>ENA-OYXU01000969-OYXU01000969.1-human-gut-metagenome-genome-assembly--contig:-NODE-969-length-10463-cov-5.030938_pt1 | contig 10463 bp, 12 predicted proteins | sample MGYA00243243_ERZ653435 | MGnify/ENA primary metagenome ERZ653435 (study PRJEB26926, sample SAMN06165113) | human gut metagenome | biome: ENVO:00009003; feature: ENVO:2100002; material: ENVO:00002003... | reverse complement strand
GCCTTATCGTCGGCAGCGTCAGATGTGTATAAGAGACAGATCTGATGCAACAGTGGCATTAGTGCCGATTATAGCGCCGTCGCCGATATGCACGCCCGGCATGACGGTGACATTCTGCCCTATCCAGACATCATTGCCGATGACCGTGTCGCCCTTATGCGGCAACTCATCTTTGACCGGAGCAATCATGCCGCCCCAGTCGCCGCCCATGATATAAAACGGATATGTTGTAGCGCAATCCATGCGATGATTTGCACCGTTCATCACAAAAGTTACGCCACGGGCGATGGCACAGAAATTACCAATAATCAGTCTGTCGCCGATAAATTCATAGAAATGTGTGACGTGCTCCTCAAAACGTTCAGCGCCGTCAATGTCGTCGTAATAAGTATAGTCGCCGACAATAATCCGCGGATTCCTGACAACATTTTTAATGTAGCACAGACTCGGTATTTTCGGATTCGGAAACGCCTTGTCTTTATCGGGGAAAATTTTCATGCCAAAAGATTTAATTCACATACAAATATATTATATTTTGACGGGACTACAACCATGAACGCCAATTATCGCATGATGCGCGTACAAATTTACCGGTTGCTGTATCGGCATAATATTTAACTATAGTCTTGAGATTTCTCAATATATACTGAGCTTGTGCCCGCGCTTCATCACCGGTTAGCATTGCCAAAGCGGCCGTCTTCTCCCGTTCAAATTCACGCTCTGTTTCCATCTGTCCGCCGCAGCCAAGATAATCATACAGAAAAGCATAGTTCTTTTCAGCAAAATCATCATAATAATACAAACTCGGCTCAAACAAATATACATACCCCCTTGAATATTGCGTAAGTGCCCAACACTCCTCAAATGAATTATAGCGGGCGATGGCATACATCAGACGCGCAAGCCCACGGTCGTCATTCGTCCGGCCGTGTTTCATGTCGTGCTGATACTGTTTCATTTTCCGGGCAAAATATAGTTTGGTATATTTAGTAGCAGAATCATCATCTGTTCCTGATGCGCCATAATCATTTACATAGGTGTAATCATAGTAAGTAACCTTTCCCCAACGTTTTTTATAAAGAAAAAACGGTTTACGTGATAGATATGAGTAGATGTTCATACTCTTAATGTAGCTGTCGCTTACTTGCGAAAGAAAGTCAACCGCACGCCCATAATTCCCTTCACGTATAGCGAGCGTGCCGATAAGTTCGTAGTAATAATCACGGTCTGACCTGATATGCTTGCGTAAAAAGTTAAATAGTGCGCTCGATGAATTCATCTTCTCATATACAGCCTCAAGCTGTTCGGATTGCAGGCTCTCCATCAGGCGAAACGACAGACATCCATAATCACTCAAATAGAAACTATCATTTAAATTATCTGCATAAGCGCATAACATTACAGCCGTGGCATAATCTCCCCTCTTCCACAGTAGCGGACACCATTCCTCATATATGATATTACGACAACGTCTTACCCACTCGTCAAGGTCTATATTAAGCACATCAAATTTCATCTCAACCCACTTCAAATCAGACAGAAGCGATGACATATCACCGGCACGTGCATCTAATTTCATCTTATAGCAACGCGCGAGCTCGCAGAGATTATCTTTCGAAAAATCCTCTCTAAGAGCCTGTTTAATATAAGTCCGAGCCAATGAAAGGTCGCGCTCATACTCGCCTGCATTATAGGCAATAAGAAAATTCCAATCACCGCGTTTGGAAACTTTATTGTTGTTCAGAAGATTCTTAGCCACACTTGCCGTATTTCCTAAAAACAGAGTGTCGGACGCATTACAACGTATATAATCCATGAGTTGAGGAGCATCAGGATTGTGCGCGGCCATATATGCGACCGGATCGTCCGAACTTATCGACAGCACATCGCCTGTAATAGCAAACAACGAGTCGGCTCGCGCGATGTCGCCTATAGCGCTCCAGCATCCTGCCTCATAATTAAGGGCCATCCGTTTCATCAGATTATCATCCGGAATATCAGCAAACGCCGAGTCACAATACTCGATGCAGTCTGCATAGCGATGCGTTGCAAACAGGATTCTCGTCATTTGCAGCGAATACCTGTCGCCAAGTCGCTTGTTGCCACTCTTTTCTTTGCAGATTTCAATAAGGTTATTAAAATCGTCGGCTTCAATATTGATGTCCCTGTCACGAGGATAGTACCACGGAGAACTGATTCTACTACGTTTTTCTTCTATCGCTTTTGCGACGTCTAACAAATCGACAATCTCACTGTCATTTGTATTTTTCAAATAGACATAAAAGAGATTCTGATTCTTCTCGCCTGACGCATATGCGGAGTTTAGAAATTCGCTGCGGCTATCTTCATAGACTGCTTTCTCAATATCCGACAGAGGTATTCTTTCGGACGTAAGCTCTTGCCATAGACGGAGATTCTCTTCACGATTATAGCTTGGCATATACATGAATGATTCGGAAAGAACGAAGAAATCAGGAGTAGGGATAATCGGACTATAAGGACCGCATGCACTTGTCCTGTGTGCAAAGCATGTCAGGACAAGTGCACTAATGGTTGCTGTCAAAAATGTTGTCGATTTCATCAGACGAATATTTTGAAAGATTTTTAGAATCAAGATGGTAAAGTATATTTGAATGTTGGCGTCTGGCCAGACGTGCATCAATCAGTTTCTTTATCTTTTGGATATCGCAGGCCTTTGATGTCTCCTGCCTGATAATGTCACCGGCTCTTATAATCTTATCCCTGTAAGGAACATCTCGGAGAGCAACATATCTGTTTTTGCCGCAAACGGCAAATTGTGATGTGTTCGTTACATCGACCCCGTTTATCAGACCAATAAACTTGCGTTTTCTGAATAGCAACTGCCATGAATATGTCGGATATGCCACATCCAAATGTAGAGGATAACGGCGCAAATGTTTCAGATAAGGCTCCACATCTTTGACATCTATAATCGAATTGTCTGCATCAGGATTATTGAAACAACCTGTATTATATACCATCAATACACCATTGTCAACAGGGGGCACTTTCCGAGACAACTGATGCAGACGGACCGTCGAGCTAAGTTTCCATGGAAGCTGCAACTCACGGATGATTTGTTTAGCCCGGTCACAGAGTGCGAAAAACGAGTCTTCGGTCGATGCAGTCCAGTCGCAGTCCAACTGCAACTCTCCAATATTCGGTAAGTCATTATACAGGCACATATTCCTCACTCGTGTCACAATATTTTTTACTAACAGACCTTCCTGACCTTTCGCCTTTTTGAGAGCGTCGAGAGTGATATAGACCACCGGAACAAACTCAATATCGCCAATCGAATCGTGTATCGAATAACAATAATCATTCCCGAATCTGACCGTTGCATTTGGAATCACCGAATTTTCAAGCGTATTGCCGCCTAACGGATCGACCGAAACATCAAACATACGCAGATAAATACGTCCGACATCGTAGTTGCGTAAAAATGAGAGCTCAAAACTGTCGGGTTTAAAGACAGTTTTCCAGTAATAGACACTGTTTGTCTCCTTGTGATCTAACGCCACATGATTTAACGGGTCAGAACAGGATGATGACAAAATCGCCAAAGAGATAATTGCAGAAAACAGATATTTCATAACATATTAAAATATACTGCAAAAGTCAGTCAAATACAACGCCCGGCAAAACAATCTGCCGGGCGTTGTATGAACTTATATCATAAATGTATGAAACGTAAATACGCTTATCTCCAGACGATAAAGTTGATGTTCCTGATGTCAATGTCTGCGGTTTTGCCGAAGATGAAGGCGTTGCCATCGGCGTCAACATAACGGCCTGATGAGTTCGAGCCGACGAGGTAGATGGCGTTGCGCACACCGGCACTTACAAGCGCCTGCGCGAAGTCATGAAATGTCACTCTGTCATTGCTGATGATAACGCAAATCTGACCATCCGATTCAGCTAGGGCCTTACGGACGGCTTTGCCCTTGGGTTTGTTCTCTACGACCTGTCCGCCGACTACAAGCGGATACTGACGGAAGAAATAGCCGTCGGTCGTCAGAGCCTGCTCGAGCATCGGCGTAGCATCAGCAACCCCGACAGTAATCTCGCCATTGATAATAGAGCAGAAACCCGACTTGGCCTCTCCCTTGCCGATAAGCTCACCCCGGAGCACATATGCCCCGACAATACCTCCGTTATCACGGCGGACATCTGCAGCCTGAGCAATCAGCACAGCCGAAGTATCATTTAGCACATCAGCGCCGACCGCCAAAGACGGCACGGCGTTTCGCGGCGTAAGAACGGTAAGGGCGACTCCGTCGACAACAGTGTCTCTGCGTATCGTAAACGGTTTTGCTGCCACGACTGTATCAGTGGCGACAACCTCAACAGGCGCGGCAGACTCCGCGAGAGGTACTGGAACAGCACTAAACTCCTGTTCATCCTCATCGTCATCGTAAATATAAATTGCAGCAATTACCCCTGCGACGACGAGAGCCACTATTAGCGCGAGCCACATGTAAAGCGTCCTGCGAGAGCGTCGGCGGTTTTGACTGTGACCGCCATCCGACGAGATAATGCGTATCTCGTCGTCATTAATATCATTGTGCATAAAGCTCATATCGATACCTCCTTTTCCAATAAATCTTTCAACGCCTTCAATGCTTCTTTTGAAGCCGACACTTCGTGACGGAATGTACGACAATCAGACAAAACCATCTTCTGACGCGGCGGATTGATGAAGGCAATATAATCACGATTGACAATCAGGCTCTTGCCGATACGGATAAAGCGATTGTCATTGCTCTCGAGCAACTCTGCGACGCGTCTCTCGATTTGCCCCAACTGCATGGTAAGGACAAAGTTTCCGCCGTCGGCCATGGTGATGGTCGAGTAATTACCGGCAGCCGTGATGTAGACGACCGTGTCTGACGGCACACGGACAATCTCGGTGGACGTAGTGAAAACGAGACGCGTATTCATAATCTTACAGCCACAAAGTTAATACTATTCACGCGTATTATGACGCAATAAATAAAGCAAATGTATGAAAACACACTCTCTGATTATAAGATTATAAATTACGGAGTCAACCTCATCAGACACAAATTAATTTGTCTGACTGATGATTATTTTATAATTTCGCTTACAAACCACATTATCAATTAAAACAATATCATATGAAGACTGCCTGCATGGCCGCATTAATATCGTTTACAGCCATATCGGTATCAGCTAAGCCCGGTAATTACAATATTATACCGGAGCCGGTCGAAATAGTTACAAACGGAGAGGGGACATTCAGATTATCAAGAAACGCTGATATCACCGTATCGGATACCATATTAAACTTCGAAGCGAGATATCTTGCCGACTATGCTGACCGCTACCTTGGCATACCTCTCAATACAGATAATACTACCGGCAAAGCGGCTATATCGCTTGTAAACAAAAACAACGGCGAAGTATCGGGAGGCTACCGTCTGAGCGTAAGTGCAGACAACGGAGTTGTCATCGAAGGCAACGATGCCGCAGGAGTTTTTTATGGCGTGCAGACACTGATACAATTGTTACCGACACGAGCCGGCGTGATACCTTCGCTGCCTGAAGTCGTCATCAATGACTATCCGCGCTTTGAATATCGCGGAATGCACCTTGATGTCGTACGGCACTTTTTCCCGATAGAATATGTCAAAAGATATATTGACTATCTGGCCATGCATAAGCTAAATTACTTTCACTGGCATCTGTCAGACGATCAAGGATGGCGCATCGAGCTGAAAAGTTACCCCGGACTGACCCAGTCAGGGTCAGAGCGCGAGGGTGAAATCTTCGGACTCTATCCGGGTAAATACCAAGAGCTGCCATATGGCGGTTACTATACACAGCAGCAAATCAGAGATGTTGTGAGCTATGCTACAGACAGACATATCACCGTTGTACCCGAAATCGATATCCCGGGCCACTGCATGGCCGTGCTGGCGACATATCCCGCGTTCAGCACTACGCCTGATGAGCAAAAAAAATGTGCTCTAACATGGGGAATATACGACAAATTCAATAATGTTCTGGCTCCGACGCCCGAAGTATTTGAGTTTCTGAAGAATGTATTTTCGGAGGTGTGCGACCTCTTTCCGGGACAATACATCCATGCAGGCGGCGATGAATGTGCCAAACGATGGTGGCACGAAAGCTCTCAGGCTCAAGACTTCATGCGCAAGCATAAACTCAAAGATGAGGCAGCGCTACAGGGCTACTTTTCACACTTCGTACAGGATGTCATAAAAAGCAAAGGCAAGACAATGGTCGGATGGGATGAAGTGATGGAGGGAGATGTATCGGAAGACTGTGTAATAATGAACTGGCGGAAACCCGAAGAAGGATTAAAAGCAATCGAAAAGGGCCACAAGACTATATTCGCATGCTCAAAATGGTGTTACCTCAATATTGTCGAGAGCCGGCTTCAGGATGAAATCGGCGCAAAGAGCGCTACACCGTTATCAGTAGAGAAAGTATATAGTTTTCAGATAATGCCCGACTCTATCTCTGACAAAGATAAGAAATTAGTGCTCGGAGCTCAGGGCGCCATGTGGACCGAATACATCCCGACGACATGGAAATTAGAGAAATTCCTGTTCCCGAGACTGGCTGCTTTGGCTGAAAACGTCTGGACTTCAGAGGACAAAAAGAGCTGGGATAATTTTGCCACAAAAGTAGAACGTCAAACCGAACGCTATGAGTTGTGGGGAGCACGCTATTCAGACGCGTTCTTCCGGATGAACGATATAAAACGCTATCGATGAGAATTATATTAAGACTCGCGTCACCGGTAAAACCAGATATCGTTATGCGAGCCAGTCAGACTGGGAGACGTTGCCATTCGGCGCCCCACTCTATGTCGAATATGATAGCGCCGAGTAATAACGAGCCGAATCACATTAAATCTAATCGGAAAATTATAACTTTGCACGCACAAAATAACAGTGTTATAATCAGACCTCGTTTTCATTGAGCAATTGAGATTTGGTATTCAACAGTTTTGAATATTTGGTTTTTCTGCCTGTAGTGTTTCTCGCTTATTGGCTTGTGTTCAAGTCGATAAAGGGGCGCAATCTGTTTATAATTGCAGCAAGCTATGTATTTTATGGATGGTGGGACTGGCGTTTTCTCGCACTTATAATTCTCTCGACATTATGCGGATATGTCTGCAGCCTTTCAATCGGCGCCAATCGCGAACGAGGACATAAGTCGGCTGCAAAAATAATACTGTGGCTCAACATCCTGCTCAATCTCGGAGTGCTTTTCACATTCAAGTACTTCGACTTCTTCTCTCATTCGTTCAGCCGCATTGCAGAACTTGTCGGATGGTATCCCGACAGTGTCACGCTCGACCTCGTGTTGCCGGTCGGCATATCATTCTATACATTTCAGGTGCTGAGCTACACCATCGATGTATATCGCGGCTATATGAAAGCGACGCACGACGCTGCTGCATTTTTTGCTTATATCTGCTTCTTCCCCCAGCTTGTCGCCGGACCTATCGAGCGCGCAACCAATCTAATACCGCAGTTTCAGCGTCAACGATTCTTCACTTACGCCGAGGGCGTAGACGGTCTTAAAATGATACTGTGGGGACTGTTCAAAAAGATGGTAGTCGCCGATAATTGCGCAGCCGGAGTAAATAACATTTTTGCAGATTATCAGTCTGTCGGAGCGTTGAATCTATGGGCCGGAATGATTCTGTTCACGTTTCAGATTTACGGCGATTTCTCAGGCTACAGCGATATAGCCGTCGGCAGCGCAAAACTGTTTGGCATACGCTTGATGCAGAACTTCCGAACACCCTATTTTTCACGCTCGATGGGCGAGTTCTGGCGCCGATGGCATATCTCGCTGTCGCAGTGGCTCCGAGACTACGTATACATACCGCTCGGCGGAAGTCGCAAAAGCTCACTCCGCACATCGACAAACCTGCTGATCGTCTTTCTCGCAAGCGGATTATGGCACGGAGCAAACTTCACGTTTATCGCTTGGGGCGCGTATCAGTCTGTGTTTGTCATACCCGAGTCGGCAATCAGACGCATCAGAGGCAAACGCTCGAAATACGAAGTCGAGACATCACGTGACTTATGGGCAATAGTCTTCACATTCATAATAATAGCTTTCGGCTGGGTCATCTTCAGGGCACCGGACCTCTCGACAGCAGTCAATTATATACGGCTGATGTTCACCGACTTTCACTTTGACGGTCTGCAGTTCGGCATGTTCTCCTTCGTGTGGATAGCCTTACTGCTGATTGATGACTGGTTGATGCGAGCTCGGCGTCACGGCCTTGACTTCCCCGACCATGGCCTATGGCGGCAACGCTGGTTTAGATGGACTTTTTATATAGTGCTGACAATGATAGTATTGATATTTTCAGGCACATCGCAGCAATTTGTCTATTTCCAATTCTGAACGAGCATATGAAAAAGTTTCTGTCACGTGTCATCCTGTTCTTCACGATTATCGCCGCATTGCTGATTTGCGGAGAATACGTTGTGCGCCGGATTCCTAATGCATATGCGACGAAACGCGATGCTATCGCAGAATACGGCCATGAGACCGCGACCGTCGTGCTCGGGTCATCACATACATATTACGGTGTCGTCGCCGACAGCATGCCCAACACGCTCAATCTCGCAAATATCTCACAGGCATTTGAGTATGATTATCGTGTTCTCGACAGATACATCGATTCACTGCCGTCGCTACGCCGTGTCATAATACCGATTTCCTACTTTTCGTTCTTTGACGCACCGTTTGAAACGACCGACAACCGTAATCTCGAGACATATTACCGTCTGTATCTCGACATCGACAAATATCATCGCCTTTCGAGAGCTGATTTTGAGATATGCTCATTTCCAAGCTATTCAGGCAAACTGAAAAGTTTCCTGATGCATAAACAGGGTCCGCAGACATCTCCCAAAGGATTCGGATTGTATTATTTAGGCAGGCAAAACGAAGAACACATAAAATCTACGGCTCAAACTGCAGCCGAGCGCCACTCAAACATGGCTAACGGCAATGAAGCATACCAGCGGCTATGGTTTGAGAAACTCATCGAAATGTGCATTGACAGAGGCGTTCAGCCGGTGCTCATCACTACTCCCGTCACACGAGATTACGCCAACCTACTCGATAACAGGCAAGTAGAACGCACACGCTACTTGGTGCAACTATATCGCAAAAAATATTCTCTACCTTATTACGATTTCTCTGAGGCGGAAGGATTTACATATGATGATTTCCATGACGCCGACCACCTGAATCGTGACGGTGCAATAAAATTTACGCGCCTACTCAATAGCGCTCTTGACAATCAGACAGACAACTGCCGTCACTGACAAAACGATTACGAGTTCCAACAGGAAACGCACAAGACCCGTAATGCGCGGCGTGAGCTTGCGGTCAAGCAACCGCCAAATCGCCACCCCGACCATGCCCGAAACAAGGCCGTATACGATTTCGGTCATTTGCCCTGCTTGCGCTTATTATTTTTATAGATTCGACTGCCTATATATGCACCGATTAATCCAGCGACAACAGGCATATAAACGTACCAAGGAAGATACATAATAGTTATGATTTAATTGGTTTACACAACAAAATTACATATTTAATCCCTAATATACAAAATTAAGGCCAGAGCAATTTTTTCACATATTTGTGAAACAGATAAACTTTTATTATCTTTGCAATGTAATAAAGGTATATGGTCGTTGTATTTGAGCAAAATTATTTACGAGAACTGTTCGAATCGGGACATGCTTCTGATAAAAAGCATCGTTTTCAGCCGGATATTATCAAACGCTATCAGAAGCGCATCGAGCTGCTGATGGCCGCACCCTCACCTGATACTCTATTCAAATTCAACTCCTTAAATTTCGAGGTATTAACAGGTGATAAAGCCGGACGCTATTCGATTCGTGTTAATGATAAATATCGTATAGAATTTACTTTAAATGCTGACCTTGAAAAACCGTTATTGACTATTTGCAATATTGTTGAACTCTCTAACCATTACGATTGATATGATTAAATTAGAAGGTATCGACCAAAAAATGATTGCCAATAATCTTGTTGCGTTTGAGCCGACTCATCCCGGCGAAATGCTTAGAGAAGAATTAGAGTCCCGTGGCCTGACTCAGACCAAATTAGCCAACCAAATCGGCATTAAAGTCTCTTTGCTAAACGAGCTGATTAACGGTAAACGCGACTTCACTATCGAATACGCCATGATGATAGAGGCCGCCCTTGGCATTGACGCAGACCTTTGGATGAATCTTCAGACTGCCTACAACAAAGGCAAAATTCAACATGACGCTACCTTTATGGAGCGTCTCGCCAATATTCGCCGCGTGGCGGCAATTTTGTAGTCATTCTGACCCTGAAATATCGACTCATCCAAGAAATACAAAATTAACTGTATTTTTATC
>ENA-OYXU01000965-OYXU01000965.1-human-gut-metagenome-genome-assembly--contig:-NODE-965-length-10488-cov-4.728074_pt1 | contig 10488 bp, 4 predicted proteins | sample MGYA00243243_ERZ653435 | MGnify/ENA primary metagenome ERZ653435 (study PRJEB26926, sample SAMN06165113) | human gut metagenome | biome: ENVO:00009003; feature: ENVO:2100002; material: ENVO:00002003... | reverse complement strand
GTGGGCTCGGAGATGTGTATAAGAGACAGACAGCCACCCGCTTCCAGCCGGGATTGGTGCCGGTAATCTCATCAGCGACTTTTCTCATCAGGGAGGTCCACTCATCCGTACCGACCACGCGGACCTTCACGTCGACAATATTTTCGTTGGCGATCGGTTCGGAGCTGCCGTAGTAAGTATAGAAAGTAAAATAAGGACGCGAGAGCGGCGAAAGGTCAATCTTGCCCGTATAGAGCATAGAGACTGAATTCTGCTCGTAGAAGAGAACGCCCGTGCAACCGCCGTCATTGTCGGAGCTGTCGATGTAGGAGCGCCACTGTGCCGAGCCGACAGCTGTGTAGATGCCCAGGGGCGACCAGGGCGAAGCGTCGCTGAACGATTCGAGGTATGGGGCAGCGTAGGGCGTACCTGCGATAATGACGGGCGAGTAGGCGTAATCGGCAGACTGGCCGCGCTGTGTGACGGGAGCGATTATATATCTCAGTGCGGCCTGTTCGCCGTAGGGCACTGCGTCGTTCTGAGTGAATGAGGTCTCTTTGAGCCCCGAAGCGAGAAGTTCGCCCGTAGTGCCGTCAAATACGTTGTATGACACCTTGGCCGGGTCGAGGGGATTGGCGTTGACGTCTGTCGGAGGAGCATCCCATGTCATCGACACAGAGCCTTCCGAGGTCTCCCTGAGCTGAATGTTGACGGGCATGGATGCATAGTCGACGCCGACATAGACCCCGGCTTCGGCCGATTTGCCAGTGCCGTAGTCAGACGTTGCGGTAATGGTGTATGTGTACTCGCCGTTGCGGGTGAGGTTGTCGGTGAAAGTGAGGGTTGAGCCGGGGACGGGATTATCAAAACGGGCTACGTCACGGGCTCCCATCTTCACATCGATAGCCGAGATGCTCTTCAGCTCATTGCCGCCAAGGTCGAGAGCGGGAGCCTTGAAAGTGCCGGTGACGGTCAGAGAGCCGTCGGGGGCGGGCACGAGGCTGATTTCAGAGGGGGCCTCGGGCGCATAGACAGCCTCGCCACCTGTGACGCTGAGGTCATCGATAACCACGCCTGACATGTCGGTGGCCGAGCAATAGTGAATGCCGAAGAAATAAACACCGTCCTCAGGCACGGTAAACTGCCTGGTGAAAGTGGTATTATTTGTGTTGAAGAACTGTGTCACAGGCTGCAGCTCAGTGGTCATGGCCTCGGGCGAGGCATCCGTGCCGAAACGGGCTTCGAGACGCTCGATGCCATACTGTTCGACGGAACTGCGACCGGCATAGACATAGCTGAACGTGTAGAGGTGACCTTTATACAGCTCGACCGGAGGACTGATCAGCCAGTCGTCGCCGTCCTTGCCGTCCTCGGCCCATGAGATGTAGACGTTGGAATCATTGTATTCCCAAGTGTTGGAGTCGCCGTTAGCGTTGACAATGGTGAACTCGTTCAGGACATTGGCGTAATTGAAAGACTCCAGATAGGGGACAGTCTTGGTGCCGAAGAAAATCTTGTTTGAGAGACCAGCGGGCCCCATCACCTGATAGGGCACGGGTCCTTCCCACGCGATGACCGAATAGTAGATGTTAGACACCGAAGCGTCGGGGATATATTCATCGACAAAAGTTGTCTCCGTGATTTTGTTGGCCACAATCTTGTTTTCGGGCATGCGGCGGACGGTGTAGTTCACTGTCGAGGGGTCAAAATAACCGCCGTTGACCGTCGTAGTCACGGGATCCCATAAGACCGTTGCCTTGCCGTCGGTATAAGAAGCCTTGACCACGGGGGCGCAGGGGCTGTCATAACCGCAGTACATCGTGGTGACATTGCGGTCGCTTTCGTTGCCGTCGGCGTCGGTGAGGGTCACGTAGAAATGATACATTCCCGAGTAGGGAAGCTCGATGTTGACCGTTACGTCGCCGCCATAGACGGTCGAACCCTCATAATCGTTGAAGCCGCCGCTCTCGACGGTCATATGCACATGATAGGTCAGGTCGCCTGTGGCGGGTTTGCCGTCGGCCGTGAACGCCGGGGCGTGGAAAGTGAGGGTACCCGTAAGCTCCGGGGCTGTGAAATTGGCCTTGAGTTCAGTCGGGAGCGCGGGAACGGCTGACCTTCGCGAGGACGGGATGTAGAGACCGGTCACCTGGTCATTGTGCTCGAACCGGAAGAGGTGGGTGGCCTCGGCAGTTGCCAGGTCCACCTCGTAGAGGTGTGAAGTGCCGTCCTCGAGGCATACGGCCCAGAACATGCGGCCGGAGGCCTTGTCAACCGTTGCGCCGCCGGCAAAGGCGGGTATGATTCCTGTCGAGCCTACCAGGGTGGTCTCGCCGTTTGTCTTGTCGACCTTGAGGAGATTGCCGTCATAGTCGATGGCATAGCCCTGTCCGGCGGCGTCGAAGCAGAACGCATGCCACTGGGTGTCACCCGTCGACTTAAGTTCGACGGGGACGAAAGACCGGTCTTCCATGCGGATGCGGCAGAAACGGAAACCGTCCTGAGCCGCATTGTATACGAGACCATAGACATTGTTGGTCACCGGGTCGGTATCGGCCACAGTGGCGAGATAATCGACCGACGGTAGATTTTTGAAGCCATAGAAGAAAAAGTTCTGGCTGTCCATATACATCACAAAGGGTGACTCACCTCCGTTGCAATACTGGATATACTCGCCGTCATACTCAAAGGCCGCATACTGAGTCAGTGGGGCGCCCGTGTACTCAGGAATCATCTCACCGTTTGTGATAAAGCGCCAGAGTCCGGTGTGGGCCGGAACGCCGTTGACAGGGTCGGAGTATATGAAATTGCCAAGAATCGACGTCGGGCCGAGGGCCGACGGAGCGAAACCCGGACGTGATTCAGGCCTGTCGGCCTTCATGGGAATGACAAACATGCCGTCGCCGGTGGCGGGACCTTTGATGCGGGGACCGGGAGTCAGGGGACGCATCAGAGAGACAAGACGGGCCATCTCGGGAGAGAAAGCGCTCCGGGCCTTGGCAGGAGGCTGGGCGGCATCAAGTGAGAGGGCCGCCACAGAGCAAACAATAGCTAAAAGTAGTGATTTTTTCATGAGGCATAAATAAAGGATTAGAAATCTGAGGGCAAATGTAACATGAAAGGTAGCGGAGCAGCAAAAAACCATATAGACCTTATATGGACACTATGTGAAATAACTGTCCATATTTCATTTATTTATTGTAAATTTGTCGCTGTGAAACAACTTTTATACCTTATTTTAACATTTATCTCACTTTTGATAATGATTTCCTGCGGTAACAGAAAGGTCATAGACCCGGAGTATCCGTGGAAGACTACCGAGGTGCAATTTGACTCACTGAGCCTCAGCCTCGAGCACCGTCACATGTCGCGCGACCATGAATGGGGCCTGGAGCTGAAGGTGATGGACAGCCTCGCGGAAAAGAGCGGAAACATGGCCATGAAGTGGCGTCTGCTTTTCTACAGGACCATCTGGGGAGTGCGCGGAGGCGACAACGACGGCCAGAAACCGCTGAGTCTGCTGAAAAGCGCCATGGACATGTGTGACTCGGCCAAATATCCCTATGACTACAACCGTATGCGTGACGTCAGGGCCTCGATTGACCCGGAGATATCCACGATTGAGAAATACCGCATATTCTTCAGGCTGTATGAGACGGCGTCGGAGCAGGGTCTGACAGAGTGGAGCGCCAACCTGCTCAACCAGATGGCCAACATAGAGCAGGAATCGGGACTGAACGAGACCTCCTACGGGCACTATGAAGAGTGCCGGAAGCTTTTCAACAAGTGCGGCAACACACTGTTTTCAAACTATATGGCGCTGAACCAGGGCAATGCGCTGCGCTCGATAGGCCAGACCAAGCGAGCCGACAGCCTCTACAGGCTGCTTCTCAACGACCGCCGGACGCTGCCCGACACGGGCATGAGGCTGCTCATATATATCAACAGCTATCTCAACAGCCGGGACACAGAGCACCTCAAGGCGTCCTATAACATAGCCGAGAGACGCTTCTCGCGTCTAACATATCTGCCGACAATCTACACGTCCATGGCGCGGTGCAGCATGGACTCGGGCAACACCCGACAGGCGTTACACTGGGTTGACAAGGCTCTGTCCATCCGCGACTCAGTGAGAGATATCAGCGACCTGATGACGATACAGGGAAGCTATCTCGAGGTCTACGGTTCACTGGGACTTTTGGCCGACCCGATAGCTGAAATCAAAAAGTATGTGGCGCTGAGGGATTCGGCCGATAAGATTAAAATGATAAGCAAGGTAGAATCGACCGTTATCGCCACGCGCATCAAGGAGTATGAGAGTCAGATGGCCCAGGACCGCCGGCTGTCTCGTATATGGCTCATAGTGACGGTGTCAGGAACGGTGGTACTGAGTCTGGTATTGGTGATGTTCTTCAGGCAGCGGTCGCTGCGCAGCGGCCTGAGGGCAGCCCGGGCGGAGCTTGACCTGGCGCGCAGCCGCAAACAAGCGTTGTCGCTGTCGCTGATGCTTGAGGAAAATAGCAACGTGATAAACTCAATAGAACAGAAACTCGACGACACTCCCGAAAATCCGCAGGCTCTGAAGTCCATGCTGAAGATAGGGCGTCTCGACACCGATGACTGGCGCAATTTTGAGGCATTTTTCGAGAAGGTGCATCCGAGTTTCCAGCGGATATTGCGCGAAAAATACGGGATAAAGTCTGAGAGCCGCATCAAACTTGCCTGCTATATCTGGATGGGACTGTCGTCCAAGCAGATAGCAAAACTACTGATGATTGAGCCGGCATCGGTGATGAAGAGCCGCTATCGCCTGAGACAGCAGATGAAACTCGACGTGGGCGAAAGCCTGGAGGAAGCGCTGGGGAAGCTGGAGTGAGCGGCAGCAGCCAGGGTGGGGGAAGAGTGTGCCTTTCCGCACACTGTCGTGTGCGTTAATACGTCGTATTGTCGCTCCGCGACAATTATGCAACTGATAAACAATAACTTGCATGGGCGTTCTTCAAAACGTCCGACGAGCATGTAGAAACGTCTGTACAGTCCGTCGAAAGGATGTCGCTACAAAAGCAACACCTACCGGCGTTGGGATTTGGTGGGACGCTTTTTGCCCTACATAGGCCAAGGCCAATGCAGGGTTATATGGAAAGTAACCGCCTAACGGCGGTTTGGCGTCGGATGTTGGGCGGGGTTTCGAGGGATGGAATACGCTCAGTCTGGCAGGGTCGCTGTGGCAGAGTTGCGGCGGACGCTTTGAAAAGCGCCCCTACTGTAAAATGTTAATTAGCAAATTATTATGTTTAAAAACATGTCTTTCATCTGTATTTGCCGATGCCCATTTTACGCTCGAATTCGTCTTGCTCTGTTTCGGTAAGCATGACTTTCCCTTCAGGACGTGTTGACAAAAGGTATCTGTAGACTTCGGCGTCATCCATTTCTTCCGCCTCCTGTATGAGAAGATGTTCTATATATTTCTTCAGGTTCATGCCCATTGCGGTGGCTTTCATACTGAGTGTGGTGAAAACATCCTCCGGTATGTCTATAAGTTTACGACGTGAAGTTTTAGGGCGCGATGTGGATATGGTATTCATAAGTGTTCTTTCTTTTCTGCAAATATATATGATATATACAAATTAGGTTGAAAATAGTTGGAAAATCAGGGTCGACAGAAGATGTTGACAAGGTGTTCACAATGTCGACAAGGGGGTTGATAATTATTTCATCGTTTTTTAATATGTTTATTTGGAGTTTTGGAGGTGGGCTGCGTATATACGGCGCGGCGATATTACAAAGAAAGTTAGCAGCGGTTTGTGGATGGATTATTGACGGAATTATCGAAGTTTTTCGACTGTTTTGAACCTCGGGTTAACAAGGAATTTATTAACTTTGCGGTTGTGAACATGATGTCAATAAATCAATTAATCTATTATGAGACAGGCAGAGACGATGTTCACAACCGGATGACATATGTCTAGGTGACTTCAATAACTCATATTTGCAAGAAATGAGCCGAAAAGTTATCGCAGCTATGAACATCCATTAATATTCTTCTTTGAAAAAGTTTTTTTAAAATTTTAATTCAAAAAATAAAAGAAAATGAATGTTGACAAAGGCTACGTCGACGCCGCAATAGACCCGACGCTCGACCTGAAGAAAGAGATAGAGCGTCTGAAAAGGGAGAAGGGTGCCGTTGTGATGGCGCACTACTATCAGCGGCCGGAAATACAGGATATCGCCGACTATGTGGGCGACTCGCTGGCGCTGGCCCAGAAGGCGGCGGAGACCGACGCGCGCATCATCGTCATGTGCGGCGTGCACTTCATGGGGGAGACGGCGAAGATATTGTGTCGCGACAAGAAGGTGATTGTCCCGGACATGAACGCCGGATGCTCGCTGGCCGACAGCTGTCCGGCCGACGAGTTCGCGAAGTTCATAGAGGAACTCCCGGGCCACACGGTGATAAGCTATGTCAACACGTCGGCGGCGGTGAAGGCTCTGACGGATATCGTGGTGACCTCGGGCAACGCGCTGAAGATTGTGGAGAGCCTGCCGAAGGATGAGAAGATCATCTTCGGACCGGACCGCAATCTGGGCACATATATAAATAATAAGACGGGAAGGGAGATGGTTTTGTGGGACGGCGCCTGTCATGTACACGAGCGTTTCTCGCTTGAGAAAATCATGGAGCTGAAGCGTGAGCATCCCGAGGCGAAGGTGCTTGTGCATCCCGAATGTCCGCGTCCTCTGAGGATGATGGCCGACTATGTGGGGTCGACGGCAGTGTTGCTGAAGGCCGTGACGGAGTCGGACGCCAAAGAATTTATTGTGGCGACGGAGAGCGGCATCCTCCACAAGATGAGAAAGGCGGCTCCGGAGAAGACGCTGATAGCCGCTCCGGGCGACGACTCGACATGCAGCTGCAACGAGTGCGGCCACATGAAGCTCATCACGCTGGAGAAGCTCTATCTGAGTCTGAAGTATGAGGCTCCGGAGGTAGAGGTGGCCGACGAGATAGCCGACAAGGCCGTCAGACCGATCGAGGCCATGCTCAGGCTGAGCAAGTGAGGCGCCCCCTGGCGGGGGGATATGTGTATGTCGCTAAAATTTAGTATATTTGCGGATTGAAATCAAAATTAAAGAAAAGACACAGTGGAATATAACCATCGCGAAATAGAGCAGCGCTGGCAGCAGCGCTGGCGTGAAGAGAAGACCTACAAGACCGAGATAGACGAGAGCCGTCCGAAATATTATGTACTGGATATGTTTCCCTATCCGTCGGGTGCAGGACTTCACGTAGGACATCCGTTAGGCTACATAGCCAGCGACATATACAGCCGCTACAAACGGCTGCAGGGCTTCAATGTGCTCCATCCGATGGGCTATGACGCCTACGGCCTCCCCGCAGAGCAGTATGCCATACAGACGGGCCAGCATCCCGAGAAGACGACAAGCGTCAACATAGCGCGCTACAGGTCACAGCTCGACAAGATTGGTTTCAGCTATGACTGGGACCGTGAAATCAGGACGTGTGATCCGGAATACTACAAGTGGACACAGTGGGCATTCATACAGATGTTCGGTGCCTATTATGACACGAAAGAGGACAAGGCTATGCCGATTGAGCGTCTGATTGACCATCTTGAGAAGCATGGCACGGAGGGTCTGCACGCCGCAGGCAGCGAGGAGCTGTCGTTCACCGCCGACGAGTGGAAGAAGATGAGCGACAAGGAGAAGAGCGACACTCTGATGAACTGGCGCATAGCCTATTTGGGCAACACGATGGTGAACTGGTGTCCGCAGCTCGGCACCGTGCTGGCCAACGACGAGGTAAGCGAGGGACTGTCGGTGCGCGGCGGCTATCCGGTGGAGCAGAAAGTGATGTATCAGTGGTGTCTGAGGGTGTCGGCATATGCCGAGCGCCTGCTCAAAGGGCTCGATAGTCTCGACTGGAGCGACTCGCTGAAAGAGACACAGCGCAACTGGATAGGACGTTCGGAAGGAGCCGAGATGCGCTTCAGAATAGCCGGACGCGACGATCTGGAGCTTGAAATATTCACCACTCGAGCCGACACAGTTTTTGGAGTGACATTCATGGTGCTTGCTCCCGAGAGCGAGTATGTCAAAGAGCTGACCACCGACGGGCAGCGCAAGGCCGTTGAGGAATATCTCGACGAGGTGAAGCATAAGACAGAGCGCGAGCGCATGATAGAAAAGAAGGTCACGGGCGTCTTCACAGGCTCATATGCCATCAATCCGCTGACGGGCAAAGAGATACCCGTATGGGTGAGCGACTATGTGCTCGGAGGCTACGGCACTGGCGCCATTATGGCTGTCCCGGCTCACGACAGCCGCGACCATGCGTTCGCCAAGAAGATGAATCTGCCCATCATACCGCTCATCGAGGGGTGTGATGTCAGCGAAGAGAGTTTCGACGCCAAGAGCGGCCGGATGATGAACTCGAAGAGCGAGCTTCTGGATCTGAACGGACTCGAGGTGAAAGAGGCCATAGCCAAGACCAAACGCTTCATAGAGGAGCAGGGACTGGGCCGCGTGAAAGTGAACTACAGGCTGCGCGACGCCATCTTCTCGCGCCAGCGCTACTGGGGCGAGCCGTTCCCCGTATATTATAAGGACGGCATAGCCGAGGTGATGGACGTCACCGAGCTGCCGCTCGAGCTGCCCGAAGTGGACAAATACCTGCCGACCGAGAGCGGCGAGCCGCCGCTGGGCCGCGCCAAAAACTGGAAGACAAAAGAAGGCTGGCCGATAGAACTGAACACGATGCCAGGATTTGCGGGCTCGTCGGCCTACTATCTGCGCTATATGGACCCGCACAACGGGGGAGCACTCGTATCGCCCGAGGCCAACGGCTACTGGCGCAACGTAGACCTCTATGTGGGCGGCACGGAGCATGCCACCGGTCATCTCATCTATAGCCGTTTCTGGAACAAATTCTTATATGACCTCGGCGTTGTTGTAGAGCCGGAGCCGTTCAAAAAGCTCGTCAACCAGGGCATGATACAGGGCCGGTCAAATTTTGTCTACAGGATAAACGGCACGAACAAATATGTGTCGAAGGGTCTGAAAGACAAATATGAGACACAGCCACTGAGAGTGGACATCTCGATAGTAAGCAACGACATACTTGACACGGAAGCCTTCAGACAGTGGCGTCCCGACTACAGAGAAGCGGAATTCATACTGGAGGAGGACGGCAAATATCACTGCGGATATGCGGTGGAGAAAATGTCGAAGTCAATGTTCAACGTAGTGAATCCCGACGACATCGTGGAGCGCTATGGAGCGGACACACTCAGGCTCTACGAGATGTTCCTCGGCCCCATCGAGCAGTCGAAACCGTGGGACACCAACGGCATAGACGGCGTCTACAGATTCATGCGCAAACTGTTGAACCTTTTCTATAAGGGAGACACCTGTCTTGTTGACGACTCGAAGCCGACGGCCGAGAATCTGAAGACGATACACAAGCTCATCAAGAAAGTCACGGCAGACATCGAGGCATTCTCATATAACACCTCGGTCAGCGCCTTCATGATATGTGTCAACGAGCTGACACAGCAGAAGTGTCACTCGCGCGAGGTATTGTCAGACTTGCTGATACTGCTGGCGCCGTTTGCGCCTCATGTGGCGGAGGAATTATGGCACAGCGCCATAGGACAGACCGGAAGCATCTGTGACGCCACATGGCCTAAACACAACGAAGAATATCTGAAAGAATCGAGGCTGAACTACGTGGTATCGTTCAACGGCAAACCGCGATATAACATCGAAGTCGAGGCAGACGCACCGGCCGATGTGGTGGAGAAAACGGCGCTGGAAAACGAGAATGCCGCCAAATGGATAGGCGACAAGACGGTCAGGAAAGTGATTGTGGTTCCCCGCAAGATAGTCAACATTGTGATAGGATAATAAAGCAGACGAAAGCGCGTTATAATAACACAGTGAGAAAGATAGTATTCGCCACCAACAACAGTCATAAACTCGACGAGCTGCGCGCCATCACAGGCGGGCGGCTCGAGATTGTGTCGCTGCGTGACATCGGATGCAACGAGGATATAGCCGAGACATCAGACTCGCTCCAGGGCAACGCGCTGGAAAAGGCACGCTATGTCAGGGAGCACTACGGATATGACTGTTTTGCCGACGACACCGGTCTGATGGTAGACGCCCTGGGCGGAGAACCGGGCGTGTATTCGGCCCGCTATGCCGGCGAAGGACATGACTCAAAGGCCAACATGGCCAAACTGCTGAAAAAGATGGAAGGGGTGGAAGACCGCAAGGCGCGGTTTGTCACCGTGATAGCGCTCATCATGGACGGTGAGGAGCATCTGTTCAGTGGATGTGTCGAAGGCGAGATACTCACGGCGCCCGTCGGGACGGGAGGTTTCGGCTATGACCCGGTATTCAAGCCTCTGGAGTCAGAGGCTGCAAGTTCTGCGGTCATGACGCCTGATGACAAAAACGCCATAAGTCACCGCGGACGTGCTACGGCCG
>ENA-OYXU01000963-OYXU01000963.1-human-gut-metagenome-genome-assembly--contig:-NODE-963-length-10498-cov-5.563631_pt1 | contig 10498 bp, 5 predicted proteins | sample MGYA00243243_ERZ653435 | MGnify/ENA primary metagenome ERZ653435 (study PRJEB26926, sample SAMN06165113) | human gut metagenome | biome: ENVO:00009003; feature: ENVO:2100002; material: ENVO:00002003... | reverse complement strand
TCGTCGGCAGCGTCAGATGTGTATAAGAGACAGCGATGGGCTGGCCGTCTTTGTCATATACAGTTTTGGGCCGGGCGTTTTCCAGCAGGCTGTTGTTGTTGTTGGCGTTGAACTGCGATGTGAAGTTGTTGAGGTCGATGCGCATCGCCATTTTCACCGAGCCGTCGTTGGTCAGCAGCGTGTCGGCTTTGCCGAGAATCATGTTGAGCATGATGGTGTCGTTTCGGCCGATGTTGTTGGGATACAGCGAGCCGGGGTTGGCACCGATGTTCGGCGGAATGATGAAGTCGACTTTGGCTTTGCGGTAATTGGCGAGGATGTTTGCCAAAGCGTCGGCATATTCCTGCTCATACTCTTTCTCAGCGCCGTAGAACTCGTATTCACCGGCCGAAATGCGGACATACGGACCGATTTTGCCGTTCTCGGGCTCATAGGGGTCGGAGATACAGTCTTTGACGGTCTGGTTTGTCCAGACGTTGCTGGGATTGTATAGGAGCATGCCGACGGGGATGTTCTCGGTGGCTTTTACCTCGGTGATTTCATAATTCCAAGGGTAGTCGTCGATAGAGGGGTTGTCTTCCTCGGCGCAGCCGACAGTAAGGAAAGCTGCGGCTGCAACGACTGCTCCCGTGATGATATTGATTTTGTTCATAGCTTAATTTTGCTTATGATTGGTGATGTAGATTATAATTCCCAAGGGAACTTGATGTAAACAGAGAGTTGGCTTGCAAATTCAAATTCGACTTCGCGGAGGGCTGAGCTTTCGCGGTCAATGCCGGTCTTGGCTTTGATATTGGCCACGCACTCGTCCCATGTTGCGCCGTAAGTGTGCTCGTAGTAGTCCATGCGAGGTCTGATCTCGCGGAAGCCCCAGAGTTCTTCGGCGTTGTCAATCTGAGGATTGCGTTTTGCGAATCCGAGTGAAGTGAAGACGTTGTCGCCCCAACGCTCGTCGCGTGTGAACGGGCTGACCTCGCGGAGCATCTTGATGCCTTCGGCGTTAGATGCGCCGTTCTTATTGGCCTCAGCCTCGGGATAGATCAGACGTTCTGTCCAGAAGTTGTAGGTCTGGCTTGCGCCCTCGACTTCTGACGAGCCGCCTTCGGCCATGAAGGGAGGCCAGTTGAATGCGCGTGTACGACGCTCGACGTTCCAGATTTCGAGACCGTTGAAGAAGTCTGCGAACTGACGCTGTTTGTAAATCTGCTCGAGGAGGCCGTCTGTGCCGTTTGCGCCGTTGATTACAGCCTGAGTGAAGAGGCGGCGGTCATGGAAACCGGCTTTAGATGTGCCCCATTTGACACCGTCCTGATTCATGTAGGCGGCATAGTCTGTGACACCCCACTGGTCCATAGATGCGCGGATGCCTTCTTCGTAAGCGGCTTTGGCTGCACTCTGGTCGCCCTGATAGAGCATGGCGGCCTCGGCGCGCAGGAAGCATGCGTCGGCATAGGTGAGGATTACCCAGTGTGCCTGCTCGTTCCAGAAGTAGTCTGCGCAGTAAGAGTTGTTGTAGTCACTCTTGCGTGCGACACCGAGCGGGTCGTTGTAGGTATAGGTCATGCCCGGCACTGTAGCCCAGCGATAGCCCTGAGGCAGCGAGCAGTGCTCGTTGTAGGGTACGTAGTCTACGGTGTAGTGGACGGTGATAGAGTCATAGCGGAACATGTTCTGGCCGTCGCGCTGGTGTGCGGTGTATTCTTTACATTTGACTGCTACGCCCTTGCGGTCTGTACGGCTGCAGACATGCTGACGGGTGATTGTGTCAGTGACTTGGAACTTGTTGACAATCTGTCCTTTGGGTACGTCGGCGTTAGACTTCTTGACGAGGAAGGGGAGACGCGGGTCGTTGAATGTGGCGTAGTAGATGTAGCCGTATTCGTTGAGTGCGGGACGCACGGCGCCGCCGAAGTCAGAGGGCTGACGGTTTTTTAGGATAGAGCGGAAGTAGTATGACGATGAGTTCTCGGCGTCAAGACCCCACTGCAGGATGGCGTTGTCGCTGTTAGCAGCCATGAAGTCTCCGTCGGCGAGACACTCTAAGGCAACTTCGCGAGAGCGGTCGGGATCGAGATTCTGGATGTGCATAGCTACGTTGAGACGCAGAGTGTTGGCGAATTTGCGCCATTTTGTCATATCGGCCTGACCGATGCCGTCGGCACCGTAGAGGGGGTCGGCCGAGAGGATGTCGGATGTGACGTTTGCGTCGGCGTTGTCGATGTTGTCGATAGCTTTCTTGAGGTCATCGAGGATGCCGGCGTAAACTTCTTTCTCCGAGTCATACTTGTAGTCACGTTTGTTGTCTGTGCCGTATGTGATGGCGTCAGAGTAGGGGATGGGACCCCAGCAGGATGCCATGGTGTAGAATACATACGATTTCCAGATGCGGACGACAGCGAGACGATTCTGATAAGCTTTCTGTACGTCGGGATTGTCGGCGTTCTCGTCATGCTCCATGTATTTGCGCTCGAGTTTGATGAGGTCGCGGAGGATGTTGACGTAGTAGTTGCGGAAGTAGCCGTCGCCGCGGTCTTCGCCCGGGTTAGAGCAGAAGAGGACGACTGTCAGACGCGAGAAATTGAGGAATCGGCGGTAGTTCATTTCCGCCCAGTTGTCCATCGTACGTTTTACCGTACCGGCGAAGACATCATTGATATCGACGTCATAGACTTTGTTGGGGTTGGTGTTGGTCTCCTCGAAGTCATCGGTGCACGATGTGGTCAGCGACATTACTGACGCGCCGGCGAGGAGTGACAGACCCGCATATAGAATACCAAGTTTTTTCATGCTTGTTTTAGGAGTCTTTTAAGGATTAGAAACTTACTTTTACGTCGAAGCCCCATGTAGCCATAGGCAGTGTGAAGCCGCGCTCGAAGCCCTGATCGTTGCCGGTCGAGGATGTTGCCTGCGGGTCCATACCTTTAGGAGTCTTCTGGTGGAGGATAGCTACGTTACGGCCGACAACAGACAGCTTGACGTTGGTCAGGAATGTGTTGCGGAGCCATTCGCGCGGCAGTGAGTAGCCGACGCTGACCTCACGCAGTTTGACGTAGGTTGCGTCATAGATGTAACGGCGTGAAGATGTGCCGTTGTTGTGGCACCAGTGGTTCATAGGAGTAACCCAGCAGATGGCCTGTTTGCCTGCCCAGTAGTCCATGTCTTCTTTGTAGACGGTGTTGCCTACCCAAACGCCTTTGGGACGCTCCCAGTCGGGATAGAGGACGTGGTTTTCGGCGTAGTCTGCGCCGGGCTTGTTGGTGTACTGCATTTCGAGCATACCGCGACGCTCCCAGTCATTCTCGCCGTAGACGAGTTTAGACTCTGTGAACTCGAAGCGGCCGCCGAGTGTCGAAGCGACGTTACCGTCGATACCGCCACGGAACGAGGTGTATGACCAGAGTTTGCCGCCGTAGGCGAAGTCGATGGCTGCGCCGATCTGGAGGTTTTTCCAGCGGAGGGTTGTCTGAGCGCCGCCGAACCACTCGGGCTGGATAGAGCCGAGGTATTTGTCGGTCTCATACTGCATGCGGCCTTCGTTGTCGACGTAGATGTTGCCGTTTTCGTCGCGTTTGTAGTCGTTGCCATAGAAGACGCCGAAGGGCTGGCCGACCTGTGCGTACGAACGGATGTTGTCACCTGAGGCGAGCTCGAAGCGGTCAACGCCGGGAGCGAGTTCGACGACTTTGTTTTTGTTCTTAGACCAGTTGACGGTTATTGACCATTCCCAGTCTTTTGTGCGGATGGGCACACCGGTTACAGAGAGCTCGACACCTTTGTTGGTCATCTTACCGGCGTTGATGATCTCGCGGCGGTAGCCTGATGCGAGAGGAGCGTCGGCCTCGACAATCTGGTCGCGGGTCTCTTTAGAATAGTATGTAGCGTCAACATTCAGACGGTTGTCGAAGAAGCGGAGATCGAGACCGACCTCGGCAGAGTTTGTCATCTCGGGACGGAGGCTCATGGTCTTGAGGACGTCTTCGCCTACGTAGTAGGGTATGCCGAGGAACGAGCCGTCTTCGGTCTTGTAGTAACCGGAGATGAGGCGGTCGAAACCGGTGTCATTACCCACCTTGGCGTAGCTGGCGCGCAGTTTGATGAGCGGGAAGAGGTGCTGGTCAAGTTTGAGGAGCTCTGAAATCAGGATGCCTGTACCGGCTGACCAGTAGAAGTAAGAGTTGTTGTTCTTGGGCAGAGCCGAAGACCACTCGTTACGTGCGGTGGCGTCTAAGTATACCCAGCGGTCCCAGCCGAGAGACACAGAGCCGTAGACGGCCTGTTTCTTTTTGCTCTCCCAGTCTTCGAGGGCAGCAACGATGCCTTTGGCGTTGGCCAATGACTGCATGTCTTGGAACTGGAGCTGTGAGGCTTTAGAGTAGACGCGTGAGCCGTGGATGTTCTGAGAAGATGCACCGACGTTGGCGTTGACAGAGAAGCGGTCGTTGAAGAAGTTGTGGTTAAACATCGCGAGAGCCTCGAAGTTGGTGTTGCGCCAGTCGCGTTTGAAGCGCTGGTACTCACCGTCGTTGTCAAATGGGGTGTAGAGGTTGGTGAAGCTCTGACCTTCGCTGTTCTGGAGGTCGGTAGCGCCACGCAGACGGATTTTAACCATCGGGCAGATCTGGAAGTTAAGGGTCAGGTTGCCCATAAACCAGTTCTTGGTGTCGTTGTTGTCGGTTTCGTTAAGAGCCCAGAAGGGGTTGGTGAAGCCACGGAAGTTGAAGGGGGTGCCGTCAGCCTGTTTCCACGGGAGGAGCTCTTCGAGCGACGCGTCACGGGGCAGGTTGGCGAACAGGTAGATGGGGTTACGGTTAGAAGCGTTGCGGAACTGACGTTTGTCGACGTGCTCGTAAACGTAGCGTGCCGAAGCGTCGATGTTAAACCATTTCGTGATGTCTGCGGTGGTGTGGAGGTTGAAGGTGTGGCGGTCCATGTCGTTGACCTTCTTGAGAATATCGTTAGAAATCACGTTGGTGTAAGACAGACGGAACGATGCGCCGTCATAGACTTTGTCGATAGATACCGAGTTGGTGTACATGTGAGATGTGCCGTACATCGACTTGGTTGTCTCGGGATGGGGAGAGTACTGTTTAATCTCGCCGTTACGGCCGACAACGTCGAAGCCGAGCATAGGCAGACCCCAAGAACGCTGGTCTACACCGGCCATGTTGGGATTCCAGATGCCGTAGGGGAGGTCGTTGTTGTAAGTCACGCCGTTGTTAGAGGCGCCGTAGACGTTCCAGCCGCCGTTCTGCGGGTAACGCTCGAAGAGACAAGACTGGCCTGTGCCGTAGATGTTCTGATATGTCGGGTAGTTGTAGAGGTAACCGAGCATGAGGTTGAATCCGTAGGTCACGCCGAGGCCTTTTTTCTTTGTAGCCTTTTTGGTTGTGATAAGGATTACACCGTTGGCGGCGTCGGAGCCGTAGAGAGCCGATGCGTTTGCACCTTTCAGAATCTCCATGTTCTCGATTTCGTCAGGAGAGATGGCATTTGCGGCGTTGCCGTAGTCGAGGTCACCGTCACCACCCATGTTGTTAAGGATGGGCACACCGTCGACGACGATAAGCGGCTGGTTGTTGCCGGTGAGTGAGTTAAGACCGCGGAGGACGATACGTGTCGAAGCGGTCGGACCGCCGCCCGAGATAACCTGCATACCTGCAGCCTTACCTGAGAGCATGTCCATAAGGTTTGTGCCGCGGACCTCGGTCATAGACTCGGTGTCGATGGCCTGGCGGGCATAAGACAGCGATTTGGCGTCGCGTGTCAGGCCGAGAGCGGTGACGACGACCTCGTCGAGATTGTTGGCGTCGGGGCTCAGGGTTATTTTGTACGGGCCGGGGCCTGTAACTTTGATTTCTTCTTTTTTGCAGCCGACGTATGTGACAGCTATTTTCTGTCCGTTGTCAGCTTTGATCGTGAACTTACCGTCGATGTCGGTGGCGACAACGCGGTTTGTGCCGGAGACAGCGACCGATGCACCGATCACAGGCTCGGAGTCCTGGTCATAGACAGTACCTGTGACTGTCTGTGTCTGGGCCTGAGCTGCCTGTACGCCAAACATGACTGCCAGAAGGAAGCCAAGTAGCGGCAGAAGGCCGAAACGCTTGTTCTTGAATTTTCGCATCTTACTTTTGAAAAAATGTGATGATAGATGAAGTTTAGGCGATTTAAGGTCTTTTTGGTGAAACAAATTTAACGCCTTCTTCGGTATGAAACAATTAAAACAATCAGTTTAACCTTTTTAAATTAAGTTTTAATAAAGAGTTTGCCTAAATTTTTTTTAAACCGCGGGGGCAATAGTTGTTTAGGCAAACTCTTTATTCTATCGGATTCTTCAGAGGGTTATGCCGAGAGTCACTTTATAAGGTAGATTATTTAGCGACTTTCAGCACGTTGTGCTTGGCACCTTTGACAGCTGTGATGATGTAGATGCCTTTGTCAAGAGATGAGAGGCTGACAGCGCCGTTAGCTTTGGCAACCTTCTGACCTTTGACGTCATAAACTGTGAGGGAAGCGCCTTCGCAGATGAAGTTCTGGCCGTCACGGGCGATAGCGAGACCTTCGGTTACGTTGCCGAGAACAGACTCGATGCCTGAGAGCTCGCCGGCATTTTCACCGTCAAGGATCTCATAGAGGTCGTCTGCGCTTGCGACTGTAGCGCCGATGATGTTCTTGTTGGCGTCGGTACGTTTGATGCCGCAACCGTCACGCTCTGTGATGTCATAGCCGTAGGCTGTGAACTGTTTTGTCTCGTCAGCGTTTTTGATGACCTTGTCAGCTTCTACGAAGTATGTCGGGTCAGCTTCGGGGAGGTTTTCGGCGAGGCCGTCAACGGGAATTGCGCCCCAGTCTTTGCCCATCATGGTCAGACCCTGATAAGCGAAGTCATTAACGGTAGTCTGGTCGAGCACGCCGGTGTATTCCTGAGCGCCGCAGTAGCCGATGTGGTTGGTCTCATTCTGGAGTGTGCTGAGATCGTTGAGAAGGATACGGCCTACAGCAGAGTTGTAAATCTTGATGTTTTTGCCAGTTGCGCCGTCGATGAAGGCGATGTCATTGTACTCGGGAGTGGCGTTGCCGTTCATGTTACCTTCCATAACGCAGTTTGCTATGCGGAGGTCATATTTGTCGGGTGAGATGAAGCTTTTGTTTTTGTCGCCGCCTAATGAGATGTTTGCGCCGTGGCCGCCGGTGTTGCGGTTGATACCGGTGTTGCCTGTCATTGTGCAGTTGGTCAGATAGAGATGTGAGCCGGGGAGACCGCCGTGCAGGAAGATTGCTGCGCCGTAGAAGCCGCAAGAGTTGGCATAGAATGTGGTGTTGGTGATATTGATGTAGTTGAGACGAGAGCCGTCTTTGTCACCGTCCATACCGTCGTTGTTCTGGATCGAGATAGCGCCGCCGTGCTCCCATGTGCACTCGTTGAGGGCGAAGTAGCAGCTATTGATGTTGAGAGAAATCTTGCGGTCGAAGTTGTCGTCGACGTTCGAGCGGACGAGGATTGCACCACCGTCGTTGTAAGCCATGTTGCCTACGAAAGCCGAACGGTTGATGTTGCAGACAGTCGAGGTGTGGAGGGTCCAGATGCAGAGCGCGCCGCCGCGGGTGTCTTTAAGATATTTGTCCTGATAGGGCTGGCCGTTGTCAGCGAAGAGGCAGTCGTCGATGGTCAGAGTTCCGCCGGTCTGGCAGATAGCAGAGCCCATGCGGCCGTGATTTTCTGCGAAAGTACAGCCTTTGAAGCTGGCTATGCCGAACTGGAAGTGGATAGCACCACCGCGCTCGGGAGTGCTGTTGGCTTTCCAGAGGTCAAAACCGTCTTCGTTAGCGGCCTGAAGTTTGGCCCAGTCGTAGTGGTTGTTTTTGAAAACGCAGCCTTCGAAGTTTACGAGAGCGTGGTCATGAATCCACATTGCGCCACCGTCGAGACCAACGAGACCGTTGACAAAGCCGAGGTTTTTGAATGTGGTGTGGCAGTTGTTCTCGCCCGAGCGCCAAGCCTCTGCGCGTCCGAACTCAAAGCTGCCGACTGCTTCCTTGCTGTCGAAACCGTCAGTCTCGGGGTCTTCGCCGACGAATGTCAGGTCAGCCCATTTATCGTCAGTAATCTGGAGGGCGAATACGACAAACTTGCCGTTCTCATGGTTGTAGAAGTAACCGGTGTTGCGCTGGAGGTGTTTTCCTGCGGCAACTGATGCGTCATACTCAGCTTTCATGTCGACCATACCGCTGACGTGGATAACGTCGCCGCGACCGACTACGTCGCCGAGTTTGGTGAGCGATTTGATAGCTGTGGCAGCTGTCAGACCGTCGTTTGAGTCACTACCTTCGGTTGAGATGTAAACATCTTTAGCAAATGCGTTGCCTGCGAAGGCGCCGACTGCCAAAAGAGTCATCGCTAATTTGGTAAAATTTTTCATAAGATTGATTTTAAGTTAAAAAATGGTATCAGGGTTAGATGATATTCAAGGGATAGATTTGATCTGTCGGTTTTCGGGGTTTTAGTTTTGGATTAATGTAATAGTCGGTTGGCTTTTTGAGGTTATTTAACATGCGGCAAACTTATCGCGCGTTAATTAATCGCGTGCTTAATCGCCGCTTAATCGTCACTTAATTCGCAATTAAAATGGTAAAATATGTTTTTAAACATGGTTTTAACAATATATATGGCAGGTGTTCTTAAACGTGGCCCTTACGTCGGGTCTTAAAGTAAAGTTAATGTTTTTTTGTAATCCATGCGATTAAAATAACAAAAAATTCTCCCGCCAAACGTTAAATAACAATGTTAATCCACGCCCCGTGTGGGATGTGGAGGGGGCTATGGAGGCGCTATGGAGGGATGTTATGGAGGGGCGATTTTAAATCGCCCATGTATAATGGCTTGCAGTTCAATATGTTGCTGTTCGGCGATTGAAAATAGCCGCTCCATATTCGCCGCTCCATATATACATGCACGTCTGCCATATAAAACCCCGGGGTGGTTTTGGAATCGCCGCCCCGGGGGAGGGGAATTAGTCTCATAAGGCCAATAAGGCTAATAAGTCTAATTACTAATTAGTCTGATAGGTCTAATATGTCTAATTAGGCTAATATAATAATGTATGTCTTATTTCTGGATGAGGTCGATGCGGTCGAAGTCGAGGTGACCGTCTTCGACGCGGAGGTCGAGGTACTCGGTGTCGGCGGGGAGCTCTACGTCACTGAGTACGATGGTCTGCCACCGGCCGGGTTCGCCCTGCAGCTCGCGGCGACCGTCTTTGTTGCCGCCGAGGATAGAGCCGTTGGCCGAGAGGTGGAGGCGTGATTTCTCGCCGGCATTGACAGGGGCGACACGCAGTGTGATGTCATAGCGGCCGGCGGCTTTGGGAGCGACGCTGTAGCGCAGCCACTCATATTTCTTGAGTCCGGTGACATAGGTGTCGCCTTTGGGCGAGCGCGAGAGGCTGACGGCGTCGCCGGGGCGCGAGGCGATGTTACCTGTGGCTGTGTTGTCGAGGTGACGATGGTAGGCGTAGTGCTCACCGCCGCGGTTATAGTTCTCGGCCTCGATGCGTGTCTTTTTGCCTTTGCCGCGTCCGATGACGATGTCTTTGCCGTAGGGCTCGCCCCAGTTGCGCACGACGCCGAAACGGCCGTCCTTGAAATCGATGGGGTCGATGCAGACAGAGCGGAGGTTGCCTCGGCCCGAGTGGTTGGCGGTGTGATAGAGGGCATACCACTGGCCTTTAAAGTTTACGAGTGAGCCGTGGTTTGTCTCCGAGCCGGTAGGGTACATGTAGACGCCCATGTCGGTCCAAGGGCCGAGGGGAGAGTCGCTGACGGCATAGCGCATGTGGTTGCCGTCGGCGTCGTAGTGGTTGTCGCTGTGCGAGAGATAGTATTTGCCGTCAATCTTGTTGAGCCATGTTGCCTCGTGGAAGTCGTTGAGGCCTTCCATGCGCACCATCGGACCGTCGAGCTTGGTCCAGTCGTCGCGGCGGAGCTTGCCGCCCATGCAGACGGCGCCGCCGCCGTTGAAGAGGTAGGGCTGTCCGTCGTCGTCGACGAAGACGCAGGGGTCGATGTATGATGCCGCGCCCTCGATGAAGCCGCAGAGCTTGAAGCCCGTGGCGGGATTTTTGCTCTTTGCGACGCCGATGCGCCAGTCGTGGCCGCCCTGAGGCAAGGGTTTGTTGACGTGGGGGAAGTAGAAGTAGTAAGTGGAGTCGGCGGGATTGTAGGCGCAGTCGGGAGCCCACATCCAGCCTTCGATGCCCCAGCCCTCCTGATCCATCACGTCGTATGACGAGAGTATCTGGCCGTGGTCGGTCCAGTTGACGAGGTCGTCGGTCGAGAAGACATGGTATTTGTCCATACGGTCACAGCCGCGGGCGGGCTCGAGGTCGTGAGAGGCGTAGACGTAGAGGCGTCCGTCGGCCCATACGTGGCCGGATGCGTCGGCGGTGTAGAGCTGTCTCTTATACACATCTCCGAGCCCACGAGACTACGCTGCATCTCG
>ENA-OYXU01000960-OYXU01000960.1-human-gut-metagenome-genome-assembly--contig:-NODE-960-length-10541-cov-5.508201_pt1 | contig 10541 bp, 8 predicted proteins | sample MGYA00243243_ERZ653435 | MGnify/ENA primary metagenome ERZ653435 (study PRJEB26926, sample SAMN06165113) | human gut metagenome | biome: ENVO:00009003; feature: ENVO:2100002; material: ENVO:00002003... | reverse complement strand
ACGAGATGCAGCGTAGTCTCGTGGGCTCGGAGATGTGTATAAGAGACAGTATTTAGAATTAACATTATCTTTGTCGGCGCTTTTATTATGCACTTCAAAAATAATTCGTTAAGTTTGCATCAGATTTATTAACCAACGACTAACCTTATAATCGTGTATCTATGAGACTGATTATCGAACAAAACTACGACGAAGTGTCGCGTTGGGCCGCAAACTACGTGGCTGCACGCATAAACGAGGCCAAACCCACCGCAGAGCATCCCTTCGTGCTCGGCTGTCCGACCGGCAGCTCTCCCCTCGGCATGTACCGTCACCTCATCAAACTCAACAAAGAAGGAAAAGTGTCGTTTAAAAACGTCGTCACCTTCAACATGGACGAATACTGCGGCATACCCCGCGACCACGCCCAGAGCTACTACACATTCATGTGGACAAACTTCTTCAATCAGATCGACATACTCCCCGAGAATGTCAACATACTCAACGGCAACGCTCCCGACCCTATCGCAGAGTGCGCACGCTATGAGGCAAAAATAGCATCTTACGGCGGCATCGACCTCTTCCTCGGCGGCGTAGGTCCCGACGGTCACATCGCGTTCAACGAGCCCGGCTCTTCGCTCAAATCACGCACGCGCATGAAAACCCTGACTCGCGACACCATCATCGCAAACTCGCGCTTCTTTGAAAACAATGTCAATCTCGTCCCCAAGACCGCACTTACAGTCGGTGTCGGCACAATCATGGACGCTCGCTCGGTGCTCCTCATTGTCAACGGCCACAACAAAGCACGCGCATTGCATCACGGCGTCGAAGGCGGCATCTCTCAGATGTGGACAATCTCGGCCCTGCAGATGCATCCCAAAGCCATCATCGTGGCCGACGAGGAAGCCTGCGACGAGCTTAAGGTCGGCACCTATAAATACTTCAAAGACATCGAGAGCGCAAACCTCGACCCCGAAGCCGCAAAATAAATCACGTAATTTACAGACTGTCGGGACTGTCGACACCGTAAAATTGTCCCCTGCCTCAGACGCTTTCAATCAAGCCGTGAGACAGGGGACTCTCTATTCACACTTCCAAATTGTGTCTTTGTGTATCACATGCCCGGGGGCGGACCCATCGGGCGGCGGCCGCCGCGACCCATGCCCGGAGGCGGTCCTCCGTGCCCCTCGAAGCGCTCCGAGTTGCGGTCACGTGGCGTTTTGCCCTTGCCGAATGTATTGAACTTATATGATACAGACAGCATGAAATAACGCGTGAGCGAGTTATAACGGATGTCGTCGATGTAATTGGCCGTAATGCTGCGTCTCACATTTGAGCGCTGCTGCAGCAGGTCATAGCCGGCGAGTGTAACTGTCATAGCCTTGTCACGCAGGAACTGATACGAAACCGATGCGTTCCACATCCACTGGCGCGTGTCATAACCCTCAGAGTAACCGCTCGTGGCCGAATAGCTCAAATCACTGTTAAGCACCAGCCCGAACGGCGTGTAATATGTACCGTTGAACGAGCCTCCGTAGCTGTGCACCGTCCGGTTGGCCGAGGCCTGCAGACTGTTGCGCACAAACTGCAGCGAGTAACGCGGGCGTATCTCCAACTCGACATTGTCAGGACGCCAAGCAACACCAAACGACTCGTTGACACGCAGTGTCCCCGAGCGGTTACGCTCGCCGTTGTTAAAGCCTATGGTATTGGCATAGTTGGCCATCAGGTGATTGTTGAATGAAAAACTGCGGTTGCGGAACGGGAACGAAATCATGTTCATGGCACGCACGTTCCACACTCCGTTGACATTCTCGTAGGTCGTCGTGCGTCCGCCGTCTGTCGAGTTAAACTTCGTGCGCGAGACAATCGAGTTCTGATTGACCGTCGCATCAAGCATCGTCATGATGGCGCGCTGCGCCTCTGCGTTGAAATTATGGAAACGCAGTCTTATGTTATGGCTGAACGACGGCTTGAGGTCGGGATTACCGATTTTCACATTAAGAGGATTGCTGTCATCGACCACCGGCTGCAACTGCGTCATCGACGGCTGGCTGCTGCGCCCCATATAGTCGACACTGAGCGATTTAGACTTGGACGGGCGCCAGCGGTAACGCAAGAACGGTGCGTAATTCCACACCCAACGGCGCGGCACGCTGCGGTCTTCATGCGTCAGATTGAGCGACCGTGACATCTGAGGCACAAATGACACACCCGCATTAAGATTGCTCGTCTTGCTGACGTGCTTGAAACCGACACGTATATCCTGATTCATAAAGTCGTTGCGGAATCGATTTGACAGATTGTCGATATAATCAAGATCGGGGCTGATGACCGGCTCTCCGTCCCACCCGTCAGGGAAGTCGACGGCATGGCCGTAAGTCATACGGTCGGCATTGTTCCAGCGATACTGAAAACGGTAGGCTACCGTGAAGAAATTACCGTTCTTGACATCACCGAGAGGCTCGGTCCATGTCAGGCGCGTAGAGAAATTGTTGCTCCAAGTGTGATTGTCTGTGTAGCGGTCGAGGATATCGACGGAGTCGTCGAGCAGATAAAATTTGTTCCATGAGTAGGAATTGCTCTTCTCCCTGACATTGCTCATCCTGAAATTGGCCTGCACGGAAAACGAGCGGCCGCGCCGCGCACGGAAATTATGGTTGTAAATCATCGACGCCCCAAACTCAAATGACGAGCCGCGGGAGTTATCGTCATTAATACTTCGTGCCACATCGCTCATCGCAGCGTCGCCCGCACGGGTCAGCGACGAATCCGACGAGACTGACTTATTATAGTTGAGCGACATATTTGGCCGAAACTCAAACGTATTGAAAGAGTCGGGTTTCCACTGCACGCGGAAGTCGGCGCGCACGTTGTGGCCGCGGTCGCGGGCCGCACGCGCCGAATTATAATAAGATGTAGAGTCCGAAAAAAGATACTGACGGTCTGTCTGCTGGCGTGTGTCACGGTCGCTGTAGCTATACATCACATTACCTCCGACCCGCAGTATCTCCTCCTTGCCGACATTAAAGTTTATGCCCAATGCTTTAGACGAAGTGATGCCCGTCGACCCGCCGAAACGGGTAAAACGCGACGCCGTGCCGTCTGTAAAACCGAGGTCATTGACATTGTTGACTCCGCCGATTATCGTAAACTGATTTCCGTTCCAGAAACGGTTTATGTTAAGATTGGCCTTATAACGACTGTCGGTGCCGTAACCGCCCTCGACAGTGCCAAACCATCCGTTGTTCATGTTTTTCTTAACCGTGAGGTTGATGACCGTCTCCTCCTCGCCGTCGTCGACACCCGTTATACGCGCCAGATCGCTCTTGCGGTCTACGACCTGCAGCTTGTCGACCATGTTGACCGGCAGATTTTTTGACGCCACTTTGGGGTCGTCGCTGAAAAATTCTTTGCCGTCAATCAGGATTTTTGTCACCTCCTTGCCGTTGGCCGTGATTTTGCCGTCAGTGTCGACCTCGACACCGGGCAGACGCTTGAGCAGGTCCTCGACCACGGCATTTGGCGCGGTCTTGTATGAGTCGGCGTTAAACTCGACGGTATCCTGCATGACCTTTATAGGCGTCTTAATGCCGACAACCGTGGCCTCCGCAAGCATCACCGAGCTCTCTGAGAGAGTGATTGTACCGACATTGACATTCTTTGTGCCGACGCTCACATCTTTGAAGTCAGCGCCGTAACCTACATACGACGTCTCAAGGATATACTTGCCCGTCTTGACGGGAGTGAGCTTAAAAGCTCCGTCACTATCACTGACGGCCGTGCGGACCGTCGAGCTGTCACGCGCCGACAACAATCTGACCGAGGCCTGTATCATGGCCTCGCCCGTGTTGTCGATGACCCGGCCTGTCACATCATAGGCCCGCATTGACAGACCCGCGAATGTTAAAGCCGACAAACAAAAAATTAACCTTAGTTTTTTACCTGAAAATTGCATCTTTATTTCTTAAGCATCATTGTTTTCTGCTAATCTGACCCGAAATTAATAAAAAAGTTTAGCCTGTCAGACGCCCCCTTGGCCTATAATCGACAAACCGGCGACTTTTATAGACGAATCCGGAGTGACCGGCTTTATTTAATCACCACGCCGACATTTATACCTCCTGATTTGTTAGAATATAATAGAAACGTTTAAAACTGCATTAGTTATGAAACGACATGGACTCATTGCGGCGGCTATAGCATGCTCGGCATTATTGCTGAGTTCATGTGCTGACATGATGTTATCGTCAGACTTCGGCCTCGACGATTACTATAACGGCTATAACAGCCCGTGGTATTATAACCCTTATGGTTACGGCCCGCTTAATGGCTGGGGCGGTTTCTATGGCCCGGACTGGCCCGGTGTGAGACCGCTGCCGCCCTACAACGGCCCGACTTTTACCCCGCGTCCGCCCGCAAACGGCTCAAACCGTCCCAACGTCCCTGATTCACGGCCTATAATATCCTCACCCTCAGGCGCACAAAGACCGGGCAACATGGGACTACCGACATTCACACCTTCATCCGGCAACTCACAGCCTGCCGGCAACGGAACGTCATCGTCTCACCGCGGGCGCTGATTCATGCGCCCGATCTGTCGAAGCTGCCATATTATCATGGCGGCCGTCACCAATGTGGCCAGCGCGTCAGAGCTCGGGAACGACATCCACACACCTTTAAGACCGAACTGCGACGGAAGTATCATCAGCAGCGGTATCAAAAATATGACCTGACGCGTCAGGCTGAGGAATATTGACTTGCCGGCACAGCCAATGCTTTGAAAGAAAGTAGTCGACACAATCTGAAATCCGACCACTCCGAAGACAAGCATCGCCGTGGTCAGCGCCGTCGACGTCAGCGATATCATCGTGTCGTCAGAGGTGAACGCAGTCGCAATAGCCGACGGAAAAATCATAGCCACAATCTCGCCGCCGGCACAAATGGCCGTAGAGACTCCGGCCGCAAGCCAGAATGTACGCCGGAGGCGGCTGTAGTGGCCGGCGCCGTAGTTATATCCTATAATCGGCTGCATGCCCTGACAGATACCCAACACCACCGTGACCAACAACGATGTGTAGGTCGAGAATATGCCGGCCGCGCCCACGGCCATATCTCCGCCGTAGGTATATAGCGAGTTATTTATAAGCACATTGATAAAACATGCCGCAGCGTTGACCAAAGCAGGCGCAGCGCCTATGGCCACAATCGACATGACGACCGCAAGACGCAGGCGGTAAATACCTTTGACAAAGTGTAACGTAACATCGCGACGGAAGAAATGCACCATAACAAAAGCTGCCGACGCAGTCATCGCTATATCCGTCGCTATGGCCGCACCCTTGATGCCCATGCCGAACACGAATATAAATATAGGTGCAAGAGCGATATTGATGCCGGCTCCGAGCATCATCGTCAGCATGGCGCGCCGCGGATAGCCCGACGCTCGCATTATGTTGTTGAAACTGAAGGCGAGATTAGTCATCAGCAGACCCGGCAGAAGATAAAGTATGAAGTCGCGCGCATAAGGCAGCGTGGCGTCGCTCGCCCCGAAAGCCCGCAGTATCGGGTCTATAAATATGCCGAAGATGCTGATATAAATTGTCGCATTGAGTATAATCAGCACTAAGGAGTTGCCCAATACAAGACTCGCGCCGTGACGGTCGCGTCGTCCGAGCAGTATCGAGACGCGCGCCGAGGCGCCGGCGCCGACAAGCACTCCGAGCGCTGTCGCCAGATTCATCACCGGAAACGTGATGGCCAGACCCGATATCGCATCGGGCCCCACGCCGCGACCGATGAATATTCGGTCTATGACGTTATAGAGCGACATGACAATCATGCCGACGACCGCCGGCAGACTGTAAGTCCACAGCAGACGTCCTACAGGCATTGTTTCGAGTTGCTTCAGTCGCTCTTGATTGTCAGTTTCATCGGCCATCGGCAAGAAATATTTGATTAGATTGGTCTCTATATCAGAATGTGTCATTATTGCCGGGCAATAATGACACATTCCTTTTTATTGTGCCGGACAAGCGTCCGCCGCTCGGCAGACACCCGGTATGTCTGTTGTACTCTTATTCGGCTATCGATGCCTTGGCACGCTCCCAGTATTTGCGGGCGTCGAAACCTGCGATCCGGCCGTAGGTGGGATAATCTTTCACTATTGTCTCATAGCACTTAGCCTCTTCTTTGTAATTTTTCTCGGCACGATAGACATTGGCGAGTTTAACAAGGATAATAGGCACAAGCTGAGTATTTCCGTCGGCCTCGCTGATAGCGTCTTTGTAAGCGCTGATAGCTGCCGCGTTGTTTTTGAGATTTACATAGCAGTCGCCTTTGAGAGTCTCGACGCCGGCAGCCACGATGTCATCGTCAATCGATGCATCATCAAGATACTTGGCGGCCTCCTCGTATTTACCGTCCTGATACAGACGTATGGCAGCCTCGACTTTGGCGCGGTTACCGCTCTTTGTGCCGTGTGTGGCGGCGTCCTCATAAAGTTTGAGAGCGATTGAATCGTTCTGCTCCACATCTGCGAGAGCAATGGCCTGATCGGCTTTGGCTGTCTGATTCTGACGCACGAGATACCATGCGAGAATTGCGACAAGGATAACAACGACTGCGACAAAGAGACCGATAAGCTCTTTACGGTATTTCTTGGTTTTTGCCACGAAATCGGCTTCTTCCTCGATTACAGGCTTGATTTGGGGATTTTTGTTTTCCATTTATGTTATGATATTTGTTTGTTCTCTTAAATGCCGAGCCTCAGCTCATCGACTGCTGCCCTTTACGAACTGCAAAAATAGTGTTTATATCTCAGATAATAAAATTTTTGGCTCTAAATCTCCCCAAACGTTATTTTATCTGACGACAACCTTGCTCACCGATGACCCCTGACGGCGTATATAAAGACCCGCAGACGGGTTACTGACAGACACACCGCTCAGGTCATAGTACTCCACAGAACCGTCCTCGGCTCCGGAATCTGCGACGATTGTATTGATTGATGTGTTCCAGTCTTTCTCATCATCGAGAATCTTTTTTGCAAGAGTCTGAGCCATCAGCTTATGTGCCGGTGCTTTAAGGGCGAAGGCGTTGGCATAGTACTCGTCACGGTCCTCAAACGCGTCAGCGAAATCGACAACAGGCACATTGAGCGTGGCAGCGACACTACGCATGGCAGGAGCGACCTCGTCAGCATAGACGTTGCCGTCGATATTGTTGAATGTCGCATTATTCTTAAGACGAGCCGGCACACAGATATAGACTTTGGTATCCGGCGACGCCTCACGTATACCGTTTACCATATCGCTCAGATCAGTTTTAAAGTCGTCTTTGTGCGCCCAGTTAAAAGACTTGGCATCCATCTCGCCGAGGTGGATTGTCACTATGTCATAAGCGCCTTTGACCACCTCCTGATACTTGTTGTGATTTAAATATGAGCATGGCTTCGGGTCTGTGGTCTTGGCAGGGTCCTGCTCGGTGCCTTCGCGCAAGATCGTGCGGTTGCCCACTCCGAAATTCGTAACCGTGTAGCGTGTGCCTAATTCAAGACCGAGCTGATAAGTATAGACGTCGGTCGAGCGCGTGTCGGATGCAAGGCCTCCGTCATAACCCGATGTGCGCAATCCTCCGATACAGGCCACAGTCGGATGAAGATATGTCGACGAGTCATTGAATTTATTATTCAGGATTGCGTCAGCGACATATTGTGCTATGATTTTTGCGCCATCGGCGTTAGGATGCACGCCGTCGGCATAGACGGTGTTCCATTTGTCGCCTAACTGTTCGTCAAACGCGGTGTGCAAGTTGATGACACTTATGCCGCACTCCTCGGCGACAGATTTTATGATGCCGATAATAGTGTGTATGTTGCGCTCGTTGATGGTCCACGAACTTGACTTGACTCTCAACGGATAACACAGATATATCGTGGGATTGGAGTTCGCGACAATCTCGTCGAGCATATCGTTGAGGTCCTTGCGGAAAACTACGGGCGAATCCTCCAACCAGTTAATATTCTTTGAATCATTTGTGCCCAATTTAAGAACGACGATGTCAGGTTTATAGGCCAAGGCGTTCTTGTAAGTCTGCTTGTTGCGATAGGCACAGTCTCCCGGCTTCGACCCGTCTGTCAGATCATAGCCGCGCATCTGCACGGTCTGGCTGTTCTGACCGAAATTTCTGACCTCATACCCGTCGCCGAGCAGGTTTTGCAGCTGCGAGGGATATTTGTCTGCTTCGTTTGAGATGCCGGCGCCGGCCGTGATAGAGTTTCCGAGACAGGCGACTTTGATTTTCTGTGCCGAAAGTGTGCACGGCACCATGGCGAGAACTGTCGCCAATACTAACGTGAAAAATTTTTTCATTGTTTGGTTACTGTGATGGTATTAAACAAGCGGCCGACAAGAGGTCGGGAAAATGACACATGATATTATGGTCCTCAAATTTAAGCATTTTTTATTTAACCGTCACATTTTCTTTGCTGTTTTACTCTTGAGATATTCGTATATTTGTAACCGATTTCAATCTAAAGCAATACAACTGACATGAAAGACATGATTATATCCACCCCGGTAAAAGTAGCCGCTTATGACGAATTAGACGAGCGCCGTCGACGCCTCGTAGACCTCGCCCGCGAAGCGACACACCGCAGCTATGCTCCTTACAGCCACTTCTCAGTGGGCGCGGCCATAGCCTTGGACAACGGCGAGATTGTCACCGGCGCCAATCAGGAGAACGCCGCCTACCCCTCAGGCACCTGCGCCGAGCGCTCGGCCTGCTATTATGCCCATGCGCAGTACCCCGAGGCTCATTTAGAGGCCATAGCCATAGCCGCTCGCGGCACTGACGGCCTTGAGGTCGCCGACCCCTGTGCGCCATGCGGAGCATGTCGCCAAGCCATTTTAGAGTATGAGAAACTCGCCGGCCACGACGTCGAGGTCATACTCACAGGCCGCGATAAAATCTACATCCTCCCGTCGGTACGCTCGACTCTCCCTCTGGCGTTTTCAGAATTTTAAGACCGCTCGGCGCCCTTAAAGCCTCTGATTAAAAATATAATTTGTAACTTTGCACCCTCAGAAACTTCAACACTATAAATACTTATGGACTTTATCGAAGAACTCACTTGGCGCGGCATGATACACACCATGATGCCGGGCACAGACGAGCAACTTAAGAAAGAAATGACAACGGCCTATCTCGGCATTGATCCGACGGCCGACAGCCTGCATATCGGACATTTGGTCGGAGTGATGATGCTGAAGCATTTTCAGCGCGCCGGTCATAAACCCATCGCTCTGGTCGGCGGTGCCACCGGCATGATCGGAGACCCCTCGATGAAAAGTCAGGAACGCAAACTGCTCGACGAGGAGACTCTCCGCCACAATCAGGAGGCCATCAAGCGCCAGCTCGCCAAATTCCTCGACTTCGACAGCGACGCGCCCAATGCCGCCGAGCTTGTCAACAACTACGACTGGATGAAAGATTATGGTTTCCTGGCTTTCATACGCGACATCGGCAAACACATCACGGTCAATTACATGATGGCCAAAGACTCCGTGAAGAAGCGTCTGAGCGGTGAGTCAAACGAAGGCATGTCGTTCACTGAGTTCTCCTATCAGCTTCTCCAGGGCTACGACTTCCTGCACCTCTATCAGGAAAAAGGCTGTCGCCTCCAGCTCGGAGGTTCTGACCAGTGGGGCAACATCACCACCGGCACAGAACTGATACGCCGCACCACCGGCGGAGAGGCCTTTGCCCTCACATGTCCCCTGATAACCAAAGCTGACGGCAAGAAATTCGGCAAAACCGAGCAGGGTAATGTCTGGCTCGATCCGAAGCGCACGACTCCCTACGCGTTCTATCAGTTCTGGCTCAACACATCTGACGAAGACGCCGAGAAATACATCAAAATCTTCACCGAGCTGACCCGCGAAGAAGTTGAGGAACTTGTGAAGCTTCAGGCCGAAGACCCGGGACAACGTCCCCTTCAGAAACGTCTGGCCAAGGAAATCACCACCATGGTTCACTCGGCCAAGGACTATGAAGCCGCCGTTGAAGCCTCGCAGATACTCTTCAGCAACAAAGCCGCCGATATACTCCACAAAATCGACGAGCCTACGCTTTTGGCCGTCATGGAGGGTGTGCCCCGTCATGATGTCGACCGCAACCTCATCAGAGAGGGTGTCAAACTGATTGACCTCATCACCGAAGTCGCTCCCGTGTTCCCCTCAAAAGGCGAGATGCGTAAGATGACGCAGGGCGGGGGAGTGTCACTCAACAAAGAAAAAGTGGCCGATCCCAACATGATTGTCACCGAAGACATGCTTCTCAACGGTCGTTACCTGCTCGTGCAGCGCGGAAAGAAGAACTATCACCTCCTGGTAATCAATGGCTAACAAATTTTTATTAAATTTTTAGTCAAAAAAGTTTTGCATTAGCAAAATAATACCTAACTTTGCACTCGCAATCGAGAGAGATTGCTACTGCAAAGTACGGCTCCTTAGCTCAACTGAATAGAGCATCTGACTACGGATCAGAAGGTTACAGGT
>ENA-OYXU01000959-OYXU01000959.1-human-gut-metagenome-genome-assembly--contig:-NODE-959-length-10542-cov-4.050920_pt1 | contig 10542 bp, 9 predicted proteins | sample MGYA00243243_ERZ653435 | MGnify/ENA primary metagenome ERZ653435 (study PRJEB26926, sample SAMN06165113) | human gut metagenome | biome: ENVO:00009003; feature: ENVO:2100002; material: ENVO:00002003... | reverse complement strand
ATTTATTGCTATCGTAATAGGTAATATTCAACATGCATTTGGAAATAAACCATGGGACATTGTACTAATGGATGTATCCAGCGACATGGATTCGTATGGTGCTAACGGTGTAACCGAATTAGATATTGCCAATCATTGTATTAAGCACCTTAAGAGTCGTGAGTTGCTTGACTCCATTATGCTCTTCGCCGGGGGCAGAGTAACCTTGCCTGTTGGTGATGGTTCTGACATTAGATATGAATATCGCGACATACGGCGAATCATAGGAGATGGAACTTCGATAAACGATGCTTTGACAAGTTGTTTGGGAAGGATAAATAAGGCAAGTAGGATTCTGGTAATTTCCAATGGAAGAGAAGTCGGAAGTTCCATATCATCCAACACACTGTCCAAATTGATGAAATTGAAAGGAGTTCAAGTAGATGCAATTATTGTATCATCCGGTTGTGATAGTATATGTGTTAAGTCTGCTTTTGACCCCAAAGATTCAGTCAGCTATGAGCGAACAAGCATATATCCCGGTTTAAATAATATTGTCAACAGAACTGAAGGAAAAGTTATAACTATTAAAGGAACAGATGATATAGATAATACAATAAATGGTTTTTTATCCTCTCTCGCTAAAAAGAGCACAAAATTCTCTGGAAAAAGATGTAATTTAAATGCTGAACTGAGCGATAGATTAATTGCGCGTATTAGACCACAAAAAGTATATATATGTGAAGTCGATACAAGTGTTTCCATAACATATAACGGGATTAAATTTCATGGTCTTGCCGATATTTTAAATGTTGAAAATATGAATACGTCAATTCTGATAGACCACGACGTCAATCGGAATAGTCGGGCATGTAATATCGTTTTTTTCTCAGAGCCAACGGAACGAGATAAAAAACACTCTATTTTACAACAGATTTCTCCTTCAAATTCTTACTGCAAACTTGATCAAACCACCCCGATAGATATACTTCCCATGATTTATTATAACGGCATTGGGAATAAGATGAAGATATGTGGTTTGGAATATGAAGAAGTGGAGGAATAAAGATAGTGAGTTCTGTTATTGTAATGTATTGAATATGTGATTTCAAATAAATACAACCAATCTGGAATATGTAAAATGCTCTTCAAGTGGCAGTGAAACGCCTGCAGTGTTGACACATTAGAATAATATTCATTGGAATGGAGGCATATAAGGGACATGTGTTTCAATTCAATCCTAAAGATGGAAAAGATAGTAAAAAAATTGCGACCTCTACCGGGTTACTTCTTTACAGATTTAGTCATAAAGGGCAAACAATTAGAAGTTGCGCCCGACACGAACTAGGGTATGTAAAGATGAAAAAACTATTTTTGATGATGATTGCAGTGGTTTGCATAGGTCTTTCGGCTAACGCTCAACTTAATGGCCAATTCATAACCGGACAAGATGGTCACATCTATTTCCGGGCTCTTAACACAACGGGATATGCGTTTCCTGTAAGTATAACTGCTACGTCTTCCGACAGATCAAACTCAGAAACAGTAACTGTAGGTCAAGGCTTCGTTCTTGGTCCCACAACACCCTGGAAATGGTACTGGAAATCGGGAGATCGAATAACTGTGACATATCCGAATGGTCAATCTGTTTATTGGCAATGCCCTGCTAACGATTGTGCTTATGGTTCCAATTCTCCGTCCTTTCGAGGAACAACCTCAGATGGATATATCTACAAAGGTACCATAACTCTCACTCGAATCACTTCCGGAACATCAGAGACCTTCTATCATTTCAATAAAGGTGGTGTTGATTATGTCGCCACATCAAAAAGAGGCCCATACTATCGACTTGCACGACGCATGACCATCAATTATATCAACTACAAATACTGAAATAAAACGCATATAATATAATGATGAAAATGAAAATGAAATTGTCGATTTATTTCACCGTAGCCATGACAATACTTGTCGGCTGTGGAAGTTCGCATGATGATACTTCTATCCCACTCCCGGAGTACATAAGCGAAATCACTTTGGATGAGAATAATCATGTAACTGACATGGGCAGATCCGGAGAATCGACTCCTGACGGTAACTATTATTATCATGGCTCAGTATGTTTATACACTGATGATGGATGTCCAGATATCTTTGATTGTTACGAAGGCAAGATCGGAACGGAAAGAGGATGCCGTGGTATCATATATGGAGGACCGTTCTATAACCTTGACAGAAATGATTATGTAACAATAGCCGGAACAAGATACAGAGCTTCCGGATTATTAGACTAAGTTGTAAAAATCCGACAATTCAGGATTTCACGATACTACGAGGCCGCAACAATTGATTAAAGTAAGTTATTGATTTTTCAGTTGCACCCATTCATTATTCTTAAAAACGCTCAACATGAAGACTACAGTCACAACCGAAACTACTACCGATATAAAAGTGAACATCGAGCCGGAAGAAACTCCGACTCTTGACGATAAAGTCACACCCAAAGGGAAAGGCAAACTCGACATGGTTATCGCCTTTGACACTACCGGTTCAATGGCAGCATATATTGATGATGTCCGTCATCAGGTGGCCGAAATGATACCTCGTATCTTCAAGGACAACGAGGATCTGCGCCTCGGAATTGTCGCATTCGGCGACTACTGCGATATGGAGAATCGTGATACTTTCAGGGATGCTTATCAGTACATTCCTCTTACCGACAACGAGAACGACATCATCAAGTTTGTCAAGGAGTCCAATGATACAAGCGGCGGTGACGGCGATGAATTCTATGAACTGGTCTTAAAGAAGATCATAGAAGAATCGCCTTGGCGTGAGGATTCCTCGAAAGCTATTCTGCTGATTGCGGACGCTGACCCACATGAAATCGGCTATACCTATCGAGACTATGTGGTCGGTAATCAGATTGATTGGAGAATAGAGGCAAAGAAAGCCGCCGACATGAAAATCAAGATCGATACCGTCTCGATCTGCGGGCGCCCTTGGTATAAGGAGTTAGCGGCGATGACAAACGGCATCTCCGTCCCCTTCAAGAGCAGCGGCAAGACCGGCACTATGATTGAGACCGCTACCACTGCCCGCAGTGCCATGGCATTTATGGAATCAGCCCGCGGTTGTGGGGACGCATTAATGGGGGCAGCTATGATACATCGTGCGGTAGGACTCAAAAGCAAACTCGGTCGTATGTTCGCTGACTGCGATGATGATGAGCTGAATGATATTTACGACTCCTATTCCCAAGAAATCGACAAGAACGAGGAATAATTCAAGACGATGACTCAAGAAACAAACCAATCTGATAAGCCGAGCCGCTGGCAAGGATTTACAGACAACTGTAGAAAGCGCAATTGGGTAACAGATGTGTTTCTCTACGGCATTCAGATCGCTGCGGTTCTGTACTCATTGGCGACGGTCGCAGAGATAATCGAAATGATATGCGATTTCCGTGATCCATATCCATTAAGCTGTTATGAAGGCATGACAATTGGTGCACTGATACTCAGGATGCTCAGCAAAGGCTGGTTGGTCGGGCTCGCGGTATGTATCATCGTCTTTTTCTGTAATCGGAGAGTCATAAAATGGAAACTTGACGGAATACTATGGATATTCATTCTCTTTTTCGGCGTTTCCATAGCAACCTTGGCTATTGAAAATGAAATGTTCTTATATTTCAGCGTTTTCTCCTTGGGCTCTATGGCGATATACTTCCTGTCATTATTCCTTCCCAAAAGAGTTGGCGAGACGAATACTACAACCTTTCAGCAGTGTCGTAAACCCTCGAACCGGCTTATAACGCTGTCATTCATCGTCTTGCTGATGTGGATTTTCATGTTATGCGATGCTATAAGTCGTTTCTGAGACTAAACCTTAATTAATAGAATTAATTATAATGCAGACAAATAACCTACAAGATAAATGCCGTGGTTCACTTGTTGGAGGAGCCATTGGCGATGCTCTCGGCTATCCTGTGGAGTTTGTGAACTCCTTTGAGGAAATCAAGGCGAAATATGGTGATAATGGAATCGTGGAGTACGATATGTCATATCCATGTCTGGATGAGAAATTAGATAAGGCACTGTTTTCAGACGACACGCAGATGACTCTCTATACAGCCGAAGGATTGCTTGAGGCCGAGAGAAGCGGGAGGTCAATAGTCCCTACAATTTGCAATGCCTATCTTGCATGGTTTGGCCATCAAGTCGGTAAAAAGGTCAAGATTTCATATGACTCCAAATTGTCAAGAATAAAAGAACTGAATCAGCGACGCGCACCCGGGAACACCTGTCTGTCGGCCTTACTTTCCATCTATAATGGCAAAGACCCGATGAATTCAAGTAAAGGTTGCGGAGGAATTATGCGGGTCGCTCCTATCGGGTTGTATGGTGCCACTCATGGATGGTCACTTGAGGAGACAGCAAAATTGGCTGGAGAAGTAGCAGAACTGACTCATCTGCATCCTCTCAGCACGTACCCTTCTGCAGCATTAGCCGTAATCGTTCAGCTTTGTGTCTTGGAGGATGAAAAGATTGATGGCAGCCATTTCAACTCGATTATTGGGAAATCGCTTGAAGTTGTGAGCGGAGTTTATGGTGCTGATGCACCTGCAATGGAAGATTTCCAGAAACTTATTCGGAAAACGCTGCAACTTGAAGACACTCTCCTTCGAGACTGGGAAATCATTGAGAATGGTCTCGGTGGTGGCTGGGTTGCCGAGGAAACGTTGGCAATAGCTGTATTCTCCGTAATGCGGCATATTGATGATTTCAATGCCTGCATGATTTGTGCTGTCAATCATGGTGGTGACAGTGATTCCACCGGTGCCGTCGCCGGCAACATTATCGGCGCGATTTTTGGGTATAGTGCGATTCTTGGGAAATTCAAAAAGTCACTTCAACTGAAAGACCTGATCGTTTCGATGGCTGATAACTTCGGAAGGTTCCCTCTTCCGAGCTGGTGAAAGGACGATACGTGAACTACAAACCGTTTAATGTAAATCCATCAGAACTATTATAAATGGAATACACTCCTGAAAACATCAATTCGCTTGAACCGAACGAGGTATTCGTGTTCGGCAGCAATCTTGCAGGGCATCATGGAGGAGGTGCGGCACGTGTCGCACTGCAAAACTTCGGTGCGATAATGGGACAAGGAGTAGGACTACAGGGTCAGTCATACGCCATCCCCACAATGCAGGGCGGCGTTGATACAATCAAGCCGTATGTTGATGAGTTCATATCTTTCGCAAAGGCTAATCCCGAACTGAAATTCTACGTTACCCGAATCGGCTGCGGCATCGCCGGCTTTAGAGATGAAGAGATTGCGCCCTTGTTCCAAGACGCCTTTGGAGTGGCCAACGTCATCCTCCCGAAATCCTTTTATTTATGGGGAAGGACGACAAATATACCGGACAACAGCCTTGACCGATTTATAGAAGGACAAAACACATCCTTTGCAGATTATACTATCGCGTTAAACGAGGTGAAGAAAGGACGTAAAATATCACATTGGATTTGGTACGTCTTTCCGCAACTTCGTGGTTTGGGACAAAGCAAACGTTCCCACTATTACGGGATTGCAAATCGTCAAGAGGCAGAGGTCTATCTCAAACATCCAATTTTGGGGCAACGATTGCGGGAGATTACTAACGCACTTCTTGAGCATGAAGGCAAATATCCTCAATCTATCTTCGGTAGTGTTGATGCAATGAAAGTACAATCCTGTATGACTCTGTTCGATTGCGTTTCTCCGGATGATATATTTGCTGATGTTCTTGACATTTTCTACGAGGGCGAACGAGACCCGCAATCAATTGTCTAAAGATAGCTATCCAAGAAGGTAAAAGCGTATATTGGAAATTGTTCAAGAATTGTAGATGAATAATGCTTAGAGGTTGAGCCCGATACGAACAAAGGGTGTAAGATTTATTGACAAAAACGGCTAATGCCTTAGCCTAATGAATTATGATAGAAAAGAAAGAAATTTGGAACTTGTTCGACAAACTCAGGCCGATAATCATATCGAAATTGTTGAACCCCGAAGTTTCGGTATCCTCACGCGGTCAAACATTTTTCTACGACGGGATTGATTCAACAGAGGGATCCAACACTGTCGATATGGCACAGCTTATCGTTCCGCTGAATGATGAGATGGCTGAAGTTTTGTCTCCTGACGAATTTTTTACAGCACATCCGTCTGAATATCACAATGTTTGGTATGTATATCCTGATAAGGATATCACTCTTCCCTTGGATGGCTGGCAGCAATATATTATTCTCACCCTCAAAACAGACAACAGACAAAACTATATGCTTTGCATTAGCCTCATGTTCTATGGAAATAATCATGTAGCCTCACATGGGCAGGTCATGGCGAGTGGTAGCATCGCTCGGATAACGCAGACTGTCAGGTCAAACAAATTTCCAGGTGAGGCAAGTGCCATCTTCAAGACATGTCTTGAAACCGTAGCCCGAAAGATTGAGGAATCTGAACGTCATGCCAGAGAAGTCAACCTTTTTGTCAATACAGATATCACAGATTATGATTCGGTTATGAAGTTTGTGGATAATCTTAAAGACAAGAAGGAGGTATTGAAAAGTAATGGTCATGGAATGGAGGTGTTTACATACGATCATGTGGTATCCCTGATTGACAAGTCTTCCAAGAGAGTGAATGTTTTGGTGGGTAGAGACGGGAAAGCTCAATTTTGTAGCCTTGAGGACTTCCCTACTGAACTTCTCAACATGATTCGTCTGGAGAAAAGAGACTGGAATCTCGAAGTTTACAATCTTTCCGTCGGACATTTCAACAGTAACGGGCAAGCGTTTGTAACATGGATAATTTCTCCCTACTATTACTGCCCGATGGACGAAGATGGCTTCGGCGAGGAGGAAGAATATGAAGTAGCAGTTACTTGCCATATAAACACCGATGGCCATCTGACCGACACGCCCTTCTGGAAACCTTACACCGGTCCACGAAAGTAGATCAGAGACGTCTTACAACTTCATTGTGATAACTGTTTTTGAAAATATTCATCAATTCCTTAAATTATTTATAGAAAATGCTGAATGGTTTGGGTTACCTCCAATGAAAACTTTTCATAAAGGGCAAATAAGTCGTGCCATCGCTGACTAAAAGTTTTCTACACGGATCCTCAAAAAACAAACGGTGATTCGGTGATAGAAGCAGTTCCGTTTCAGCATCATTAGATTTAAGTCAATGAGTGAACAACATATAATGAAATATAAACATAAAAAGAATATGAAAAAGAGGTTTGCATTTTTTGTACTTTTTACTATAAGTCTTCTACAGGTATCGGCAATGACAAGATTGAAAGAGCCGAACAACTCTACATCCGAAGTTGAATACGCTGTGGAATGTATCGAACGCATCTGCCCTACGGTAATGTGGGATTCATGGACATTCCGCGATATCATGTATGACAAAGAGTCAAAAACAGTATTGATGGTTATTCAGTTAAAGAACTGGCGTGAAAAAGAAAAGTCTCAAGAGATTACTTCAGGCGACGTACAAAAAGAGACAGAACGGATTGTAGCCAATTTTAAGGAAGCATATCAAGAATTGATGGCGTCTTCAGAGATATTTTGCGATGGTGACTGGATGCTCTATCTGTCAGTCGGTCAACTGTTGAAAGCAGTCGTGAAAGAAGAGGCGACTCTGAGGATCATGCTGTTGAAACCAGATTATATTAATCAAGTATCATCTGAAATACCGTTTGAGCTGTCAGCTGAACAAATCAAGAATGTAAAGGCCCAATAAATGAATCGCTTAATTACAGTCGCAGCCATATTATTATCATCATTTGCCGTTATGGCTGACAAGAAAATGACGCTCAGCAATATTGACACAGGAGAGTCGTTTGAAGTTTCTGTTCCCGACGGGCTGAAAATCAGCATTCAGGAATACAACAGCAACTGGCTTGACTCAATTCCGTATCTCGTGGAACATGCGAAATGGAAAGAGCCATGGGCTTTTGAGGCTCTTGCCGAATGTTATCGTTATGGCAAAGGTGGTGTTGAGAAAAGCATGTTTAATGCCATAATGTGCTATGAAGAGGCGGGGAAATCCGCGACAGAGATTGCAGAAGCCGCTTATGAATGCGACCCAACGGATGAATTTGGACTGCTCAATCATCTAATGAATGGGCTGGACAAAAAGCGTATTTCGGAAGAAGATGCGATTCGGTTGATCAATGGGGTGATAACTCCGAAGGCCGGTTGGATGGTATTCCTCGCAGACATTCTCAGACAAGAACATGACACACGGGAGGAATACATAAAATCACGATTAACTCCTGACTCAAATAGCGATGAATTTCTTGTTGGGTTCGCTTGTCTCGCCATGGACGACAATCATATCTTCGACAAAACATTTATCAATGTCTCAGACGATTATATGCGAAGAATCCGGCTTTTCGGTGAAAAGCTGCCTCCCATTTATGATGTGATAGCCGATAAAATGTGGAGAAAATATGATGAAAGCATAGAGGATAAGGAGAAGTTCCTGTCGCCTGCTTTAGATTGTATGTTTCATGCGGACAAGATGGGATTCCTATCGAAGCATAATATGTACAAAGTTTTGACATTCAGCAAGGAGAATGGAATTGACGAACGTATTCCTTTCTCTGAAGAAGACCTCGCTCGTTTCGATGCAATCTGTCAAAGAGAATATCGGGATCCCATTAATTCCACTGTTGAAGTGGAGGAAGAAGCCGCTGCCATGGAAGAATCGCCGGTAGAGCTAAGCGAAGAATAAAATGAAGAAAAGTCTTTACGGCAAGAAGATGTTTATTGCCGACTTGCTTATTGTAAGTCTATGGGCTCTGTTTGTCTGGCATTTTGCATGGGGACGCATAATGGCTCCGGCTATGATTGGACTGCGGCTTGCTCTCTGTTTCATGCTACATCGAAGAAGTAGATGGTCCTTCTTCAATGCTGTGCTGTTTACAGCTATGTATATCGGATTGGCTTTCGATATGCCATGTGAGGGTATCGTGTTTCGGCCGATTGTAAAAATTGCATACGTGATTTGCTGCCTTTTTGGATATTCGGAATGGGCAATACATGCTTTTGACTGGAGCCATGGAATGTCAGCAGAAGTTCCTATTTGTATTTTTCTGGGACTTTACACCTTGTGGCTGACTGTAGTACCTATTGTCTGCTCGTGGAAATTCAAGAGCATACTGCCGTTATTTCGTCATCATAAGAAAATACTGTGGTATGTCGGCGCTGTGGCGGCATTGTTCATATATGTTTATTTCACGGATAAGGATGCTTCACTTTTTGTCTGCGGACTATTCCTGTCTCTCACGCCTCTGGCATACCGATCTATATATCGTAAAGGTAAGCCAGCATTATTACAGACGATTTTGAGAAACAGGGCGTTGATGATGTATATCTCAATAGCAACTGTTTTATTCTCTGCAATACTGATCGGCCTATATGAAGTAAATGCGGCAAAACCTTTTGCCTCATCACTTTTCCCGATAGCCCTATACATAATAGCATTAAAAGCCTGTCTCTCAAAGAGTATCAAAACTACTCCGGCCCTTTTGCTTGGTATTGCCGGGTTCCTCTATATGCTCGTATATAATCGTCCACATGAAATGGTTATAATATTGTTGTGTGTCTCCGGGCTTTTATCATTAGTCGGAGTATTATTGTTTTATCGTCAATGCCGGTCGATATTAACGGTGTTACTCCTGCTCTTTACCAATATATTTGTATTGCCGGTGTCTTTGCTTGGATATAACCCTTATGCCGCCAGGGATGTCAATGAAGTCACATCACTGGGATGCAACAATTCCTATTATCCGAGAGGTCTATATGAGTTTAAACAGTATGGCTCAATCGGTCTGCGGGACAGGTATGGAATCATCCTACACGCAAATTATCAAAAATATGATTACCTTGACAACAGAAGAGATTATATCGTGCTATACACTGATTCACGCGATTGGAAAGAATATGCCATTGAAGAGATATATGATCTGAAACGTCGAAGAAATATTCTTCCGGATGACATCTATGGATTATATCGGATTGAAAAAATCAGAGAGAACGTATATGCCATTTACGATGATGAGGAGAACCGAATTTTTACCCTCCGTCTGCCGGGAGTCTATAATGGCTTGTATGACCCTGAAATTCAACTGATAAATTGCAATGATGAAAAATCCAATGACGTTCAACTGCCTTCAGACCTGTCAGATATGACCATTACAAAATCTGATGACGGGAAACTGACTCTATACGCATACGACACCGGTCTCGGTGGCACGAGTCCGGACTATTCTACTTATATTCAGTATGAATCAGACGATTCTACTGTGACTGATTATCTATATCCTCTTACGGAGAGCGATTATATATGCGCATCTGATATCCATAAAGATGGTGTAGATATTTGCGATGGCTCGTTTTCCACGATCATTGCTCAGATTCCCCTGTCTGAAACTGAGACAGGATACATTATAGAGGCTGTCTCTTATACACATCTCCGAGCCCACGAGACTACGCTGCA
>ENA-OYXU01000957-OYXU01000957.1-human-gut-metagenome-genome-assembly--contig:-NODE-957-length-10547-cov-3.977602_pt1 | contig 10547 bp, 9 predicted proteins | sample MGYA00243243_ERZ653435 | MGnify/ENA primary metagenome ERZ653435 (study PRJEB26926, sample SAMN06165113) | human gut metagenome | biome: ENVO:00009003; feature: ENVO:2100002; material: ENVO:00002003... | reverse complement strand
AGATGCAGCGTAGTCTCGTGGGCTCGGAGATGTGTATAAGAGACAGATTTATAATTTCCCGCCTCATCCTGTTAGGAAAATGCGGGTTGTCAATATCCGCCCACGAAGATACGCCTAAGGACATGTGTGAGGGTCTCCATCCTATGTCTAAATTACTGTTCGACCAACCTTCATGCTCACCGTTGAAACCTGGATCGCAGACAGGTTCACTACCGACTTGGCGTACCGGATAAGAAGCACCCGAGAATAAACATTCCCGTGCTATAGGATTGCTCAGAAGAACCGTATCGGCCGTAAGATGTGCATAAATATCAAGCAATAATCGGGCGGAATAATAGTCGGTGAAGACCTCGGGCTTCGCTTTCACTGCCTTGTTTTCCTGCGCTGAGACAGGGAAATAAATTAATAATAAGGCAAGGAAAACCATCATTAATTGGATTTTATTTTTCATCATACTATAAACTATTAGATAATACAGGCCCTTTGCATACCTGCTTGCTCATCATAATTAACACTACAGCCAATATTATGATGATAATATGTACTCGTCACAGTTATGGTTCCTTGAACATTAAAAGATAAATTATTACCAATAATAGAAGCCGAATAAATAGGGAAGGAACCACCACCTGTTGCGGACGGAGAACCGATTATATCAAGTGAAACATTCACTTTAGATTCTCCAGTTTGTTTATATTTCCAACTTACAGAACCGCCAATAGTATACGTAGGTCTATATTCCTCCATTTTATTTGTCACCGGATCACGCATTTTATATTTTATGGTGATAACTTTCGACTCTATTGTCATAGAGCCCGAATATTCTTTATCGCGATTAGATTCCTCTGATGTTTCCTTCAGTCTCTTCTTTGTTTTAAATCTCAATTTTTTAGGCGCCTCCATCTTACATTCTAAAGAAATAGTATCCATTTTCATTGCAGCGAACATCTGAAAGTCCTCTTCTAATTGTTCCATGGTCATGGTCTCGGCCATCTTCTCGATATTCTCCTCGTTGAGCGTGACATCTACGCCGTATTTCTTTGAGAGCTCTTTGGCTTTGGCCCTAAAGAGTTCGGCTTTTGACTGTACGGAGTCCTCGTCCAAGTCCTCGTTGGAGCAGCTATGGAAGGCTACAGTGCCGAAAAGGAACGCCACGCACCAGGCGGCAAAAAACAATGATTTTTTAAAAGTACTTTTCATAACATTTTAATTTATAATGGTTAATGGTTTTTCTCTATGGTGAGGAAGCGGACTTCCCCGGTCTCGTTGACAATAAAGGGCATCTCCTCCTGCCCGTGGTCCAGGTTGAGCAGCCAGTAGAGGCCGCCTACCTGAAGTTCTCCGGCATCGAGGGTATTGCCGGCAGCTGTCTTGCTCCATATCTCCTGCCAGCCGTCGGCGGTCCACTGCCTCAGGCAATATCTGTCGCCGGCCTTGATGCGGTTGTCGGCGTTCTTCACGATGTAGCGCAGGCACTCCACCCATTGCGGCTCGTTGAGCCGGAGCGTGACATCCGGCCAGCTGTCGGGCGCCGTCTGCACGTTTCCGTCGTATTCGCTTTTCCACCGGCACTTTTCGAGCGGTTCGTCCATGAGGCGGTCGTAGTCCTCGCCGGCGCCGGCGGCCTGTAATGGCGTCGGGGCCATGATGTTGGCATAGCGGTGCCGCTTGTGCGCAAGAAACTGCAGTTCGGCCAGATGCAGATGCGGGTCGGCGGCCGGAGCCTTCACCCGATAGTAGCGATAGGGCCGGCGGGGCTTCAGGGGCAGGTCGGTCCATACGTCATCGGGCACCTGCGTGATGACGCCAATGGTATCGGCATTGCTGAAGTCGGGCGTGTCGGCGGCAATGACACAGGTACCTACGGCGGCGCGGGCCTGCTGCAGCAGGTGCGGCTTGCGCGGATATTTGCGCTCCAGGGTAACGGCGACGCGGCGGTCCGCGGCTTCGGCCAGAGGCTGCAGGGTATAACCTTCGGCACGGGCGGAGTCATAATGCAGGTAGAAGGGGCGGCCTATGGGCTTGAGGCGGCGCTGGCTGTCGCAATATACCGGAAAATAAAAATGGTCGCCCACGACATGTTTGAACAATATGCTCCCCGAGGCACTGTCGGCCCGTCCCCATGTTATTTCCCTTATTCCCTCGTGGGCGCTGAATGACGCCAGATAGGCCACGTTGCGGCCGGCGGGCAGAGAGCCTGCCGGCAGGGTCAGGCTGACGGTGCGGAGGTAGCAGTCCGTCACATCCTTGATGCAAGGGTCGCCCAGCTGCTCGGGCACCGGCTCACCGGGCGCGGCGAGAGCGGCCGGATTGTCGGCCTGCGGACAGAAATGGAGGCGGAAGAAGTTGAGCGACGGCAGATAGCCGCTCTTGTCGTCGACGGGCACACTGCTTTCGGGACTGAACGAGCGCCAGCGGCCGTGTTCGTCGGGTATGGCCACCATATAGTGCTGGCCCGGCAGGCTCTTGTAGCCGGCATTGTATTCGACGGCGGCCGGCACGCCGCAGGCCCTGAGAATAAGGGCGCCATAATTGGCTATGTCTATGCAGTCGTGGAAACCTTGCCAGAAAAGTTCGGGAAAGCCTATCGTCGACTCGTAGGGATACTGGCCGTGCCATTCGCGCATCCAGTATACGACGCGGTTATACCGCTCGGCAATGCGCACCATGCTCACGGCCGTGTCGGCCTGCAGATATTTACGATAGGTCCGGGCCAACTGATCGGCCGGAGTCAGCAGCGGATATTCGCCGATGGCCCGATAGGGCAGAAAATACTGGCAGAAATCCTCGAAACGCATATTGCGGATGCGCTTCACGCCGGCCCTCAGACTGAAAGCGAGGTCTATATGTTTCCGGAGATACTCGCCGCTGACGGTCTCTATGTCGGGCAGCTCTCCGACCTCGATCCGCGGTTCGGAATATGTCAGTGCCTGTGCCCGCTCGCGTGCCGCCCGGGCGGAGTCAATCAGTGTCTTGTGCAGCGGGTCGCTCTCCTGCTCTTCGGCGGTGGTGCCGCAGATAAGCCGGTAGTAGGTGCTCTCCGCCGCCCGGCGCAGGCTGTCGATGCGCCGGTCGTACGAAACGACGCGGCCGCCCTGTGCATGCAGCGGCATGTGCTCCACGAGGAAGCAGGCGGCCTTGTATTTTTCGGGATTGGGGTCCTTGCGGTAGTGCCGCAGCATCTTCTCGAGCGACGGCCGATTGGCGCCGGCCTGCCGCAAAGCCACCTCCACACCCGGCGAAAAGGTCTTCTGACCTTTTGCCGGTAGTGCTGTTGCCCAAAGACCTGCCAGCAGACAGATTCTTATAAGCAAGATGTGGAGTGACCTATATTGTTGCATGAGATGCGCTTGTTGTCAATCCTGATTCATTCTTCTATCATCAATGTCCCGCTATAGCCGGCATTGTTTTCCCCCATGGTGACTTCTATTTCATATTCACCGCAGAGTTCCTGAGGCAGGCCCACCGTCTGCACCTGGTCGCCGACGGGCACGCAGACCTCATACACGCAGTTTTCCTCTTCGTCGAGAAGCGACAGTGTCATCGCCCCGGCCGCGCCCTCGTAGGGGTATATATATAATATGTGTCCCAGAATGCTGATGGTCGGCGTCGGCTTGCGGGCGGGAGAGCGGCGCATATCACCTTTATTTTCTTCATCTGTATTCTTTTTGGGAGGATTTTCCATTAACCTAACCGTAGTTCCTACAACTTCCATTATAGGATCAAGTTGCTGTACGGATGCATCAACAAACATAGGTGCCGTAAAAAACGACCAAACAAGAAATGTTACAACTTTTATCATAATTGAAATTTTATTTGACGCAAATGTATGAATAAAAGCTAATTATAAGCCTTGCAGCATTACGCATTTATTAAACAAGCAGATCTATGACTACGCAAATATTAAACAAGAGTCTTATAACTTATTGTATACTTGCAGATTACGTATTCCTAAAATTTCAGATATAAAAAAATCGTATTTTCCATGATCACTGCAATTTTATAACGGTAGCAGCAATGAAATGCCGGTCGAACTCCCTGGCTTTCATGTCCCGGCCGAAGACTTTAAGGCCAAGACGGGAGCGCATGGACGATACATTTTGCGGCGAGCAGTTGAGCAGCCGGGCCATCTCCGAGGGCGCGAAGCCGCAGAGCAGCAGGTGGCAGAGGCGGCGCTCGTTATCCTTGAGAGGGACCAGACCATAGTCGACTGTCCGGCGGAAACCGGCGGCATGACGCTCCACCTGGCGGGCGAGTTCGGCCCAGTCTTCAGAATACGGCACCTTATCCTTTTTGCCGGTCCGGGCATACTCGTGCAGCCGCCTTACGGTGTCGCCGTCAAGAGCCGCCCGTATCTGCTCGCGGAGAAGACCGACTTCCTCAAGACTGCTCTCGGACGGCATCTTATGTTGCAGCAGTTCCGCTATCTTGCACTCCAGCTGACGGATGGTCAACGCATTCCCCTCCTCTGAAAAATCCGGCCGACCGGCCTCCAGGCGCTGCAGTTCCTCCTTGGCCTCCCGATACAACCGGATCAGTTGACGCTTCATTTTCCTGTGATGCAGTATCCTGATGAAACCAATAGCAACGCCTAACAGAAGCAGCAAGGCGACGACCATCATATAAGTCCATGGTCCACTCATTGCGGGCGTGTGCCGCCGCTTCAACTCGGCCTGCTCGCGACGGGCATCGTAGAAGACCTGAAGGTCCTGAATATGAAGATGAGAAGTATCCTTCTGACACTCAAGTATATGTTCCAAATACAAACCTTTGTACATAAGCACGGAATCGGTTTCGCCCTTGAGCTTGTAGGCCTCGGCAAGATCCCAATAAGAACTATACAGATAGCTCTTGTCACCGCAGAACCTTTCGCGGTAGAAGTAGACAAGAGCGGAGTCGGCTTCAGATATACCAAGATAATACTGTCCTTTGGTGGCATAATATGCCCCACCTCCTTTTTCAAACCTTACACTGAAATCCGGTTGTACTTCTCCGCTTTCTTTCTCATACTCCCTTATTAATCGAAAAGCCACGGAATAATTTTTTTTAATAGTGTATGCCTCAGCCAGCGATAAGGAAACATATGCAGCACGCAAAGTATCAGCATATTGCCTATAAATTTTTTTGCTCTGCTTATAATAAAAAATGGCCGAATCAGGCATATGCATATTATAATAACAGAGACCTATATAATGGAGATAATCGGCACCGGCCAACCGGTCGTTGGCGCGTCGAGCATGATATACTCCTCTTTCTAATATATCCTTGGTCAGACGTTGCGAAATAATGTGAATATATAATTTCCCGAGCTGCCCGTAAATGCGCGCCAGCAAGGCGTGGTCGCAGTCGGCGGCGGCAGTGTCGGCCAGATCTATCGCTTGGTTGAGACAGCGCTGCTCATCGAGCTGCCGCCCGAGGTCGCGGTAGGCGGCGGCCAGCACGTAGCTGGCCCGCATGCGCTCGTGCGCCGTGCCGTACTGCTCGTAATATTCTGCCACACGCCGCACCACGCTGTCGGTGGTAAAGTCTTCGTAGGCCTTGTTCTGCGCCTCGGCGCACAGCAGGGCGTAGCGCATCCGGTCGGCACGGCTGCACCCCTCCACCTCGCCGGCCACGCCGCGCAGCAGGGCGAGGGCGCTGTCGGGGCGGGTGGCGAGCAGACTGTCGGCACGCGCCACCTCGTGAGGCAGCCGGCGGTGGCACGCGGCAAGGGTCAGGAGCGCGGCCAGCAGGGCGATGTGCGGCGCCAGGCGCCGGAGGGTAACACTGTTCATAGGTCTGTGGGATTATCCGCAACGGTCTTTCCGACGGTAGCGGCAATGAAATGCCGGTCGAACTCCCTGGCTTTCATGTCCCGGCCGAAGACTTTAAGGCCAAGACGGGAGCGCATGGACGATACATTTTGCGGCGAGCAGTTGAGCAGCCGGGCCATCTCCTGGGGCGCGAAGCCGCAGAGCAGCAGGTGGCAAAGGCGGCGCTCATTATCCTTGAGAGGCTGCTGCGGATGGTCGACGAGGCGGGCGGCACCGGCGGCGTGCCGCTCCACCTGACGGGCGAGTTCGGCCCATAGTCCGGGATCGGACGCCGCACCGCCGGCACGGAGCCGGCCTATGACGCCGGTGTCCTGCAGCCGGTGCGTCAGTTCGAGAACGAGGCGGCCGGTATCAAGGCGACACCCTATCTTCTCTTTCTGCCGGCACAGCCGGTCGATATGCCACTCCATGCGGTCACGCAGGTCGGCATGCTCATCGCCCGGCAGGGCGCTGCGGGCGTCGCAGATCAGGCGGAGGCTTTCGTCGACCTCGCGATATTGTCCGACAAGGGCGGCGATGTTCCGCCGGTGACGGCGCAGACCGAGGGCGACGGCGCCGAAGGCGGACAGCAGCAGACAGAAGATGACGGCGGCACGGGACCTGGTGCTGCCGGGCGCGGCGGGCTGCCGGTCGGCGGCGTCGGAGCGGCGGACAGCGGCGAAGCGGGCGTCGGTGGCGGTGTCCATGCTGCGGACGGTCTTTATCATGAAGGTGTCGGCGCACATGACGGCCGAATCGGCGGCACCATGGGCCATATATCCCTCGGCGCGGGTCCTGAAGGCGTCGTTCACCGGCTTCGCGCCCTCCTCCGCACCCTGCGGCAGGGCACGGGCGGAACCGGCGGCTACGAGAAGGGCAGCCATGAGCATGATGCGCGGCACAAGGCACCGCACGAGGACGGTTCTTTTCATAATATTTACAAAGTTAAGGCTTTTTCGCTTACGCCGGCGCCGACGCGGGGCGAAAAAAGGTGCGGCGGCCCAGAAGGCCCGCCAAACGGCTGACGGCCAGCGGCATCAGCCCGTCGGAAAAAAGCACTACTTCGTGTTGCGAAAAGCATTACTTGGAATTTTTACACGAGTAAGTGCTTTTCGCAACACGAAGTAGTGCTTTCGCGGCGCGGCGTGCGGGGGCCGGCGCGGGGCGGGAGCGGCGGCCGGCCCCGCGCCTCAGCCTTCGAGCTTCGCCTTGTAGGCGAGGGCGTACATGCGCATCTGCTTTATCATGGCCAGGAGGCCGTTGCTGCGCGTGGGCGAAAGGTGGTCGGTGAGGCCTATGCGCTGCACGAGGTAGAGGTCGGCGTCGAGTATCTCGGCGGGGGTGTGGCCGCTGAGCACGCGCACGAGCAGGGTGGCGAGGCCGCGCACGATGAGGGCGTCGCTCTCGGCGCGGAAGGTGAGGCGGCCGTCGTGCTCGTCGCACACCAGCCACACGCGGCTCTGGCAGCCGTCGATGAGGTTGGCGTCGGTCTTGTCGGCCTCGGGCAGGGGCTGCTGCTCCTCGCCCAGGTCGATGAGCAACTGGTAGCGGTCCATCCAGTCGTCGAACTCGTTGAATTCCTCGATGATTTCGTCTTGCAGTTCGTTGATAGTCATGCTTATACTTGTGTTGTGTCGGTTTTGTCGTTGCGGAAGGGCGGGCGCGGCGTCACATCTCCTCGGCGAGCATCTGGAGGATGGTCTGCCCCACGAGGCGCAGGTTTTCGGGCGCGATGTTGGCGGGCACGTCGGCCGTGGTATGCCAGGTGGCGCCGAAGCTGCTGCGGGCGGCGGGCACGTAGGGGATGATGTCGGCGGTGGGCACGCCGGCGGTGGTGTTCATGTGCAGGTGGTCGTCGGTGGCGTAGCTGCCGTCGGCGTCGGCGAAGAGGGCGCCGGCGCCCACGCTGCGTGCCGTCTCCCAGAGGCGGCGCACCACGGGCTCGGCGTAGCGCATGGAGAAGCCCTCGCGGCAGAAGCGGGCGTCGCGGCCGCCCACCATGTCGAGGAGCAGACCGTAGCGCGCCTTGTAGCCGCGGGCGGCGGCCTGGCGGGCCCAGTGTTGCGAGCCGAGGCACCAGTCGAGGCCCTCGGGGTGGGGCTCGCCCCAGTAGGGCGCCCCGCCGTCTTCAAGGTCGAAGCAGACGAAGTCGACGCCTACGGCGGGACTGAGCTGCCCGAGGCAGCGGGCCACCTCGAGCATCACGGCCACGCCGCTGGCGCCGTCGTTGGCGGCCATGACGGGCTCGCGGTGACGGGCGGAGTCGGGGTCTTCGTCGGCCCAGGGGCGGCTGTCCCAGTGGGCGGCTATCAGCACGCGGGCCTCGGCGTCGGGGCGCCACGAGGCCACGATGTTGCGGCCCTGCTGGCGGCGCAGCGGCGGTGGGCCTCGGTGCCGGGCACGCGCGGCCCGAAGTCGCACTGCGCCACGACATGGGCGTAGGCCGAGTCGGCGCTGAAGCGGACGGCGGTAAGCTCAACGGCGGCCGTGTCGGCGCCGCCGGCGGCCGTCTGCCTGCCGCCGCAGCCCGTCAGGGCGGGCAGCGCGGCCAGGAGCAGGCCGGCCAGTAGGGTGATGTGTCTCATGATGATGATGATTTCTTTATAGGGAAGGAAAAATGTGTTCTACGGAAAAGATGTCACGGCAGGGAGGAGGAGTCACCCGAGGGCGTCGCGGCGGCGCTGGCAGGCCTCCATGACGCGGAGGAAGTTGCCGCCGTAGAGCTTCGCGAGGTCGTCGGGCGTGAAACCCTCGGCCAGCAGGCACTGGGTGAGCTGCAGATAGTCGGCGGCCGAGGCGAGGCCGCGCACGCCGCCGTCGCCGTCGAAGTCGGAGCCTATGCCCACGTGGTCGATGCCGGCCACGTTGACCATGTGGCGTATGTGGGCCACGGCGTCGGACAGGGTGGCCTCGCCGCGGCCCTCCTCGCGCAGGAATCCGGCGTAGAAGGTGGCCTGCGCCACGCCGCCGGCCTGGGCCAGGCGGCGGAGCTGTTCGTCGGTGAGGTTGCGGGGATGGTTGCAGAGGGCGCGGGCCGAGGAGTGGGAGCACACCACGGGCGCGGCGGCACGGTCGAGCACCTCGTGGAAGGTGCTCTCGGCGGCGTGCGAGAGGTCGACCATGACGCCAAGGCGCTGCATCTCGTCCACGACCCGGCGGCCGAAGTCGCTCAGTCCGCCGTGCGTGGCGCGCGAGCGGCGGGCGGAGTCGCAGAGGGCGTTGTCGCCGTTGTGACAGAGGGTGATGTACACCACGCCCTGACGGGCGAAATGCTCCACCGCCCCGAGGTCGGTGCCCAGGGCGTAGCCGTTCTCCACGGCGGGGAGCACGGCGCGACGGCCGGCGCGCTTGGCCTCGCGCACGGCCTCGGGGGTGGAGGCCAGTACGGCGCAGGCGGCGTTGCGCTCCACCTCGGCGCGCATGGCGGCCAGGAGCGAGTCGGCCAGACGGCGCGCTTCGGCATGGCCCTCGGGGGTGAGCTCGCCCTGCGGCAGGTAGGCGGCCATGACTACGGCGTCGAGACCGCCCTCGCTCATGCGGTGGAGGTCCATGAGCACATCGGGCCGGCGCACCTCGAGACGGGCGCCGCGGCCGTAGTGCATGGGCGTGTCGCAGTGGGAGTCGAGCGTGAGGATGCGGTCGTGCAGGCGGCGGGCGCGGCGGTAGGCGGCGCAGCGCTCCACGAAGTGGTCGAAGAGGGGGCGCATGGCGTCGAGGCCGGCGGGAGCGAAGCACTCGGGGTGCCACTGCACGCCGACGACGGGCTTCATGTCGGTGCTCTCTACGGCCTCGGCCACGCCGTCGGCGCTGCGGGCCGTGACGGCGAGGTGGGGACCGGGCTCGCCCACGGCCTGGTGGTGAAAGGAGTTGACGGCGAACTCGCGGCCGAGCAGGCGGGCCACGAGCGAGCCTTCGTCGGCGCGCACGGTGTGGGTGGCCACGTGGCGGGGGGCGTCCTGGCTGTGCTTGACGAGGCCGGCGCCGGGCCGGGCGGTGGCGAGGTCCTGCACGACGGTGCCGCCGAGGGCGGCGGCCAGCACCTGCACGCCGCGGCAGATGCCGAAGAGGGGCAGGCCGCGGTCGTGGGCCAGGCGCACGAGGAGCAGTTCGCAGTCGTCGCGCCGCGGATTGATGGCGCCGAGGGCGGGCACGGGCTCCTCGCCGAGGAGGAGCGGATTGATGTCGGCGCCGCCCGAGAGGAGCAGGCCGTCGAGGCGGTCGAGCCAGCCCAGGAGGGTGTCGGCGTCGGCGCTGGGGGGAAGCACTACGGGCACGCCGCCCGCGAGCTCCACGCTGCGGTAGTAGCCCTCGGCCAGCTCGCAGCCGGCGGGGCCGAAGTTGCCGCTGATGCCCACGAGGGGCCGCGGGGCGTGGTTGGGAAAGCGGGCCGTGAGGGCGTCGTAGCGCCCGGAGGGGGTGAGGGGTGTCATGGAAGAGGTCATTTCTTGCCGCGGCGGCGCGGATTGTCGGGAAACCATCCCTTGCGCACGCGCTCCTCCTGCTCGAAGAGTTCCTTCACCGTCCAGAGGGACGAGAAGCCTACGATGCCGAGCAGGGCCGAGGCGAACACATCGGCCACGAAGAGCGCGCCGGCGGCGCAGCCCAGGCCGAGGAGCACAAACACCCACCAGGGGCGGGTGCCGAAGTAATAGTGTGTCTTGACCACTACGGGGTGGAACAGGCCGATGACGGCGAAGGTGGAGAGGCCCAGGAGGAAGCCTTCGAAGTGAAGCATGGCGTAAGGGGAGAAAGAAG
>ENA-OYXU01000954-OYXU01000954.1-human-gut-metagenome-genome-assembly--contig:-NODE-954-length-10556-cov-4.562327_pt1 | contig 10556 bp, 15 predicted proteins | sample MGYA00243243_ERZ653435 | MGnify/ENA primary metagenome ERZ653435 (study PRJEB26926, sample SAMN06165113) | human gut metagenome | biome: ENVO:00009003; feature: ENVO:2100002; material: ENVO:00002003... | reverse complement strand
GCAGCGTAGTCTCGTGGGCTCGGAGATGTGTATAAGAGACAGCAGTTGGGGTAGCCGTTTGCTCAATCGTGCGACTTCTTTCTGTATGCGTGTTCTTGGTTTCATAAGCCTAAATCAAATAATGAGGGTTGTACTTGGGTTTCTTTTTTCGCTGTCGTTGTCTGCTTGTGTCGGTTCTGCAACTTGCGCAGTTCCTCGTCTTGGTACTGACGGATAGCCTTTTGCCGTGCTTCTGCCTTTTCCTCTTCGGTCAGTTCCACGACATGGTTCACACACACTTGGCAGTCAAGCGGATTGCCGACTTCTATCTCATCTTCATCATAAAAATGTACCGCCCGTCCATATATCTCGCTGTCTGAGAAACCGTTGCATCCGCTTTTCTGAACATAGTTCAGAATGTAGGTCACGCAACCGTCCAACGTCTTGGTCGGGTTCTCGTACTTCTTCGCAAAGAGTGCATCCTCCGCTGCCCTCTGCTCCAGATACATCTGTATCGTCCTCTTGAAATGGTTTGTTCCTTTCATATCGCTGTCTGTTTGATGGTCAAATGGTTTGCTTGATAATCTCGATGTGGTACTGCGGATTGACCTCGTAGAAAAGGAAGTCTATGAAGTCCCTCCGTGTGTCCTTGTTAAGTTCGTGGTACAACTCACGGAATGTTGTGAAATTGCCGTTGAGGTACGTTTCCACCATGTACTCGAAGATGTTGTCCACCTCGTAGTACCTGCATTGCTGCGCTGCTGTCCTGCTCGTTCTTCTTGCCATGTCAGTAAGGGTTAAAGGGTCAGTAGCCAAAGGATGAAACCGAAAAATAGGATGACGGAAAGGATAGCCACAATCACGCCTATCACCACTCGGAACAATCCGTTCACAATCTCTCTGATGATGCCCCAAAGGATGCCGAACATCCAAAGGACACTGCGCACGGATAGGGTGCATATCGCAATCCACACCCACTGCGCCATTTGTCTGCTGTTCATTGCTGCTGTCATATCGCTGTTGTTTTGATTTTTTGTTTTTAATGCGGATTCAAGAGCTGAGGGAGTTGAGTTTCAAAACCTATATGCCTCTCGTTTATCCGACATTTTTTTTAATGCGTCTTTCTGTCGCATCGGTCGTTTTCGTTTCGGGTGCTCTACAAGGTAGGGATTCGGAAATGCAAGGTTTTTCGTGAAAAATACTACCCGCAGGGCTGGAGATTTTTTCCGAAAACAGGAGGCTTGACCTTGCTTTTCCGTACAATCCCGGAGTTACCTTTGCACCCTGAACGGGAATGACCATCTGATGCGTCCTCACTGAAAGGCGCAAAAATGGAGGTAAACGGAAGTAGAGGCATATTGAAAAGGAAATCCGTGTCAGAAGAAAGCATACTCCAAAAGAGCCGCTCCAAACAAAAAAGAAAAACCGTAATGAAGAAAAACACAGCCGGAAGCGTGAAACCGGGCAAACCACCCCAAGGGAAGTATGGGCATCCGTTTGTTGAAACCCGTTTCGGCGGACGGATGCCTATTCTTCCCGGTTTGCCTGCCGTGTGTGATGGCTTGTGCCATTCATGGGGCAAGCGGTCACTTACGGCTTCCCGCTTCCGGCACAAAAGAAACAGCGAAAAAGAAAACCGTCTGAAAAACCGTAAAAGCACCTCTTTGGCATAAGCGCAAAAGAAAGGGGCTTCACGTCATCAGTCTGAAACGACTCCGTCGCCTCAGGCGTGACGCAAAGCCCTTTTCTCCGCTTATGCGGTAGGCGGAACACGGTCGCTCAAAACTCATTTTGTGCGATGGAGTTCCGACGGGTTAATCTGCTTTTACGGGAAGACAAAATATCGAATTAGCCTTCAAAGAAATAAATAAGCAACCTAATCTTTGGGCATTTCAAATAAAAAATATACCTTTGCAATAGAGTTGTTAGGAGTAGCAAAGCGCAGTATATCAGTGAACTTGCATTTTCGCTAAATCGTTACCATAAAACGCCAACTCTTTCATTCTACACTGACATTCAATCAGATATAAGATTTTTGATTATCCCCGGCAAAGATAAATATAAATTCCGAGATTCATATGTCAATGGGATAAAGAAAATGTCCGCTTTGTCTTCTACATATTTTATTTCATTATCGCAACCGCCCGTCATTACGCATTTCTGTCCGTATCATGTAAATATTTAAGGTGGTTTTATTCACAGGTTACCAGATTCCAACTCTTTCTCTATTTCCTCTATCGTTGGCAAACTGCCACGAAAATCTTTCGGCAATGATTGTCCCAATTCGTAGTCGGAGATGCCTATAGGCTTTTGGATGTCACGCAAGGCATATTCCGCCTTGATGCGGTCTTTGGTCTTACATAGCAGCAATCCGATGGTTCGGTTATCTCCCTCACGACAAAGCATGTCATCCACAGCAGAACAATAGAAATTGAGTTTGCCTATATATTCCGGCACGAACTCCGTATCTTTCAATTCAATTACCAAATAGCGGTGCAAAAAGGTATTGTACATCAAGATGTCGATATAATAATCATCACCCGACACTTCGATGTGATACTGTCTACCCATGAAGGCAAATCCGGCACCCATTTCCACGAGAAATTTCTCCACATGATTGACCAAGCCGATTTCCACATCACGCTCATTGTATTGGTCGGTGAAAGTCAGCATATCAAATATATACGGGTCTTTAAGCATTGATTTCACATCATTTGCCTCCGGCACAGGCAAAGTTTCAGTGAAATTGTTTGCCAAAGCTCCATGTTTGCCATAGTCATCAAGTTTGATTGCTTCTTGCAGATAACGTTTTGACCAATGGGAAGTAATACTCTGCACCATATACCAATAACGTGCGCGAACATCCTTAACCTGCTGCAAAAGTATAAGATTATGCGCCCAAGATAAATGCTTTATAGGAAGTGAAAAATTGTATTGACCTAATTGCGCAACCAGTGGTTGCGCAATTGGAGAAGCAGCCTTTTTCACCATCGTAAGTTCCTGATTATATTCGTTGAAGAACTGTATCATGCACTGCATATTACGTACAGAAAAGCCCTTTATCTCAGAATAATCATTCTTCAAATCTACAGACAGTCGCTGCAAGGTTCTCTTGCCCCAACCGTCTGAATCTTGGCTCTGCTGCAACATTCCGCCAATATCCCAATACATCCTGAGCATTTCTTCGTTGGCGGCATATATGACCCGTTGCTGGGCTATCAGCACCCTTTGCTTTATTTTGCGGAGCAGTGCCGCATAACCTCGAAAACTATCCGTCAAGTTATCAACCACTTGTATATTTGTGTTCTTAACCATACTTTTCTTTATTAGTTTATTTTATTCGTTTACAAAGTTAGTCTTTTTATTTGGTCGTACGTCAAAATTTTACGATTATTATCAGTCGCATACCATTCATAGTTTATCTTCTCATAAATTTTGCAATCTCATCCACGGGCGGTGTATCAAAATTAAGTTCATGAAAGTAGGGACAAAAGTTTACTACTCCGGCCGGTCAGTCTTTCCTCAATACAACAAAGGTAAGAAACTGACCGCATATTCAAAAGATTTTTATTTGTTCTTTTTTTACCGACGCAAAGTTATAGCAACTTTTAGGATAGCAAAGATTAACACCGTCAGGGGATTGGGAGGGCTGGTCAACTATGCCAACGACATAGCCCATAAGAACACTGTCATCATAGCATCGGCTGGTGTAAGCACCACTTCAAATGCCACCATAGAGTTTCAAGGCACAGGCTCGGATGCGTCCTTCACTGAAGAATTTCGTGGGCACATATCACTGAGTTTCCACCCTGATGACACACCCTAGCTCACCAATGAGTTCATGGCGGAAGTGGCACAGGAGTATCTTCGCAGACGTGGGATTGTGAACACCCAGTTTGTGATGTTCCGGCATCAAGACCAACCGCATGGTCACGTCCATATCGTTTACAACCGTGTCGATAATGACGGCAATGCCATCAAGGGAGATTGTAACTTCCGTGCCTCGGCTGCTGTCACTAAGGCTCTGACGAGGGAGTACGGACTGACCTTCGGAAAGGGCAAGAGGAATGTAAGGCGCAGCCACCTCAAAGGTAGGGATTCATTGATGTTCCAGTTGTATGACACCATTTCCGCAGTCCTCAGCCATTGCCATGACTGGCAAACGCTTCGGACAGCACTGGCGGCTCGTGGCATCACAATGAACTTTGTCCAAGGCGATGACGGTCGCATCAGCGGCATAACTTTCAGCTATGACAAGCATGGGGTCACTTTTGCTGGGAACAAAATAGGCCGAAGCCTGTCTTTGGCTCAGTTGAGCAGGACGCTGGGCGCACCCGAGAACCAAGTCCACCTCTCTTCCCTCGTTTCCGATCGTGACGAGGTCCGAACAGAAATCGGTCACTCAGTCGGCTTGATTCGTGGCAACTCCTCTTCAAATGAGTGGCAACATGATGCTTCTGCTTCCTCCCCTGTTGAATCTGACGAAGTGGCAAGCAGCACAGGTGCCGGTGGAACATCTGTTGGCAATAACATCGCTGAAGCGGTGGCAGAAGTCATCCTCCAGCCTACCTTTGTTCATACATCAGGTGGTGGCGGTGGCAATGATGGCCGTGGTTGGAATGACGAAGATAAGGAAAAGAACAAGAAGAAACGTAACGGAGGAATGAGGAGATAAGCGTATGGCAAACAGAAAAGTGACACCCTTGAAGAATGAACCTGGCACGTCTTTGGAAGACATACAGGTTGAATTGTCTAATTGTACTCAGGCTATCAATACCCTTTCGGGCAAGATTGACACCCTTACCAAGCCTACCGCCAGTGACACGTCTTCATTGAAGGATGCCGTGGGCAAGGCTGCGGCAAATGAGGTGAAGTTGCTGTTGGAGGCTCGGCAGAGGAAATTTGAAGAAGAGGAAGAAACGGCAAAGGCAAGAGGTGAGATAACCCAACAGGAATACTTCCAGACCTTGACAGAAAGATACGAAGAAGTACTCACCAAGTGCATCGCCCTTGTAGATTTCAACACGAAGCATTGGCCTGAGTTAGTGAACAAGTGCAAGGAAACCGTGAAAAGCGTCGGAGAACAGAGCAAGAAGAACTCTGACAATCTGACCAAGATAACTGATTTCATCAACAGAGGGACAGGAGCACAACCATCTAAATACGTTCCCCCTCCGTTACCCAAGGACAAGGCAGAGGTCATTCCGTTCTTGAAGCAATACCTCTTATATGTGGTTAAACGGCTCTGCCATTCCCGGCACGTCCACAAGTTCCTCCATATCTGCATGTACTCATTATTGGCTGTATTCCTATGTGCTTTGTGCATCATTGCCAACGACAACACAAGGTTGAGAACCATTGAGGAGAAGTATGTCCTTCTCCGTGACTACTCCCATCTGGATGACCGCACTTCACAACGAGCCGACTACATCGAATGGCTCTACTCTGACGAGGACGAGCATCGTCATGAGATTGATGAACTTTGGCAAAAGAGGAAAGAACGATTGAACAAAAATAGCGTTTGTACAAGGTGAATTGCCGGAAAGAGCAAATTTCTGCAGTTAATTATAGTTAATTTCAGGGATTTTATAACAAAAGATTCTTGAAAGTAGATGCTGACTCAATTAAAATTCGTAATTTTACATCGGATTATATGGTCTCGATACCTAAATGTCAATTAAGACGAGTTCTTTTATGGCACGAATCGAGATAGCCTACGCCGTGCAGAGTATAGCAGAGTCACATAATGACAAAGCAGTACAAAGCGGGCATTGGGTGGGAAAAGTAGTCCAAACATAATGAAGGCGTTTACTAACGCTTCATCGCTACAGTCCAAACTTCAAACACTTGGAAACCACGTAGACGATGATGCAACGGTAGATGTCCCGGGTGTGATTATTTCACTCCTATGGAGACCTTGTAAGCACGAATTGTACCTTTTCGGGCACAATAAGATTGTTTATATAGGTCTCCCAAAAGTAGTACAACCGAATGCGGAACCACCAAGTTTGCTTGGGCGTTTTGTTGAGTTGCTGGCTACTTTATGCAATGGAGCGATTATTCATATCGGCGTGGGCTTCGAAGTTGCTTATCTATACGTGGTGGCAAGTTCGAAGGCCAGGACTGTGAGATAAGTAACGAGTACGAATCTCACGCTTTTTCTTTAAGGATTGGTATGACATTCGCGCTCATTTAGAGAATGATATTGTAAATTATTAATTCTTAAACTCAATGATATGAATAGAAAAATGTCACCTTTTCATTTCTGGGTGAAAGTTCCAGGATTGGCAAAATACAACGGCTGTAAAATAAGCGTTGTATGGCTTACCGTTTTATTTTCATGTAGTTTTACACCTGTTCATTCTCAGGACAACCCTTGGTTTTTTGGCATTCATACACGAAGTAATCATGTATTAACCAATGACGTTTTGGCAATTGCAGATATGTTTGTCAATGTAGCAATTGCCAGTGCTACTGATGGGGCTACATCTACCGAACTCTCGCTTTACAACTATCATTATGTAAACCTTGAAGATAACGGAGAGAAAATCGACTTTAAGCGAAATAACCCTTACGGATTGAAAGCATATGATTTATTTAATGATATAGAAGCTGGATTGAAGGTTGGATGGCAAGGTGCGGAATCTCCAGTCGGTATTTATTTATATGGAGCATATGGATGTAATCAATATAAATTACGTTTTTTGGGTGAAAGAGATTATAGCAAGCATAGGATGCAGAGCCTAAGAACAGGTGTTGGAATAAGAATATCTCCTCTAAGATTTTTATTAGAAGATTACGAATGGTGTCCGATTATTGAGTTGGGAACCACTTATGTGAATAATTTTAGTTACAAAGGCCCTAATGGAAATGACAAAAACCAAATTAATAATGGCATGCGTTCGTCCTATGCCATAGGTATTCAATTTGGTGAAGAAGGAGAGGGTGCTGTAATGCTTTGTATGGATATGGCACATTATGATATTTTTAACCGCAACTATACACCCGATGGCGGATTTTGGTATCCATATGCTAATTTGAAGAGCAAGGATATGAACTTTAGTTTACGTTTCACTTATAACATTTTTGATGACTGATTATGAAAAGAATAGTATATGTTTTGATGCTCACTGTAATATGTGGCTTATATTTTACCGGATGCTCTGAAGACGAATTAGAATTCAGCCCCGCAGTTCCTTATAGAATAGAAATCAACGACTCTACGTTTCATGTGGGAGATTCTTTATATGGCCGTATTGTTGTCATAGAAGATTCTCTTTTGCCTGAAATGAATGTAAAGAAGATAGATTGTCGTCTTGCAAATAAAGTAATTGGCTCAGTTGACAATGCCAAGGTTTGCCCTTTTGGTGTACGATTAACTGATACCCCTGTTGGTATTCACACATTTTCTGTTATCATAAAATGTGAAGCACCTGATTGTGACGAAACTTATTGGAGATATGATTTAAAAATGATAACAATTAAAGACAACTAAAAATGAAGGTAAGAATTATGTTTTTATTGAGCCTACTATGCTCAATAACGTCCTTTGCATCTTGCAATGGTGCAAATGGGAAAGCTATCAAGTATTCCATTCAACCGGATTCTTGTGTTTATTCAAAATTGGGAAAAACAATGTCTGAGATATTGTTTAGCCCTTCAAAAGTTACCTGTTATACGATACAGGGCAAATCTACTGTTGATAAAGACGATTACGTATTAGAACCACATTATGTAAGAGACTCCCTCATTGCCAAATTGAGTGTATCACAGATCAACACGTTGCAATTCAATTTATTGTCAGATGAGGAAAATTACAAAGAGGATTCCATAAAAGTACGTAGTCCATACGTTCCTTGCATCGAGTTCTGCTTTGAGAAAAAGAAAATGGAGCCAGTACACGTCATTGTATCTCTATCCGACTTTAGTTGGACTATCGTGTATGATGATAAGAAACAAGGTGATTGGAACTATGCAGATAAACGTCTTATGGAACGCTATTGTAAAATGATATTAGGTGACATATATAAAAAAGTAAGATAACATGAAAAAGGTTTGCTTATTATTTCTTATGCTGCTATGCAGTGTTTTCAACTCTGCAAAAGCAGATGATATTAAGATACATGCTATTGTCTTTTGCAACACCAATGATGAAAAGATTGGGGAGAGTTGCAAGAACGATCAGGAACGTTTTGCGGAAGAACTTGGGCTTATTGAGACAGCAATTGGTTGTGAAGAAGATTGGCAGGTGTTTATAGGAGATGATTGCACAAAGCCAAATCTAGAAAGAGTAATATCCAACCTAAATTGCTCGCCAAACGATGTGGTTTTTTTCTATTATTCAGGCCATGGGGTACATGCTGAAGCAGATTCCAAAGATGGTTGGCTTCCCCAAATGTGCTTAAAATACAAATCTTATGATCAAGATAAATTTGTACCAGTCACTTATGTTAGGGAGAGATTGTTAACTAAGGGCGCAAGATTAAATATCATATTAACCGACTGTTGTAATAATGAGGCAAACTGGGTAACAGTAAAAAGTGTCATATCTCAGCAGAAGGATGCTCCCAATATTGACGCAGTAGATATTGCCAAGTTGAAAAAACTGTTCTTCGAAAGTAAGGGCACAGTAATTGCAACAAGCAGTAAACGTGGACAAGTATCATACGGTCCCAAAGAAGGAGGATGCTTCTCCGTGGCTTTTTGGGACGAAATGTATAAAATTGAACAAGGTGCAGGTGTTGCAGACTGGAAAACATTGATTGAAGCAACTGCTAAAAGAACTCTTCAATATACAAACAATAAGCAAGAGCCTGCTTATCAAATTGATATAAACAATGTTATCAACAATAACATAATTAATAATAACAACAACAATAATAATATTATCGTTATTTCTGCTGGAGAAAAAGAACTTGGTGAAGCCTTTAAGCAATTAGTCAATCCTAACTATAGTAGAAACGAGCGATGGAATATGATTAGTGGAATTGTTGGAAGATTATTTGATTCTAATGCATTGGTATTAATGGTTGGCAGAGATTTAAAAACAAATGTTGGTAAACCTGTTAATATAAGTAAATACCTTGAAGAATTGGCTTTAAGTAAGAAAGTTAAAGGAATTAACATTGTTCGCACTCAAAAGAGCAACACTGGGAAATTTAACCAAATAGTTATTAGTGAAATAAGAGAAACGCGATATGAATAGAAAGGTAATTTTTACAATAATCATGTGCATGTTCTATTTGAACGTGTTTGCACAAAACGAATTGTCAGATGACGAAAGAGTAACCATAGAACAAAGAGTCTTAGAGAAAATTGACGATTTTATTTCGTATCTTCCAGAGATTGCTGCAAAGAACAACAAATCGGAAGATGAAAAACAATTGGCTCTGAAATATATTTCAAAAGCTCTTGATTTATTTATAGGAGAGGGGAATGAATATGAATATGAAGATGCAAATGGCAATAAAAGGACACATGCCCCTGTTACCATGCAGACAACATCCCGTGGACGAGCCAATGCCCCTCAACCTATGAAAAGATACCTGAATAGACTTATGGCATTGCCATATCAAAAAGTTAAGGTTGAATCTTGCAAAGCTATTAGAATAGATAAACATCTTCATCCTATCGGGAATAACCGATGGGCAGGGAGCGCAGTTTTTATGCAGGTGTTTAGGGCAACGAAAGACGGTAGGCTTGTTGTAAATGACACTGATGAAAAACAGGTAACCTTCTATGTTGACAGAGAAGAAATAGAGATTGGTCCAAATGGCGAAAAAATTGTTGTTTGGACTATAAAACTGGGAGACATGAGAATAGCAAACAAATACAAACAATGAAATATATAGTATCATTTTTATTATTTGTGTCATATTCTTTATTGGGATATTCGCAAGGTACACTGATTGACGAACAAGTTGCTTATGGCGGCTTGTTCCGTCAAAGTGTAAAATCGTGTGATGAATTTATGTGTAGATTCAATGAAGAAGAGTTTTTCCCCGATTTGGATGCAAGTGACCCTGAGTTGGGAAAGAAAAATTTCTTATTTCTATTTGACTACAAACTTTCAGAAGGTAAGGAAAAGTCAACTTTTTTGCAGGATATATTTTCATTTTACTCTGTTGTTAAAACCAACAAAGTAAAATTAGACTATAATAGCAAAAAATGGTTTGCAGAATTGCGCACAGAATTCACATACAAGAAGAAAACCATTGAACTTGGTATCATATTGCAAACAGATAAATCACAAAAGGGCTTACCTTGCTGGTCAATTGTTGGTGTGAATGGATTGGAAAAAATTGGATTCAGAGACACCACGAATAGATATACAATTAGCCCCGAGCAACACGAAGCCTTGTTCTCAGAGATAGATAGCGACCTTCAATATTCTTCAAAGGAGTTTTCACTGTTTCGTGGGCAGGAGATTAAAATTGACGCTTTAAGCTATTTTTTTGCGTTAGTCGAAACAGGGGCAATAAAATTCCAAAAAAGGAATAAGACGCAATTCCATTTTTTTGATGTTCCGTCTTATGTTTTTTGCATAGAGTATCGTGACAGGTCAAAGTCTAATACTG
>ENA-OYXU01000951-OYXU01000951.1-human-gut-metagenome-genome-assembly--contig:-NODE-951-length-10570-cov-7.836709_pt1 | contig 10570 bp, 10 predicted proteins | sample MGYA00243243_ERZ653435 | MGnify/ENA primary metagenome ERZ653435 (study PRJEB26926, sample SAMN06165113) | human gut metagenome | biome: ENVO:00009003; feature: ENVO:2100002; material: ENVO:00002003... | reverse complement strand
CTTTGCCAACGGAGTTAACTTACTTTGCCAACGGAGTTAACTTACTTTGCCAACGGAGTTAACTTACTTTGCCAACGAACCTATGTTCTTTTGCCTATGAACATAGGTTCGTTTTGCTCTAAAAACGGGCAAAAAAAGCCGTTTTTTTATGTATTTTTATAGAGAAGAAAATATTTATCGCTTTAACTACCTGATTAACAACAAGATATAAAATCTTAAAATTTTACGTATTTGAAGCAGGGATACAGTTGGGGAATTTTGCGCGATTCTCAGAATACCTTTTGTCATAATATTTCGCTAATTCATGCTTTAGGCTGCTGAAATGACATAAATCAGTGTAACCCGTGCCTAAAAGGAAGTAGAAGGTTGTTTTTGACACACCTCCACGAAAATAAGAGTTAAGAGATATAGCGTAAATTGCACTACAAAGCGGAGACTTGCTTGAAGCAAAGAATACCCTTGCCATTATCATCCAATTCTATGGCGAGAGACATGCACCTCACTCTGACTGTGAAGCGTCAGGGCAGGGATGACAATATCATACAAAGCTTGGCGTATTTCATTGTTGGGAATGCCGAGATAATAGCCTGTATCATTAAAATCCTTGATGGTGAGATAGCCAGACTGATAAAGGAACAGATTTGCACCGCCGCCAGTGACATCGGAACTTTCCAGAATATGTTTTCTTATATATGTCCTTTCAAGGTTTTCCACCTCTGTTTCAATATTATCCACAAACTTAGGCAAAAGAGATGTGGCTCCCGATGAAGCCCAGAAATTGCCTGTCCTGCCCTGCGCAAGAGCAATGACAAGGCTGTACGGATTATAGACATCCACCATATTCTCTTCACTGAAATGATAGCCGTCGTAGTTATATTTCAATTTCTCGAAAGTCTGTTCCACAGTCCATCCGTGTTTCTTTGCCATCGCCTCAATCTCTGGCATGAAGTTGTCGCGTATCTCCTGCTTGGTGATGCCGCATATCGTTGCATACTGCGGCATGAAACTGATGTTGGTGAGATTGTTGAGCACGGAGAACAGCGAAATCTGCGTAAACTTGGTGATGCCCGTGAGGAAAACGAACCGCTCGTATTGCATGCACGACTTCAGTACGGCAAACACCTCGCGGTAGATGGCAGTACAAGCCTCGTGTTCAGGAGTGTGCCAGGAGTGTTGCAGCGGAGAGTCATACTCGTCGATGAGAATGGCTACGGGACATTTCCCATTTTGGCTTGCTTTCTTTAAGATACTTTCAAAACGCACGGCAAGAGGGTCGCCATCGTATGTCTTTACCTCATAGTCTTCCTCAAGTTCTCTGAAAGCATAGTTGAGATAACCTCTCAGGCTTTCCTGCGTGGCTCCCGCATTGCTCATATCGAGCCGAATGACAGGACTTGGTTTCCACTCCTTCTCCAGCTCCATGATTTTCAGTCCCTCGAAAAGTTCCTTGCGCCCCTCGAAGTAACAGCGCAGTGTATCAACAAGCAGAGACTTGCCAAAACGGCGCGGACGGCTGAGGTAGTTGAACATTCTGCCGTTAGCCAAGTGCCAAACCAAGTCAGTCTTGTCTACATATACGTAATTGCCCCGCCTTATCATGTCGAAAAACTGTATGCCCTCAGGCAACCGTCTTCCATTGTTTTGTGTGAAATAGTCTGTCATAGTCGCTGCGTTACTGAACTTTTCTGCGTTATTTTCTGCAAATTTACAAATAAATGGGTGCAGAACAAAATATAAAATAAAATTTTAATATTTTTTGTTTGTTTCTTTTGCTGTTTCATAAAATATATGCTAATTAAGACGGTAGTCCATCGGAGTCATTCCCGTCAGCCGTTTGAAATACTTGCAGAAGAAACTGGCGTTTGGAAAATTCATATCATAAGCAATCTCCGCCACCTGCTTGTCTGTGTAGCGGAGCTGCACCTTAATGGCATTTATCGTAGCCTCATCAATCCAGTGCTTCGCCGACTTACCGCTGACATTCCTAACAATGGTGCTCATATAGCGCGGAGTAACACACAGATGCGAGGCATAGAAGTCGAGCCCATGACGCTCTGCCGCATACTGCCCCACAAGACGTATAAATCCTGTGAACAGCTGCTGTTCACGTGACTTAGTGTTTTCCTGCATCGCCTCACTCTTCTCCCACAGATAGCTGATGTGAGTCATCATGGCGCCAACGAGTTGCAGCACAACCTGAGATGACGATGCCTGATGTTTCAGACTATTATATATAATAAGGTGCATGCCGTCGAGATATTCTATCTCCGAAGAAGTTAAAGGCAAAATGAAGTTCTGCAAATGACCGTCGAACGCCTTGGGCATGACATTGCCAACAGCCAACCGCAACAACTCATCTGACATGCTGAGCACAAAAGCCTGAATGCCGTCGCTGACATCTGTTATCTCTGTAACAACATATCGCCCCACAAACACCATCGTACCGGCCTCCACCCTGTGGTTCACCATATTTACACTGACATTCACATAGCCCTTTTGCAGCACGAGGATTCTTATCTCGTCCATCATAAACGGCTGCGAGAGGAAATGGCGGGCAAGCTCATTAGACCATAACCTCGCCATTGCAAGATTATTGGTGACATACGATCTGATGCGCTCATCGTCAAACATACCGGCAAGCTCACGCAAGGATGACAAGGTGAGCCGCCTCAAATTATCTTTTATCATTGGTAAATGTTCCTTTTGTATGCTAATTCTTTGCAAAGATAATCATTTAAATGTAATAATCAGCATTACATACGCATTTTTGTACAAAAAGAACATTTATTTCTCTACAAAGATAATGCTTTAATGGAAAACTATTCGTAATTTTGCAACCAGATAATGAATTAACATAATGAACATGAAACATTCAAGACTGATTTCAACTGCCATTGGACTGGCGATGGCAATGATAGCCACTGCACAGACCACGCTCTATGACTGTCAGAAGTGGGCTGCGGAGAACTATCCGCTATTGAAACGCTATGAGCTGCTGCTGGCTACTACCGACTACACCGTGGCAAACATCAACAAAGGATGGCTGCCGCAACTGTCGGCGGGAGCTCAGGCTACGCTGCAGAGTGACGTGATGTCGCTGCCCGATGGACTCAAAAGCATTATGTCGCAGGCAGGATACAACGTAAAGGGGCTGAAGAAAGACCAGTACAAGGTGGCAATTGACGTGAGCCAGACAATATACGACGGCGGAAGCATCAAGGCGGCAAAACAGGCGGCACGTGCTGAGGGCGAGGCGAAAGCAAGGCAGAACGATGTGGATATGTTTGCCATAAGGGACAGAGTGAACAACCTCTTCTTTGGCATACTGCTCGCCGAGGATAAACTAAAGCTGAACAGCGACCTGCAGCAGCTGCTTCTTGACAACTGCCGCAAACTGGAGGCTATGGTGAAAGGGGGAACAGCAACAAAGGCCGACCTTGACGCAATGAAAGCAGAATATCTGAATGCCCGTCAGCAGCAGGTGGAGCTATCGTCGGCAAAGAACAGCTATGTGAGGATGCTTGAGATATTCACAGGCAGACAGATTGAACAACCATTAAAAAGGCCGGAGGCTACTGTGCCTGACAATATCAGCACACAGCGTCCGGAACTGTCGCTCTTCAACGCGCAGACAAGACAGCTGAATGCACGCTCAGCGCAGCTCGACGCAGCCATCCGCCCACGGCTGAGCCTCTTCGCACAGGGTTACTACGGTTATCCCGGCTACAACATGTTTGAGGATATGTTCTCGCACGACTGGAGCCTCAACGGTATGATTGGAATGAGGCTGAGCTGGAACATCAGCAGTCTTTACACTCACAAGAACGAGAAACGCAAACTTGCAACTGCGGCAAATGAGATTGAGAATGCCCGGGATGTGTTCCTATTCAACAATCGCCTGCAGACAACTCAGGAGAGGATGGCGGTGGAGCGCTACCGCAGGATAATTGCCGACGATGATGAGATAATCCAGCTCAGGACATCTGTAAGACAGGCTGCGGAGGCAAAGCTATCGCACGGAATAATAGACGTGAACGGACTGTTGCAGGAGATAACACGCGAGAACACGGCACGCACACAGCAGTCAGTGCATGAGATTGAAATGCTCAAGGCTATTTATGAGCTTAAAGATAAATTAGGTATCAAGAATTAAGGATAAAAAATAATTTGATATGAAAAAGAAAAATATATTAAGCCTTTGTGCCGCCATTGCGGCACTCACGGCATGCTCATCGGGCGAAAAGGATTACGATGCCTCAGGAGTGTTTGAGACCACCGAGGTCATTGTATCGGCAAAGGCAACGGGAGAGATTATCTCACTCAACGTAGAGGAAGGTCAGGATGTGAAGCGTAATGAGATGCTCGGATTGATTGACACCCTGCAACTATCACTGCACGGCCAGCAGTTGGCTGCCAATCAGTCGGCAGCCGACAGCAAACGGTTGGATGCCAACCGCCAGGTGGCTTCCATTCGCCAGCAGATTAGCAACCTGCAAAAGGAGAAGAAACGCTTCTCGGATTTATTGGCAGCAAATGCCGCAACACAAAAACAGGTGGACGACATCAGCTATCAGATAGAAGTATTGCAGCGACAGCTTGCCGCCACGCAGGAACAGATAGGCAGCAACAACCAAAGCGCAGGCAACCAAAGCATGGGCATAAAAGCACAGCGGGCACAGACAGAAGATCAGATTCGCAAGGCACACATAACCAGTCCCATAACAGGCACTGTGCTCACAAAATATGCAGAGCAAGGAGAATACGCCACTCCCGGCCGGGCACTGTTCAAAGTGGGAGACATAAGCAGAATGAGACTCAGGGCTTACATCACCGCACCACAGCTCACCACACTGAAGGTAGGACAGAAAGTAAAGGTATTTGCCGACATGGGCGAGACAGAGAGCAAGGCATACGAGGGCACCGTGGAATGGATTTCTGACAAGGCGGAGTTTACACCCAAGACAATACAGACCCGCGACGAGCGTGCCAACCTTGTGTATGCCATAAAGGTGGCGGTGAAGAACGACGGGATGATAAAGCGTGGAATGTACGGCGACGTGAAGTTTTAATTATGAGCATTGTATCTGTTAGCGGTTTAAAGAAGCATTACAGCAAGGTCGACGCCCTCCGCGGCATCAGCTTCGATGTGGACGAGGGTGAGATATTCGGCATCATCGGTCCCGACGGTGCAGGCAAGACCACGCTCTTCCGCATACTCACATCGCTGCTGCTTGCCGATGGCGGAACGGCAAGCGTGGACGGACTCGACGTAGTGAAAGACTACAAGGAGATAAGAAAGCGCATTGGCTACATGCCGGGACAGTTCTCGCTCTATCAGGACCTTACCGTGGAGGAGAACCTGCGCTTCTTCGCCACCATCTTCAACACCACCATCGAGGAGAACTACAGCTTAGTGGCGCCGATATACCGCCAGATAGAGCCGTTCAAGACCCGCAGGGCAGGCAAGCTGTCGGGCGGCATGAAGCAGAAGCTGGCACTGAGTTGCGCTCTCATCCATGCTCCAAGGGTGTTGTTTCTCGACGAACCTACGACGGGTGTTGACCCTGTGTCAAGAAAGGAGTTTTGGGATATGCTCGGGCAACTGAAGGCAAAGGGAATAACCATCATCGTCTCCACTCCTTATCTTGATGAGGTCAGGCGTTGCCAGCGCATAGCCTTCATCAACAACGGTAAGATTCAAGGCATCGGTGAACCGGAGGAGATTCTGCGGCGGTTCTCCGACATCTTCTGCCCTGCCCCACTGTCGCACGATGCTGCTCATGCAGAGAGACAGAACGTGATTGAGGTGGAGCATCTTGTAAAGGCTTTCGGCGACTTCCGTGCCGTGGACGACATATCGTTCACCGTAAGCAAAGGTGAGATATTCGGATTCCTCGGTGCCAACGGTGCAGGCAAGACCACAGCCATGCGCATGCTCTGCGGACTGTCGCAGCCCACGGGCGGCAAGGCTACCGTGGCTGGTTACGACGCTGCATCGCAACACGAGAAGGTGAAACTCAACATCGGCTACATGAGTCAGAAGTTCTCACTGTATGAAGACCTGACCATTGCCGAGAACATGAAGCTCTTCGGCGGCATCTACGGCATGAGCCGCAAGGAGATAAAGACAAAGACCGCCGAGATGCTGGAGGAACTTGGACTGGAACATGAGCGCAATACAATCGTGAGGTCGCTGCCATTGGGATGGAAGCAGAAACTTGCCTTTTCCATATCCATATTCCACAACCCGAAGATTGTGTTCCTCGATGAGCCCACAGGCGGTGTCGACCCTGCCACGCGCCGTCAGTTTTGGGAGCTTATCTACCGTGCCGCCGACCGTGGAATAACCGTCTTCGTCACCACCCACTACATGGACGAGGCTGAATACTGCGACAGGGTGAGCATAATGGTGGACGGAAAGATTGAGGCACTCGACACCCCCGACAACCTCAAGCGGCAGTATGAGGCAGCAGACATGTATGGGGTATTTCTAAAACTGGCAAGAAAGGCTGAGCGAACATAAAAACAACAGAAATCAACGAAGCTGAACGCACATGAAACGATTTATAGAATTTGTACACAAGGAGTTCTTGCAGATATTCCGCGACACCCGCACAATGCTCATTCTACTGGTGATGCCCTTAGTGCTCGTGCTGCTCTTTGGCTATGCCATCACCACCGAGGTGAAGGACACCCGCGTGGCGGTGCTCGACATGTCGAAAAGCCAGAAGTCGCAGCGCATCATACAAAGGCTTGACGCAAACAAATACTTTCATATAGCAGCCACCGTAAACAACTACGATGAGCTGCAGAGCCTTTTCCGCAGCAACAAGATAGACATGGCTCTTTGCATAGACGATGACGACAACGTGCAGCTACTGATTGACGGCATGGAGCCTAATCAGGCAAACATGCGCAGCGGCTATGCCATGGGGGTAATCAGTGAGGAGTGTGGAGTGAGGAATGTGGAATTAAAAATGAGCACTCCACACTCCTCACTCAACACTCAACACTCCACACTCCTCACTCGTTTCCTCTACAATCCCCAGTCGAAGAGCGAGTATAATTTTGTGCCGGCAATCATCGGAATGATTGTGATGCTGCTCTGCACGCTGATGACCTCAATCTCGATAGTGCGCGAGAAGGAGACTGGCACAATGGAGGTGCTGCTCGCCTCTCCCCTGCCACCGGTATATATCATCATCGCCAAGCTCGTGCCCTATTTCGTAATCTCCATCGCCAACCTCGTCACGATACTGCTTCTGGCGGTGTTCGTTCTCGGCGTGCCGATGGCAGGCTCACTGCCTGGCTTCATCGCCCTCTCATTATTGTATATCCTCGTGGCTCTCGCCCTCGGACTGCTCATCTCCACCTGCGTCAACAGTCAACTGGCGGCAATGCTCCTCTCGCTGCTCACCATCGTGCCCACGGTGTATTTCTCGGGAATGGTGTTTCCCATTGAGAGCATGCCCGAGGCACTGCAGAACATCCCTGGACTAATCCCTGCCCGATGGTATATGGACGCAGCCCGCCGCCTGATGATACAAGGAGTGGAGATGCACTATGTGGCTAAAAACTTTGCAGTGCTCGCCCTGATGCTTGTGGTGCTGTTGGCGGTGTCACTGTCACTTTATAAAAAACGACTGTAACACATTATTATATATATGCGACTGATTTGTCTGATAGAAAAGGAATTTAAGCAGATGATGCGCAACATCATTCTGCCCGTAGTGTTCGTTCTGTTGCCTGTTGCACTGATGAACCTCGTGCCCCGTGTGGCAACGCAGGAGGTGAAAAATCTCCGCATAAGCGTGGTGGACAACGACCGCAGCCCTGCCTCGCGCCGCATTGTGGAACGCCTGGCTGCATCAACATATTTCACCCTCAACGACTATTCATCCTCTTACCGTGAGGCAGAGCAGTATCTCAAAAGCGGCGAGAGCGACTTCATCGTGGAGATTGCCCCTCATTACGAACGCGACATGGTGCGCGGCGAAGGCGGTGACATATTGATTTCCGCAAATGCCGTGAACGGAGTGAAGGCTGGTCTCGGACAGGTGTATCTGCAGCAAATTATAAACTCCTCACTCAACACTGAACACTCAACACTCCTCACTCCACACCGAACACCGAACACTCGTTTCCTCTTCAATCCCCACCTCGACTACAAGCTCTACATGGTGCCTGCCATCATCTCGCTGTTGCTTATTCTCACCGTGGGATTTCTGCCTGCGCTCAACATCGTGGGCGAGAAGGAAAAGGGCACCATCGAGCAGATAAACGTCACGCCGATAGGGCGCTTTGAGTTTATCTTCTCAAAGATGATTCCCTACTGGTGCGTTGGCATCATCATGCTGTTCCTCGCAATGGGTGCGGCAAAGGGCATCCACGGCATTGCCCCTGCAGGAGGTATCCCGGCAATCCTCGCCGTCACCTCACTGTTCATCCTCGTAGTGAGCTGCCTCGGCTTCATCGTCTCCAACTACAGCGACACCATCCAGCAGGCAGCCCTCGTGATGTTCTTCTTCCTCGTAATCTTCCTGCTGCTCAGCGGACTGCTCACCCCTGTCACCAGCATGCCGCAGTGGGCACAGACCATCACTGAATTCAATCCCATGCGCTACTACATAGAGCCTATGCGTATGATATATATAAAAGGCAGTAATCTCAGCGAACTCATGCCCTACCTCCGCCGCCTCACCCTTATGGCAGTTGTGCTCTGGGCATGGGCTATCATCAGTTACCGCAAGAGTCAATAAGTAATAAGAAAAGAGTAATAAACAATAAGTACTATTTCTCCTTTTGCAGCTCTATCCACAATTCGTCAGCAAGATATTTATCACTTCTGCAATGCAAATCAGCCACTCCATCTTCAATCAACTGCGAAGTCGTAGAATTATAATACATGTCAGCAGCCTCGTCAAGTCCCACGCCATAACGTTCACCGAAAACCTCAATAATTCTGGCTATTTTTCTGTCAAGAATCACCTGTCTGGATTTATTCATAGTTTTATTGCCTCTTTGAAAGTAATACACTGTTTCAGCATTGCATCCGTGCGGATGCAATACTGTACGTTAGGCTTCACATATGCTAAGCGCCTTAGAGCTTCATCTTTTGAAATAAGTTTGTCTGTATAAAGATCCACGGTATCAAAAACCTTATCATCGGCAACACCTCCGACAATCAAGTCATAATCTCCTGCAACTTCTCCATTTCTACAGGCTATAACGAAGTCAAGCCATTCTTCATCATAACAATCAAACAGCTTTACCCGCCATCCGTTCCAACATTCTGAAAAGTCATATATATTTAGCCATGCCTGTTCATTTCGTCTGGTAAAACGAAAGGCATATTTCTCTGCCTGTTGGCGTAAGGTAGTGAAATAGAATCCTGGTCCAAAATCCAGTTCTCTGCGTGAATGCATCGTATCAGGATTTTCCACACGTATATTAGATGTATGATACACTTCCATTTATTCCAACACTCCTTTCCTTTTCATAAAATCAGTAATGTCATCCACGATATACGAACGTCCAAAAGTGTGCAGCACATCATATCCGGGCACAATATAATCATCTATCGTACCAGAGCTTTTCAATCTCCGATATACTTCTTGGCGCGAAAGATTAAGATGAAGAGCCACAGCCCCCACACAAAAAGTCAGAAACTCCAATACATCCTTATTCATAACACATTGATTATATTTTTTGCAAATGTACGAATAAACGAGCACAGAACAAAATATAAAATAAAATTTTAATATTTTTTGTTTCTTTCTTTTGTGGTTTCATAAATTATTTGTATTTTTGCAGTCAAATGTAATGACAAGGTACAACCTTGCGAAGGTCAAATATGCTTTGAAAGCTGTTGTGGTACTATCCCTACAATTGAGAAGTAATTCCAAAAATTTCTAATCTTACATAGAATCAAAAGAAAAAACTTAATAAAAATGGACGCCGAAAATATATTTGATATTTGGAGATTTTTAGGTAAAGGCACACCGTTCATTGTCAGAAGAAATGGATGGCATCATTTATCGTATATGGTAACTACCGTTAAACCACAAAGACAATATGGCGAAGCTTATGGTTACAGACTTATTGACGGACAACCTGAAAATGGTGACATTTCTGAAAGCTTAATTGATTGTTGCGGATGTGGAAATTGGGAACTAATCGAAAACCTAATAGAAAAAGTTGAGGATTTACAATGGAATTGCTTAGACAAGAATAACTGTCTGACTTTTGGAAAATATAAAGGAATAAATATCGAGAAGATAAAAGCACAAGATGCGGAATATTTCAAATGGGCATTAAACCATGTGGGAGGTCTCAGTGAATTATTGTGCACAAAGAAATATGGCGTAACATTACAAGACTTACAATGTATCAAACAACAAATAAAAACAGGCTTGAGTTTTTCTGCTGACGACTGGATAAAATCCTCTGTTAATTATAATTTTGATTTCATTTTAGACCAATACAAATATGCCTGCTGTGCAAAACAAATAGACACAGAAACCTGTCTCTTATACACATCTCCGAGCCCACGAGACTACGCTGCATCTCG
>ENA-OYXU01000949-OYXU01000949.1-human-gut-metagenome-genome-assembly--contig:-NODE-949-length-10586-cov-4.282974_pt1 | contig 10586 bp, 7 predicted proteins | sample MGYA00243243_ERZ653435 | MGnify/ENA primary metagenome ERZ653435 (study PRJEB26926, sample SAMN06165113) | human gut metagenome | biome: ENVO:00009003; feature: ENVO:2100002; material: ENVO:00002003... | reverse complement strand
GAGATGTGTATAAGAGACAGTACAATGACAATTTGCTTCACGGTCGGGGAGCTGAGACCGGGAGAAATAAAAAAATAATTGACTAAGTGAAACTATTTAGGGGGGCGTTACGTCAAATCTTAAAGAAAACGCTAACTTTGCGAGCGTCAACCCTACCCGCCGCGAATCACGGCCGTTGACCGCCAAAGACGGAAACTCATCACAAACCCAAACAAACAATATGAAAAGGACATTCAGAATCCTGACCGCTCTGGTCGCTGCACTGATTCTGTCGCCGGCCATTTCTGTGGTCGCCCAGGAGATGCCGCAGATGCCACAGTTGCCCGTAGATCCGGGCGTTCGCATCGGTAAGCTCGACAACGGGCTCACCTATTACATCCGTCACAACGAGAAGCCTAAAGGACAGGCAGACTTCTACATCGCGCAGAAGGTAGGTTCGGCGCTCGAGGAGGACAACCAGCGCGGTCTGGCCCACTTCCTGGAGCACATGTGCTTCAACGGCACGTCCCACTTCCCCGGCAACTCGATGATTGACTGGCTTGAGACCGTCGGCGTGAAGTTCGGCCAGAACCTCAACGCCTACACCTCGATTGACGAGACCGTCTATCACATGTCGAACGTGCCCGTAGCCCGCACGAACGTTCAGGACTCATGTCTTCTGATACTCCACGACTGGGCCAACGACCTGCTCCTGGAGCCGGCCGAAATCGACAAGGAGCGCGGTGTCATCCACGAGGAATGGCGCTCACGCAACGTCGGTCAGCAGCGCATCATGGAGCGCATCCTGCCCGCCATCTATCCCACAACCAAATATGGTCACCGTCTGCCCATCGGCACGATGGAGGTCGTAGACAACTTCCCCTATCAGGCTCTGCGCGACTACTATGAGACATGGTATCGTCCCGACCTGCAGGGTATCATCGTTGTCGGCGACATCGACGTCGACTATATCGAAAACAAAATCAAGGAAATCTTCAGCGATATCCCCGCACAGCCCAAAGGCAAGAAGCGCGAATATTATCCCGTGCCCGACCACAAGGGGACCATCATGGCCATGGGTCATGACCCCGAGATGGCCCAGAACATGGTGCAGATTTCGTGGCTGAGCGACCCGATGCCCCTGGAGATGAAGAACACCCAGGTGTACTATGTGATGCAGTACATCCAGTCGATGGTATCGCAGATGCTCGACAACCGTTTCAACGAAATGAGCTCGAAACCCGACGCACCGTTTGCCGCAGCCGGCTCTTCGTTCGGCGGCTTCCTGGTCAGCCAGCGTGCCAAAGACGCCTTTGACATCTATGGCGTAGCCAAAGACAACGACATCCACGAGGTGCTCGAGAGCATCTACCGCGAGACACTGCGTGCCGCTCAGGGCGGATTCACCCAGAGCGAGCTCGACCGCGCCAAGAGCGAATATCTGTCGCAGATTGAGCGTGCGTTCAACAACCGCGCCACCCGCGAGAGCGCCACATATGTCAACGAGTACGTGCGCAACTTCCTCGACAACGACCCCATCCCCGGCATCGAGACCGACTTCATGATTGCCCAGCAGGTAAGCGCAATGATACCTCTGGAGGCCATCAACCAGTTCATGAAAGAGGTTGTCACCAAAGACAACCGCGTCATCATCTGCATGCAGCCCGAGAAAGAGGGCACAGTCTACGCCACTGAAAAGAGCTTTGACGAAGTCATCAAGAAAGTCGACGCCGAGAAAATCGAGGCATTTGTCGACAACGTGAAGACCGAGCCTCTGATTGAGAAACTTCCCGCCCCCGGCAAGATTGTCGGCGAGCAGAAACTGGCCCAGTGGGGCGCTGAGGAATGGGTACTGTCAAACGGCGCCCGCGTCATCGTGAAACCCACCAAATTCAAAGAAGACGAAATTCTCTTCACCGCCTTTGCAAAAGCCGGTCTGGCCGACTTCGGCACCAAATATAAAGGACACGCCGCCTACATCCCGTCGATTATCTTCGGCAACGCCTCGATGGGCAATTACTCTCTGGGCACCTACACCGCCAATGACCTGACCAAATATCTGTCGGGCAAACAGGTAGGCCTCTCTCCCGACTTCGGTGACTACACCCGCGAATGGAACGGTTCGTCGACACCCAAGGACCTCCAGACCCTCATGGAGCTGATTTATATGGGCTTCACCAACCTGAGCTATGACAAGGACGAATTTGCCTCGCTCCAGAAGCAGATGGCAGCCGTACTGCGCAATCAGGCCGAGAACCCCGAATTTGTCTTCAGCAAAGTCATCAACAAAGACCTCTTCAAATCGCCGCTGCGCCAGCAGCTGAGCGCCGAGCTCGTAGAGGCCGCCACTCCCGAGATGACTGCCGACCTCGTCAAGTCTCTGACAAGCAACGCTGCCGACTGGACATTTGTTTTTGTGGGCAACGTGGATGTCAAGAAGCTCCGCGGCCTCGTAGAGCAGTATATCGCCACCATCCCCGGCAACCAGATGATGTCAGTCAAGAGTGTCGCCGAATTTGACCCCGACCTCTTCGTAACTCCCGGCGCAGCTACCATCGTCGAGAAGACCAAGATGGAGACCCCGCAGACCTATGTTGCCATCGTCGAGACAGGTGACCTTGGCGAATACACCGTGAAAGACCGTGTAGCCATGATGATGGTAGGTCAGGTTCTGAGCAAACGCCTCCTGAAGACCGTCCGCGAGGACATGGGTGCCGTCTATTCGATCGGCGCACAGGGCGCACTCTCACGTATGGGCCTGCGCAACGCTATGATTCAGACCGTCTTCCCGATGAAGCCCGAGATGCGCGACCAGGTGCTTGACTTCATCGCCGGCGAATTCAAAGCCATGGAGAGCAACATCGCCGACGACGAGCTCGCTCCCATCAAGGAATTCATGGTCAAGGAAGCCAAAGAGGCCAAAGAGAACAACTCAGGCTGGAACAACGCCATCAGCGGCTGGCTCATCAACGGCGTGGACACCTTCAACCCCGCAATTGAGACCATCAGTGCAATGACCGTTCAGGACCTCATGAACGTGATGAAGAAACTGAACGCTCAGAACAACTATCGTGTCATCGTCCTCGAAGCAGAACCGAAGTAACCTAAAATTATAACACCAAGCATGAAGAGCATCAAAACAGCTCTGACAGCCCTCACCGCCCTCGTCATGACGACGGGCGGTGTTGCTGCTCAGGAACACCTGAAAAGCCTGAATCCGGCTTATTTCGACAACAATGTGCCCGCGTCACAGGACTTCTACAAGCACGTGAACGCAGGCTGGCAGAAAGCCCATCCGCTGACGCCCGAGTATTCGCGCTATGGTCAATTCAACATCCTGAACGACTCATCGGAAATGCGCGTGAAAAACATCGTGCTCGGTCTGAAGGGAAGCAACCCCGCGCCCGGTACGGTGGCCTACAAAGTCTCGACCATCTATGAGCAGGCCATGGACTCGACGCGCCGCAACCGCGAGGGCGCCAATCCCATCAAACCCCTGCTGAAGAAAATCGAGGAGACTCCGTCAAACGGCATGGAGGACCTGTTCATATGGATGCACACCAACTACAGCAGCCCGTTCCTCAGCGCCGGCCCGATGGAAGACCTGACCAACTCGAACGTATATGCCATGTATGTCAGCGGCGCCAGCCTCGGCCTCGGCGACCGCGACTACTATCTGAAAAACGACAAACGCAGCGTCGAGGTGCGCAAAGCCTATGAGAAGCTGATTGTCGACCAGATGCGCAACGCCGGCTACTCGAAGAAGGACGCCCAGCGCATCATGAAAAACGTGATGAAATATGAGACGGCCCTGGCCGACTCGACATGGACCCGCGAAGAGAGCCGCAATATCCCGGCCATGTACAATCCCCGCACCATCGCCGCCCTCAAGGCCGACTATCCGACAGTCGACTGGGACAACTTCTTTGTGAAGACCATGGGCATCGCCACCCCCGAGATGGTCATCGTCACTACGCCCAACACCGTAAAGCAGGGCTCGAACCTGAAGGCAAAAATGAGCGAGCGTGAAATCAAGGACCTCTATCTGTGGGACATCGTCGGCGGTGCCGCATCGGCCCTGAGCGACAAGTTCAGCAACACCAACTTTGAGTTTTCGAAGGTGATGAGCGGCGTCACCCAGCAGCGTCCCCGCTGGAAACGCGCACTCGGCGCTACAGAAGGCGCTATGGGCGAGGCCATCGGCGAGCTCTATGTGGAGCGCTACTTCCCCCAGTCGTCAAAAGACTATATGATCGGCCTGGTCGAGAATCTGCGCACAGCCCTCGGCAAACACATCCTCAACCTCGACTGGATGAGCGATGACACCAAGCTCAACGCCATCAAGAAGCTCAACGCCATCACCGTGAAAATCGGTTATCCCGACAAGTGGAAAGACTACACCACGCTTGAAATCGACCCGAACCTGTCATATTACGAGAACATGCACAATGTCTCGATGTGGCATCAGAAAGACCTTCTCAGCCGCTGGGGCAAACCGGTGGATAAGACCGAATGGGGCATGACTCCCCAGACCATCAACGCCTACTATAACCCGATGGCCAACGAAATCGTGTTCCCGGCAGGTATCCTCCAGGCTCCGTTCTTTGACCCCCAGGCCTCTGATGCCGAGAACTACGGCGGCATCGGCGTTGTTATCGGCCATGAGATGACCCACGGATTTGACGACCAGGGCCGCAACTTCGACGCCGAAGGCAACATGACCGACTGGTGGACCGCCGAGGACGCCGCCAAATTCAACGAGAAGACCGGCAAGCTCATCGAGCAGTTCAACGCCGTCGAGGTGCTCCCCGGTCTGCACGCCAACGGCGCCTACACACTTGGTGAGAACATCGCCGACCAGGGTGGTCTGCGCGTGTCGATGACTGCTTTTCTCGACTCTCAGAAGAAGAAAGGGGTGGACATCAAGTCAGACGCAGCCAAAATCGACGGTTTCACCCCCGAGCAGGTGTTTTACATGAACTATGGCAACATCTGGGCCGGCAATATCCGCGACGAGGAAATCCGCTCACTTACCAACGGCGACGTACACTCGCTGGGCTGCAACCGCGTTAATGTCTCGCTGAAGAACATCGCACCCTTCTTCGAGGCTTTCGGCATCACCGAAGACCAGCCGATGTATCGTCCCGCAGAGGAGCGCGTTGTCATCTGGTAAGATAAACCCGCGTGTGAGCTTACGCTCACCCGAACAGCATATCCGGGCATGTCCGAACCCCTGCCACAAAGGGGGGCGCGGCTTGCCCGGATTTTTGTTTGTCGGGGTGTTAATGTGAAAGGAGTGAGCGGGTTTGGAGAAAAATTGGTAAATTTGCGTCGGCTATGTCGTCTTTTTTGAGACGACCGGTGTTTATTAAATGTAACCAACCATCAGATATGAACGATATACTTTTAGAAGTCAAAGAATTGAGAGCCGGCATAGCAGAGCGCGAGATACTGCGCGGCATCAATCTCACCATACGCCCGGGCGAGGTCCACGCCATCATGGGTCCCAATGGGTCGGGCAAGAGCACACTCAGCGGAGTGCTTGCCGGAAATCCGGCCTATAAGGTCAATGGCGGAAGCGCGACGTTTCACGGACTCGACCTGCTGTCACTGGCGCCCGAGGACCGGTCGCACGAGGGACTGTTCCTCTCGTTTCAGTATCCCGTGGAGATACCGGGCGTCTCGATGGTCAACTTCATGCGCGCGGCCATCAACGCAAAACGCAAATATTTTAACGAACCGCCCCTGAGCGCCGGCGAATTTCTGAAACTGATGCGCCGCAAGCGCGAGGTTGTGGAGCTTGACAACAAATTGGCGTCAAGGTCGGTCAACGTCGGATTCAGCGGCGGCGAAAAGAAGCGCAATGAGATATTCCAGATGGCAATGCTCGAGCCGCGTCTGTCGATACTCGACGAGACTGACTCGGGACTCGACATCGACGCCCTGCGCATCGTGGCCGGCGGCGTGAACAAGCTGAAAAACAGTCAGAACGCCACAATAGTCATCACCCACTATCAGCGTCTGCTCGACTATATAAAGCCCGACTTTGTCCACGTGCTCTATAAGGGCCGTATCGTGAAGACGGGCGGTCCGGAGCTCGCGTTGGAGCTCGAGGAGAAGGGATATGACTGGATTAAGAGAGAAATAGATGGTGAAGAATGACAATGGACAGTTCACTGAAACAATATACGGAGCTGTATGAGGCTAACCGTGAGGCTCTTGAGAGACACTCGGCGGCGCCCCTCAACGCCCTGCGCGGCGAGGCCCTGGGGAGGCTGACGCGCGATGGCGCGCGACTCCCCGGCCTGCGCGACGAGGGCTACGAGAAGACATCGCTCGAGAAGATGTTCGCGCCCGACTTCGGACTTAACATCAACCGCGTGGACATCCCCGTCGACGTGGCCGAATCGTTCAGATGTGCCGTGCCTCATATGTCGACCCTGTTGGGTGTGACCGTCAACGACGCGTTTCACCCCGTCGGTCAGCTCGAGTCGAAACTGCCCGAGGGCGTGAGGTTCATGTCGCTGAAACGTGCCGCCGAGGTCTGCCCCGACGTGCTTGAGAAATACTACGGACGGCTTGCGCCGAAGGGAGAGACGCCCGTGGCGCTGAACACCCTGCTGTGTCAGGACGGCGTCCTGATTCACGTGGGGAGCGGCGTCAGGAGCGACCGTGCGCTTCAGCTTGTCAACATCTTCTCGGCACCGGCGTCTCTGATGGCCGCCCGTCGGCTCCTGATAGTCGTCGAGGAGGGAGCGTCGCTCCAGCTGCTGATGTGTGACCATACTCAGGACGGCGAAAACGCCTATCTCTCGGACCAGGTTGCCGAGATATATCTGGGCGAGAGAGCGTCGCTCGACCTCTGTGACATCGAGGAATCGTCGGCCCGCAGCTCACGTCTGTCGCAGACGTGGGTCAGACAGTCGGCCGGGTCTCGTCTTAACCATGCGACGGTCACGCTGACGTGCGGCACGACGCGCAACGACGTCACCGTCGCCATTGACGGCGACGGGTGCGACACCTTCCTGGCCGGCATGGCCATAGGCGACGCGAAGATGCATGTTGACAACCACACGGCTGTCAGCCATCACGCGCGGAGGTCGCGAAGCAATCAGCTGTTCAAGTATGTGCTCGACGGCGAGGCTCAGGGCGCCTTCGAGGGGTCGATTGTGGTCAGCGACGGCGCGGGACAGACCGAGGCCTACCAGAGCAACCGCAACATCCTGGCATCGCGGGAGGCGCGGATGCATACCAAGCCGCAGCTTGAAATCTATGAGGACGACGTCAAGTGCAGCCACGGAGCCACTACGGGTCAGCTCGACCAGGAGGCCATATTCTATATGCAGACGCGCGGCATACCTTTGGCGGAGGCACGCACGATGCTGATGCAGGCTTTCATGTCAGACGTAATCGACACAGTGGCCATAGAAGGCCTGCGTGACCGTCTGCGCCATCTCGTCGACAACCGGTTCTCACACAGCGGCGACGTCGCCTGTGACGATTGCCGCAACACAACCTGCCGCAAATGAGCAACATCAAAGAAACAGACACAGAGAGACTGCGCCGCGAGTTCCCGATACTCGAACGGCGGCTCTATAAACGGCCCCTGATTTATCTCGACAACGCCGCCACGTCGCAGACGCCGCGGAGGGTTGTCGACGCCATAGTCTCGGCCTACACCACCACGAAAGCCAACGTGCACCGCGGGGTGCACACCCTGTCGCAGGAAGCCACGGCGCTGCAGGAGCAGGCACGTGAGCGCGTCAGACGTTTTATCGGAGCCGAGTCGGACGAGGAGATAATATTCACCCGAGGCACCACCGAGGCCCTCAACCTTGTGGCCGCAAGCTGGGGAGGAGCCAACCTGACCCGCGATGACGAAATCATACTGACGGTGATGGACCACCACGCCAACATCGTGCCGTGGCAGCTGCTTCAGAACCGTATAGGGTTCGGCATCAAGGTTGTCCCGATACGCAGCGACGGGTCGCTCGACCTTGAGGTCTACCGCAGCCTGTTCACCGAGCGGACGCGTATGGTCTCGATGCCTCACGCCTCAAACGTGCTCGGAACAGTCAATCCGGTCAAAGAGATGATAGCCGAGGCTCACCGCCACGGCTGTGTGGCGTGTGTTGACGGCGCCCAGGCCGTGGCCCACATGAAGGTGGACGTCAGGGACATCGACGCCGACTTCTACGCCTTTTCGTCACACAAGATGTATGGTCCGGCGGGAATCGGCGTGCTCTACGGACGCCGGTCGCTGTTGGAGGCCATGCCTCCCTATCAGGGTGGCGGCGAGATGATAGCCAATGTCAGCTTCGAGGGGACGACGTTTGCCGAACTGCCCTTCAAATTCGAAGCCGGCACACCCGACTTCATCGACATAGCCGCCCTGCCGCCCGCAATCGACTTTATGGAGGAGACCGGCATCGAGGCCATGGCCGAGCATGAGCACAAGCTGCTGGAACACACGACGCAGCGGCTTCTCAAAGAAATTCCGGACATTGAAATCTACGGGACGGCGCCGGGAAAGTGTGCCATCATCTCGTTCAACATCGCCGGAGAGCACCACTATGACGTCGGGATGCTTCTGGACAAACTCGGTGTGGCCGTCAGAACTGGCCACCACTGCGCTCAGCCGCTGATGCACGCCTTGGGCATCGAGGGGACAGTGCGTGCCTCGTTTGCGGTGTACAACACCATGGAGGAGGCCGACGCGTTTGTCGACGCCCTCAAGCGTGTAGCCGCCATGCTTAAAGGCTGAGAAAACAGGCCATGAACGACAAGCCCCGGAGAAAGCGCCGCCGTGTGTGGATAGCCGCCGCAGTGGCGGCTGTCACGGTCGTGGCGTGTGTCACCGGGGCCTGGTTATATCTCGATCGGGGACGATCATCGTTTACGAGTGCGACGCCCGACCGTGCGCTCTATCCAGTCAGGGGCATAGACATCTCGGCCCATAACGGTGTCATAGATTTTGAGCGCGTCAGGGCCGACAGTATCGACTTCGTATATATCAAGGCCACCGAGGGCGCAACGTTCAAGGACAGGATGTTTGCGGACAATATACGTCACGCGCGACGATCAGGGCTGATGACGGGCGCCTATCACTTCTTCAGATTTGATACACCGGGCCACATGCAGGCGCTGAACTTCATGAACAGTCTGCGCGGGCGCGACTTCGAGCTGATGCCGGCTATAGATGTAGAGGAGTGGGGCAACCCGTCGGGCGTCACTACACAGACCATACTCGCCCGCCTGAGCGAGATGGTGGGCTATATGAAAGCCCACGGACTCGACGTGGTGATCTACACCAATAAAGACGGCTACCAGCGGTTTTTTGACGGCACGTCGTCAGAGCTGCCGTTATGGATATGCTCGTTTACGAATCCTCCAGGCCCGGATGGGTGGCACCTGTGGCAGCACAGCCACCGTGGCAAGGTGGACGGCATCGACGGAAGCGTCGACATGAACACCTTTAACGGTGGCCGGCTTGAGTTTGAGAAGTGGCTGTCACACGTGAGGCTGCGCTGACTTTTTCGAGCCACATGGCGGGATGGACGGCCACGGCGTTCTCAGCGCCGTCAGGTGTTGTGAAGACCAGTTCAGGCGTGGAATTGTCCATGATATCGGCGCCATAGATGACTTCGTCGCCATTTTTGTTTTTGAAATAATATGTCAAAACTGCCGCGGAGCCTTCGGTTTCGCTGAAGCCCTCATATGACGCTGAGGGGCGTCCGCTCAGGAGCGCGCCGGGGGCGTAGCAGAGCAGGCGGAACGACCTGCGGCCATCGGTGAGGCGGCGCGAGTCAATACGGTAGACCGAGTCATCACCGGTAGAGGCGAGGCACATCTCGGGAGTCCAGCCGGCGCGGAGGTCGGGAGGGAGAGTGGCGAGGTCGGCGGCAATCAGACTGTCGCGCTCTGTCTTCTCTCGGGCCGAGAGATAGCTGATTTCATAGACCTTCTCGTCAATCCAGAGATAGTCACCGTCGCCGAGTGTCCATCCGCGCCAGCCGAACTCGTGCCAGTCGGCGGGAGAGGAGTTGACAATCAGCGACTTCAGCGAGTCGTCGACAATCACAGAGTAGCGCGCACGCATCTGAGCGGCATCGGCAATGTCGGTTAGCGGATAGGGGCGTACGAGAGGATAGCTGACGAGCGAGGCGAAGCGGGCCGAATCGTCGTTGGCTATGGCTATCGCCAGCGACTTGATTTCGGCGGGGATGGAATCGCTCTTCTGAAGCTCGAGGAGAGAGCGGGAGTGGGTATGTGACGATTTGGCGCCGCACGAGGCGAGCGCCAGTGCGGTCAATGTGATTACAGACAGAGTAAACGGGAATTTTTTCATTATGCTTTTGTGGTGGTTCGTGAGGATTTGACAGTGGTGGAGATTCGTGTCAGGGAATCGTCTGAAACGGCTTTAACGTCAGGCTCGGCTATGAACAGCGCGTCGAATTCCTCGATGCGCCGCTGACGGAGGCCCTTGTGATTGCGTCCGCGGTATTTGTTGTAAGAGATGTAGATGTCGCGGATGTTGCGGTTGCCTTCGTCAAGAAGACGGACAATTGAGGAGCGCAGGACCTGTCTCTTATACACATCTGACGCTG
>ENA-OYXU01000944-OYXU01000944.1-human-gut-metagenome-genome-assembly--contig:-NODE-944-length-10609-cov-4.866307_pt1 | contig 10609 bp, 7 predicted proteins | sample MGYA00243243_ERZ653435 | MGnify/ENA primary metagenome ERZ653435 (study PRJEB26926, sample SAMN06165113) | human gut metagenome | biome: ENVO:00009003; feature: ENVO:2100002; material: ENVO:00002003... | reverse complement strand
GTAGTATTAGTAGAGGGAGAAATAGAAGGTAGGGTTTCGATAGCAAGCACAGCAAGCGAGTACCCGCTTGCGATTTTTCTGATTTTCAGGTCCCTTGCCCGAAAATGAAAAATGTTTGTTGGGATAATCTCAAACTCTTATGAAGAATGGAGGCAGCGCATGGCGAACCGAAAACGGAATATCCAGATGAATTTTATGTCACAGAGAATAAAAAACGGCTCATAGATGAGCGGATAAAACTGATAGCCTCCCTACCGCATTCTATATCATTCTCGTTTGGCAACGAACTAAAAGCTGAAATCTGCAATTCATCCTCATAGTTCAATTAGCAGCCGGAAACGCCATAATCATGGAGCAACCATGTTATCAAAAAGGAATCGGCATAATCAGTCCTGTTCTCAAGCACAATAAGGTTATTCCTTTGTGCAAATCGGCACGATAGAATATACTTGAGGTGGATGATTATGCCGATTGATGATTTAACTGCTTTAGGGCAGAAAATGAGAGGCGCCAGAAAGAATAAAGAACTGACACAACAGGAACTTTCCGATCTAAGCCATGTTTCTGTAAAGCAAATTGCCAATATCGAAAAAGGGAAAATGAACCCGTCCTATTTGATTTTGAGAGCATTGGCAAAAGTCCTGCACATCTCTTTAGATACGCTTATAAATCCAGATATTTCTCTGGAGGATGAGGGTGTCAATCAGATGAAAATGCTTTATTCCAGCTGTCCGCCAGAAATGCGTGACACCCTGTTGCATCACACCCAGGAAACGGTGAAAGAACTGACAGAGTTGTCCGAGAAATTTGAAACGAATTGAGCCAGTGAGTGAAATTTAACGATTCTCTCACTGGTTCTTTTCATTTTCGGAGAAAAGAGGCAAGCAATGCCTGTGTTAATACACACAGGCCCGCAGAGAAGAAAATCCCTCCGTGATTTTCCTCTCCGCTTGCTTGTTGAGGGCAGCGCCCCCAAGCCCCTTTGAACACAGAATTTCATTCTGTGGCTGCGCGTTCTGCGAACGCTTTTGACCAGGACCAGCTTACCGCTGGCCGTGGTCTTTTTCTTTTTCAACATCCTGTTCTACCTCCATTTTCAGCACTCGATCTACATTTGCCTTTGCCGTTAAAAGCTCCCGCATTTCCTCACGGGAACGCCGGTACTCGGCATAGGTCTTTTTCTTTTCTTCCAGCAATTTCGCGTACTCCGTCTGCAACTCTTTGACCTTGGGCAGCTTCTTGACGCCCATCTCATCAAAGGCATTCTTAGCAGCCTGGTGGAGCAGAATTTCTTCCTCATGTTCTTCCCGGAATTTCTTAGAGTAGCCCGCCTTGCGGTATGCCACATAGACCTCACGGGTCTTGGCATAATTTACGATGTGAGTACGCAGAACAGCAATCTCTGCCATGCGCTTTTCAGCCGCTTTGATCTGCGCCGAAAGTTCATTGTGATGTGCCGTGGCAGCCGCAGCCTTTTCTTCCAAAACCGCATACTCCAGCAGATTGTTCTCTGACAGGTAATTCATGGTCTGCGCCATTTGTTTCAGATTAAAAACTTTAGCCCATCGAGCATAGCCAGCACCTTTTCCAGCCTGCAATTTTGCCTGAATGTCCACCAGCAGATTGACCTTCGGCGGCTCTGCCTGTGTGACTGTTTTCTTTCGCGGGGTATGTGCTTTCTTCCCTAAGAGAACTGCCCGCAAATCTTCCAATCCATATCCTTCGCCCAGACTGTCCATGCGGGCGGCTTTCTCCCAACCAGAGAGCTTCAGTCGATACGATTTTCCGCGCTTTGAGACTTCGCAACCATACTCTTGCAACAGCTTCAGCAGTTCTTCAAAGTCAGCAGGACTTTGTGATAATGCGTTGTCAATCGCCACACGCAGCAGCTCTCGGTGAGAGGGCTTTGCCTGATCGCCCAGCCATTTGTTATAGCTCTTTCCGTGAGGTTTCGGATTCTCTACAATGGACAGTCCATTCTCAATACAGATGGTGTCACTTAGCCGACGAACCGCCTTGGTGCTGCCCCAAAAGTTTCGGAATTTCCGGTCATATTCTAAGCTGACCGATGACCAGATAATGTGATTATGAATGTGCGACTTGTCTATGTGAGTGCAGACCACAAAGGCATGATTGCCTTTAGTAAAACGCTTTGCAAATTCTACGCCCAGCCGGTTTGCTTCTTCCGGGGTAATCTCACCGGGGCGGAAGGACTGGCGCACATGATAGGCGATCACATCATCTGCGCCGCGCACCCGTCCGGTAGCGGCAATGTACTGCCGCTTTGCCAGAAGGAACTCCGCATCCGCAGTCCGGCTGTCACACGCATAGCCGGTAATGAGCCTGCCGTTATCTGTTTTCTTTGGATTGGCCACATAGTCGATGATGTCACTGATCGCCCGACTCTCTGTGCGGCCTTTGCCGACATGAAGCGGCATGATTCTTGTAGTTGCCATAAAAAGCCCTCCTCTCAAAATATTTTCTCTGAACTCTTTGTGCCTATCGTTGAAATAAACTCTCCTTATGGGTATAATATAAAGAAACTACCAATACCTCAAAGGAGGGATTTTATGATAGAACAGCTCATTGCTGAAGCAACCGAATGTGATTTCAAAGTTGCTCTCGAAACAAAAAAGCCAAAAAGCTGGTTAAAAAGTGTCAGTGCCTTTTCCAATGGAATCGGCGGCACTCTGTTTTTCGGAGTCTCCGATGACCGGGAGCCTATCGGCTTGTCCGATGTTCAAAAGGATGCTGAAGCGATCAGCCGCTTAATCAAAGAACGTATCACACCATTACCTCAGTTTATCTTAAAACCATTACAGGAAGATGGTAAAAATCTATTAGCTCTGGAGGTTTCTCCTGGCCGCAGCACCCCATACTATTACAAGGCAGACGGAGTGATGGAAGCATATATCCGTGTTGGAAATGAAAGCGTAATTGCCCCGGATTACATTGTAAATGAACTGATCTTAAAGGGAACCAATCAGTCCTTTGACACCTTAACAACAGAAGCTGTGAAAAAGGATTACAGCTTCACACTCCTGGAGGCAACCTATCTGGAACGAACCGGCCTCCGCTTTGAGCCATCCGATTATGTCTCCTTCGGTTTGGCTGACAAAAATGGGTTCTTGACCAATGCCGGAAAGCTCATGACCGATCAGCACACAGTTTATAACTCCCGTATGTTCTGTACCCGGTGGAATGGCTTGGAAAAAGGCTCTATCTTTGATGATGCATTGGACGATAAAGAATACGAAGGGAATCTGATTTATCTACTGAAAAGCGGCAGTGAATTTATTCGCAATAATTCCAAAGTCCGTTTTGTCAAAGAGGCACAGTATCGTGTAGACAAGCCGGATTATGCTGAACGAGCTGTGACAGAGGCTCTTGTTAATGCGCTTATCCATCGTGATTATATTGTGCTTGGCAGCGAAATCCATATTGATATGTTTGATGATCGGGTGGAAATCACATCTCCGGGCGGTATGTTTGGCGGCGGCTCAATTCAGGAATACGATATTTACAGTATTCGTTCGATGCGACGAAACCCTGTGATTGCTGACCTGTTCCACCGCATGAAGTACATGGAACGCCGTGGAAGTGGCCTACGCAAAATCGTCAGTGAAACCGAAAAGCTGCCTGGATACACAGAGGCATATAAGCCCGAATTTTCCTCAACAGCGACAGATTTCAGAGTCATCTTGAAAAATGTAAACTACAACTTAGAGGGTGACGCCCACCAAGTTATCCACCAAGTTACCCACCAAGTTATTGAACTATCAACGGTATCCAAACAGATTTTGGCTTTTTGCACAACACCAAAATCCAAGAAAGAGCTTGCAGTATTTTGCGGCTTCAAAGATTTAAGAAACTTCACCTTGAAGCATATCAATCCGCTTTTAGAATCCGGGCAATTAGAAATGACTATTCCCGATAAACCTAAAAGTCGCAATCAAAAATATATTACAGTTCGTTCCGAATAAACAGAGAAGCAGGGCATTGGGTCTCATCTCCCATTGTCCTGCTTCTTTTTCATTCCAAATTATATTCACATCATTTACCCATACACCCAATCCTGGATCGCAAATTTCAAACTCTGCACCTTTCCCAGCAGCCAGATCGCAGCCAGCGGCAGCCCCATCGGGCTAATCAAAAATGCCATAATCAGCAAAATTGCACCATTCTGCGGGGAATAGGTAATAAGCACAGCCACGCCAAGCAGAGCAATTACCGTGCTTAGTAGACCAAGCACCAGACCGGATATGTAGATCAGCCCCGTGCAGAGCCAGACAAAAAGCGTCAACACCAAAATGACCGGTGCAGTTACGATCATCAGCAGACATTTCAAAATCTTCATTCCTGTTCCTCCTTCCAACGCTCCAGATGCCGTTTGCACAGGGCATCCGCTTCTCTCTCATCATCTTCCGTCACTTCCCGTTTTCCTTTGGTCAGTTCAATCTCCAGATAAGTCCGGTAATCATCGGCTAAGAGGTCGAACAGTTCCTTGGGAGTATGGCACACCTCGCCAGAGCAATAGTGAAAATCTTGGTCAAATTCAACTCTTACACATCCATGGCGGCTGATATAAACTTCTATGGTCTCGTCTGCGGTTAGGTAATCCGCAAAAATCTCCAGCACCTTTTCAAAGGTCAGCATCTGTTTTCACTCCTTTGCTACGCTTCTTATTCTACTCATATTATCCGGTACGGACAGGCAAAAGACAAGGATACAGACAAAAAGAAAAAGCGGAGGAAGGTGCGGCGAAGAAACGCCGTTCCTCCCTCCGCAAATGGAGTATCTATCCCTGTTATGAAAGTTTGGAGAGTTGGGTAAGGATTTCCTTCACACCCTCCCACAGTTGTTCCTGCCGCTGGGATATATCCTCCAAGTCAGCATTATAAACCCGCCCGGTCTCATGCACTTTGCGGGTCAGCTGGTTCAAGTTGTTGCTGCTTCGGCGCATCAGGGAGACCAACTCCTTCAGCTCTGGCAGTTCCAGCTTGACCACATAACCATCCAGCGCCATTTTCCGCAGATAAGCGCTCAAATTCTCTGTCCCGTATTGCTGCATCTTTTGATGGATCAGTTCCAGTTCTTCTGCGGACACCCAAAACAAAACCGGCACATCCCGCTTGCGCTTTGCCATGGTTATCGCTCCGGCTCCCGTTTTTTCGGGGCGGCAGACTTATGGGCGGGCAGCTCCTGTTTGAGCTTATCCCGTACTGAGGGACGGGACGGTTCCAGTTTTTCTCTCTGGGTACGGCTGCGCTGCTGTTCTTCACGCACCAGATCAATAAAACCATCCAGCACAGCAGGGTGGCTGTTTAAGGCATAACCACAACGGACGGTTTCGGGATTATCATTAGGAATGGTCTTGGCCCATTCTTTGTTGCGTCGGGAGTAGCGCCCATCCCAGTCCTGAAGCTGGATCGTGTTAGACAGAACCATAGATACACGCTCCATGCCATAGGTCTCGATCACACCCTTTGCCGCATCGTGGCTGAGATACATTCCGTCGAAGTGCTCCCGCACCGCCGCTTCAATGGACTCCTTGCATTGGAGATTTACATTGTTGGAAGCTCGGTACTGCTCCAGCTCCCCATGTTCTCTCGCATAGGCAGCTGAATGGGGATAGATTGGTGTTGTTCGCAGTTCCTCTTTAGCTCTGCACACATCGTCGGCACGGTTCTCAATGCTGTCCCGGATCACATCCATGTGACCGGTCTCCAGCTTTTCAAAATAGCGGTACACATCCGCCAACGGAGAGGGAGATTCCAAAAGTGCCTGGGCCTGGGCGTCGGTCAGCTCCAGCTCCTCCATCGCCATCACAATATCCTCACGGACAGTATATTCATAGGTGTGGTGCAGGATTTCTTCCGGGGGCTGGCTTTTCAGCCAGTCCCTATATTTTTCCTGCTCAGTGGCCATCTTTTCATAAAGGGCTGTATTCAGATCGTTAGTATTCATGTTATCGCACCTCCTCATGCTGTTTTGGTTTCTTGTCTGTACTGCGGGGTTGCACCGGGCGTTTTAGGTTATCCAGCACCGAAGTCCGTGTGCTTTTGGCAACAACAGACTCGGTGTGTGCCTGCCCCTTTCCGTCGATGTTGAGCAGGGTATCCAGCTCCACCAGACGGGCGTTTTTGCTTCTCAGTTCTTCTTCATAAAGGAATGGCTTTCCGACTTCCTCCTTTGCGGCAGCCTGCTGCTGATAGAGGTTATCCAGCTGGGCCTTTGCCGCCTCCAGACGCTGGGGCATCTGGGCGAGGGCATTGTCGATACGGGTAAGATTTCCGCGAGGGTCTGTACCAAGGGTTGCCCGGTGGGTCATCTGTCCTTTCAGCAGGAGCGTATACTCCTGTTTCCAAGCGGAAAATTCCACGGACATGGCATAGCCCCGGTAGCTGCCGATCTGCACCGGATCGGAGGTTTTGACCTCCTTGCAGGCATCCAAAAGGGCTGCACCGGCGTTCTCCTTATCGGTCAGCAGGTCTCCACGAATCTCCATACCGACAAAGCCGTCCTCCGGGTGCGGGTGAGCTGCCAAAACCTCCAGGTCAGATTCAAAGCCCTTGATAAAGCCTTTGTGCTTTTCAATCTCCTCCGGGAAGTATTTGAGCAGCTGGTCCTCCAGACGATATTGCTTGCTCTGGTGGTCGGCTTTCATCAGCTTCAGGCGGGATACCTCCACATCCAAATCCATACGCTCCTTGATGCGGGGATCTCCGGCACACAGAGCCTTGATCTCGGCAAAACTGAGGGCTGTTTCATCCACATCATCGCAGGAACGCACCGGCGATTTAGAAGTCATGATCTGGCTGATGAATTTTTGCTTATTCTCCACCGTCTGCCAGAGGTATGCGTCAAAGGTTCCTTCGGTCACATAGCGGTACACATGGACAAGAGGATTCTGGTTACCCTGGCGCTCGATACGGCCCTTGCGCTGGGCAAGGTCTCCCGGTCTCCACGGACAGTCCAGGTCATGAAGTGCCACCAGACGGTCCTGCACATTGGTGCCTGCGCCCATCTTGGCGGTGCTGCCCAAAAGGACACGCACCTGACCGGTACGGACTTTAGAGAACAGCTCCTTTTTCCGCACTTCGGTATTGGCTTCATGGATAAAAGCGATCTGGTCGGCAGGCATCCCCTGGGCAATGAGTTTCTGACGAATATCGTCATATACCGTAAAGGCCGGTTCCTGCTCCGGCAGAGGCACAGCGCCTTCCAATGCGTGAAGCAGTGGATTATCCAGCGTTTTCGCCGCCTTGCTTGCAGGAGCTTTGGCCTGTGGTGTAGAAATGTCGCAGAACACCAGCTGGGTCAGCTTGTCAGCTTTGCCGTCCCGCCAGATCTGCATGATGTTGTCCACGCACTGATTGACCTTTGTGCCAGGTTCATCCGGCAGCATCTGGTTGACGATTCTCTGGTCCAGGCCCAGCTTACGGCCATCCGAGGTAATCTTGAGCATATTGTCCTGGGACGGGTCAACGGTTCCGCTGTGTACCAGCGATGCGCGCTCCGAAAGGGCCTTGACCATTTCCTGCTGATGTTCGGTAGGCTGCGCCACGATGTTGTGGTATTCCACCTCCGGGGTGGGCAGGTTCAGCTGATCGGCAGTCTTAATGTCGGCCACTTCTTTGAACAGGTTCATCAGCTCCGGCAGGTTAAAGAACTTGCTGAATCTCGTTCTTGCCCGGTAGCCGGTGCCTTCCGGTGCCAGCTCCAATGCTGTGACGGTCTCCCCAAATCGGGAAGCCCAGCAGTCGAAGTGGGTCATGTTCAGTTCTTGCAGGCGTTCATACTGAAGGTAACGCTGCATGGTGTAAAGCTCGGTCATGGAGTTGCTGACCGGGGTGCCGGTGGCAAAAATCACGCCACGGTTTCCGGTGATCTCATCCATATAGCGGCACTTGGCAAACATATCGGAGGATTTCTGCGCGTCCGATGTGGAAAGACCAGCCACATTCCGCATTTTTGTGTATAGAAACAGGTTTTTATAGTTGTGGGCCTCGTCCACAAACAAACGGTCCACACCCAGCTGCTCGAAGGTTACCACATCGTCTTTTCGCCCCTCGGCTTGCAGCTTTTCCAGTCTGGCTTCCAGAGACTTTCTGGTACGCTCCAGCTGCTTGACGGTAAAACGCTCGCCGCCGCTGGCCTGCACTTCCGCAATGCCCTCGGTGATCTCGTCGATCTGCTCATAGAGAAGCCGTTCCTGACGCTCCCGGCTGATGGGGATACGCTCAAACTGGCTGTGTCCCATGATGATGGCATCATAATCACCCGTCGCAATACGAGCGCAGAACTTCTTTCGGTTATGGGTCTCAAAGTCCTTTTTGGTGGTGACTAAGATATTGGCGGAAGGATAGAGACGCAGAAACTCCGACGCCCACTGCTCGGTCAGGTGGTTTGGAACCACAAAGAGAGATTTCTGGCACAAGCCCAGGCGTTTGGCTTCCATCGCAGCGGCCACCATCTCAAAGGTTTTGCCCGCGCCTACTTCGTGTGCCAGCAGGGTATTTCCGCCATACAGCACATGGGCGATGGCGCTTTTCTGGTGTTCCCGCAGGGTAATGGCCGGGTTCATACCACCAAAAGTGATATGGCTGCCATCATACTCGCGGGGACGGGTAGAGTTCATTTCTTCGTTATACTGGCGCACCAAAGTCTGGCGGCGCTCCGGGTCTCTCCAGATCCAGTCCCTAAAGGCTTCCCGGATCGCCTGCTGTTTTTGAGCCGCCAGGGTGGTCTCCTTGGCGTTCAGCACGCGGCGCTCTTTTCCGTCTGCGTCCTCTATGGTGTCATAGATACGGACATCCCGCAGGTTCAGGCTGTCCTCCAAAATCTTGTAGGCATTGGCACGGCTGGTTCCGTAGGTGGTGTAAGCTGCCACATCGTTGTAGGATACGGAAGATTTCCCCTTGATCTGCCATTCAGCGGTAAAGGACGAATAGTTGACCTCGATACTGCGCTGGAGATAAAACGGGGTGTTGAAGGTCTCATACATAAACTGCTGGATATATTCCTTGTCAATCCAGGTAGCGCCCAGACGCACCTCGATTTCCGACGCATCCAGGTCTTTGGGCTGGGCGGCGCTAAGAGCTTCCACATTGACTGCATAAACCGGGTCCTGCTGTGCCGCCCGTTGCGCCTGACGCAGTTTGCGGCGTACATTGCCGGAGAGGTATTCATCAGCAGTCACATAATGGGGCGTTCCGTCCTGCTCCAACTGTCCCGGTACACGGAAGATTACGCCTTGCAGCTCTCCGGCCAGTTCTTCTTTTGTTTTTCCGGTAAGCTGGCTCATATAGCTCATATCTACGCAGGCTTTTTCCGAGATGGACACCGCCAGTGCTTCGCTTGCCGTATCCACAGTAGCCACTGCCTGATGGGGCTTGATGGTCCGTTTGGTGAACATATCCGCCTTGCGCTCCAGCTTTCCGTCCTCGTCGATAACTTCCAGCGCACAGAGCAGGTAATAGGAAGAATCGTCTGCATAGGCCAGACGGTTTGCACGGTCATTGATAAGGCCATATTTTGCAGAAAAGCTGTCATAGAGGCTGTTCAGTTCCGCCTGCTTTTGGGTAATGGTGCTGTCTGGAACCGCTGCATCCATCTGAAGGTCGATCAGTTCCTGCACACAATCACGCAGTCCCACAAGACCTTTTACACGGGCTTCGGCGGTGGCGTTGAGGTCAGGGCGCACCATGCGGCTGTTTTCCCGGTAGTACACCTGCCCGTCTACAATGGCATAGGAATAGTTCTTCACATTGGGGTCGGCAGGAATGGAGGTGTCAATGGCTTCGCCTTCGCCCAGCTCCGGCAGCTCTGCCTCCTGATAAGTGCCATGAATGTACTTCACAGCATCATGCAGCTGGTCGGAAAGCTCCAGTCCCTCGATAGGGTTCACGGTGTAATCCATACCATGAGCAGTGCTTACCGGCTCCTGTCTGCCCAGCACCATTTCCGGGTGGTCGATAAAATACCGGTTGATGGCAAACCCGTCCTCCGTCTGTCCGGTCTGGGTCCATTCCGGCACGATGTCCAACGGGCGGTCCCGCTTTTGGAGGAAGATGATGTCCGATACCACCTCGGCACCGGCATTCTTTTTGAACGCGTCATTCGGCAGACGGATCGCTCCCAGCAGCTCGGCACGCTGGGCAAGATAGCGGCGCACGGTGGAATCCTTGGCGTCCATGGTATATCGAGAGGTCACAAAAGCTACCACACCGCCGGGACGCACCTGATCCAGTGCTTTGGCAAAAAAATAGTTATGAATACTGAAATTCAGCTTGTTGTAGGCTTTGTCGTTGACCTGATACTGACCGAAAGGCACATTGCCGATGGCAAGGTCAAAGAAGTCACGCCTGTCGGTGGTCTCAAAGCCGCCTACTGTGATGTCCGCCTTGGGATAGAGCTGCTTTGCGATGCGCCCGGAAACCGGGTCCAGCTCCACGCCATACAGACGGCTGTTTCGCATTTCCTCCGGCAGCATACCGAAGAAATTGCCCACACCCATAGATGGCTCCAAAATATTTCCGGTCTCAAATCCCATACGGCCCACCGCTTCATAGCTGTCTCTTATACACATCTCCGAGCCCACGAGACT
>ENA-OYXU01000943-OYXU01000943.1-human-gut-metagenome-genome-assembly--contig:-NODE-943-length-10609-cov-5.520656_pt1 | contig 10609 bp, 11 predicted proteins | sample MGYA00243243_ERZ653435 | MGnify/ENA primary metagenome ERZ653435 (study PRJEB26926, sample SAMN06165113) | human gut metagenome | biome: ENVO:00009003; feature: ENVO:2100002; material: ENVO:00002003... | reverse complement strand
TTATATGACAGATAACGAAAATAAAGGACGCATACTTGTGGTCGATGACGAGGAGACGCTCTGTGAGGCGCTGCGCTTTAATCTTGATGAGGCGGGTTACACGACAGACACCGCTCTGAGTGCCGAGGAGGCGCTGACGCTTGACCTGACGGTCTATGACCTTATTTTGCTTGATATAATGATGGGCGATATAAGCGGTCTGCAGCTCGCGTCGATTCTCAAAAAACGCGAGGCTACGGCCGGCATCCCGATTATCTTTCTGACTGCACGCGGCGATGACGCCGAGATGGCCGGAGGTCTCGATTTAGGGGCAGATGATTATATAACCAAGCCTTACTCGGTGGTCAATGTGTTGGCGCGGGTCCGCGCAGTGCTTCGTCGCGTGCGTGGCTCGTCGCGCAGCACGGACGATGAGCGACTAAAGTGCGGCGGCCTGACTGTTGTGCCCTCGCGCAAGACATGTACGGTCGACGGCGTGGAGGTGCGTCTGCCTCGCAAGGAGTTTGAGATTCTGTCATTGCTTCTGCGTAACCGCGGCCGCGTGTTCTCGCGCGAGGAACTTCTGCGCGACATATGGCCGGAGGAAGTGGTGGTGGTCGACCGTGTGGTCGATGTCAACATCACGCGTCTGCGCCAGAAACTCGGCCGTTACGGCCGTCATATCGTTACACGCTCGGGTTACGGTTATGGCTTCATCGATTAAACTCAGCTATCATCGCCGGCTTTTTGCCGGGCTGGTAGTCTACTCTGTAGTGCTGGTCAGCTGTTTCGCCGTATTCCAGTATCTGCGCGAGAAAGATTTCAAGGCCGAGGAAATAAACCTCAGGCTGCAGCATATCAATGAATCTTTGCTTGACGACCTGACTGCGACGGGCGAAGTGGCTGTGCCGCGTGTTTTCGGAGCCGAGGGTTTCGACGAACTGCGTGTGAGCATCATTGACAGCGACGGACGCGTCGTGTTTGACAACTCGCTTGACCGCCTGCCCGATGTCAACCATCTCGACCGGCGCGAGATTGCTGATGCGGTCAAAAACGGGTCGGCGTATACTATACGGCGCCACAGCGCAAGCACGGGCCTCAATTATTTTTATTCGGCCCGGAGCAACGGCGAGTACACGGTGCGCACGGCTGTGCCTTACGATGTGAATCTCAACCGTCTTCTTGCGGCTGATATCGGTTTTTTGTGGTTTATGGTTGGTATAACCGTAGCCATGTGTATTCTCGGATATTTTGCGACACGCCGTGTCGGCCAGCACATCAGCCGTCTCAACAGTTTTGCGAGCAAGGCTGAGCGTGGCGAGCGGATTTATGATACGGATACCTTCCCGCACGACGAGCTCGGCGAGATTTCAAATCATATTGTCAGACTGTATGCGCGGCTGCAGCAGGCTATGGCCGACCGAGACCGCGAGCACAAGGCTGCGATGCGTGAGGAGCAGGAGAAAATCGAAATGAAACGCCGTCTGACCAACAATATCAATCATGAGCTCAAAACGCCCGTGGCAGCCATGCAGGTCTGCTTGGAAACGCTGACCACACATCCCGGGTTGAGCGAGGAGCGACGCAATGACTTCATACGCCGTTGTGCCGACAGCTGTGAGCGTTTGCGACGTCTGCTTGACGACGTCTCGCAGATAACGCGTCTCGAAGACGGTGCGTCAAACATAGCTCTCGAGCCGCTTAATCTCAGAGAGACTGTCGCGGCAGTATGTGACGAGTTCAGAGATGCTGCCGCCGACAAAGGCATTTCGATTAATGTCAGCGTAGATGAGGATATAGAGATAGAGGGCAACGCCGGTTTCATCGACTCGATATTCCGTAATCTTATCGCCAATGCCATCAACTATTCGGGCGGCAGCGAGGTTGAGGTGATAGCTGTCGATGACGGCGGTGACTTTATCGGCATTACGGTTGCCGATAACGGCACGGGAGTTGCCGAGGAACACCTTCCGCGGCTTTTCGAACGCTTTTATCGTGTCGACAAGGGGCGTTCGCGTCAGGCCGGAGGCACCGGGCTCGGTCTTGCGATAGTAAAGAACGCCGTGCTTTTCCACGGAGGTCATATCAGTGTCATGTGCCGCCGTAACGGCGGTCTCGTTTTTGATTTCACACTGCCTAAGTCTGACCGGGGATAACATTTGCTTAATGATTATGCAATATTTATGAAACAATTCCTGCTGACCTTTGTGTTATAAAAACAGTATAGGTTAGTATTATGGAAATACTTTTTCTGTGTGTAATCATCTTTCTTTTCACCCTCGCGGTGTTTGACCTGTCGGTCGGAGTGAGCAACGACGCGGTCAATTTTCTTAATTCGGCGCTCGGCACCAAAGCCGCATCATTCAAACGAGTGCTTATTGTCGCGTCGATAGGCGTATTTATCGGAGCGGCCATGAGCAACGGCATGATGGATATAGCCCGACACGGCATATTCCGCCCCGAGCATTTTTCATTCTATGACCTGATATGTATCTTCATGGCTGTCATGGTCACCGACATTATTCTGCTCGACATATTCAATACGCTCGGCATGCCTACGTCGACAACCGTCTCGATGGTTTTCGAGCTTTTGGGTGCCACATTCGTCGTGTCGCTTATCAAAATGGCCGGAGGCACGGATTTGGGATTCAATGATTTGCTCAATACCGAGAAAGCCCTGTCAGTCATCATAGGCATCTTTCTGTCGGTCGCTATTGCCTTTGTGTTCGGCACGGTTGTGCAGTTTATAGCGCGCCTGATTTTTACGTTCAATTATAAAAGTCGTTTGCGTTGGCGCATAGGTGTATTCGGTGGTGTCTGTCTGACGGCCATTGTCTACTTCCTGTTGCTGAAGGGGCTTAAGGACATGTCATTCATGACAGCTGACGTCAAGTCGTGGATAAACACGCATACGGCGATAATCATAGGCACGTGTTTTGTGGTGTCTACCGTACTCATGCAGCTGCTGCATATTATCGGGGTCAATGTGTTCAAAGTCGTGGTGTTGTCCGGTACATTCGCCCTCGCGATGGCTTTTGCCGGCAACGACCTCGTCAATTTTATCGGAGTGCCGTTGTCCGGTCTGTCGTCATATCAGGATTATGTGGCCAATGGCGGAGGCGATTTCAGAGGATATATGATGGATTCGCTCAACGGGCCGGCCAACACTCCCCTGTATTTTCTCATAGGCGCCGGACTGATAATGGTCGTGTCGCTTGCCACGTCAAAGAAAGCACGCAATGTGACCAAGACCGAAATCGGCTTAGGCTCGCAGTCGGCCGGCGACGAAATGTTCGGCTCGTCAGCCATTGCGCGCCGTTTGGTGAGATGGACTCTGTCGGTGATTTCGTGGGTGCGCCGTGTGACGCCCCCGCGGGTGCGCCGGTGGTTCAACCGCCGCTTTAATGTCGACGAGACCATCATGGAGCAGGGCGCGTCGTTTGACCTTATACGAGGCTCGGTCAACCTTGTGCTGGCCGGTGCGCTCATAGCCTTCGGCACATCGCTCAAACTGCCGCTGTCCACGACATTCGTGACTTTTATGGTGGCGATGGGTACATCGTTGGCCGACCGTGCATGGAGCCGCGAGAGCGCCGTCTTCCGCATCACGGGTGTCATCTCTGTTATCGGCGGATGGTTTCTTACGGCCGGTGTGGCCTTTATCGGAGCCGGACTGATAGTGCTGGCGATGCATCTCGGCGGCCATATAGTCATCTTCCTTTTAGGTGCGCTGACTATTTATCTGCTCATACGCAGCAACCGTCGTTTCCGTGCCGACAAACATGACGAGCAAGGCGACGCGCTCTACAACAGTATTCTCTCGTCCGAAGACAAAAGTGCCACATGGCCTCTGCTGCATATCTATATCGGTGAGCAGCAAAAGGAGTTTCTGCGTTATGCCGGCGACTGCTACAGCGCTGTGACCGAGGCTTTCGCCAAAGATGACCTGCGCACACTGTCGCGTGCCGAGTCATCGCTTGCCGCGCGTAAGAAATTGCTGAAGAACGCCCGTCGCAAGGAGACTTTGTGTCTGCGTCAGGTCAGCCGCGAGACAGTCTTTGAGAAGAGCGCATGGTTTCACCTTAGCAATAACTGCTGCATGTCGATACTCTATAACTTGCGGCGTATCAATGAGATATGTAAAGAACATATTGAAAACAACTTCCGTCCGTTGCCAAAACAATATTACGCCGGATATGAGGAGATGCGCACGATGATTGCCGTACTTTATAATGACACAATCGACCTTGTGGATTCGGGAGCGATCGAGACCGTCAAGACCATACGCCGCCACTGTGACGAAGCGAAGGACAGCATATCGGACACGACTCACAAACTCTACCGCAGCCTGCATGAAAGTGACAATGCGACAATGGGCGTATTGTATGTCTATCTCAATCTGCTGCAGGAGACACAGGAGATGGTGTCATCGCTCAGAAAGTATCTGAGAGCGTATGCCAAGATGTGTGACAATAATTTTTCGGGACGCCCGCGTCTGACTACCTGAGAGCCTGCTTGATGGCCTCGAGGATGACGGGTTCCATAGCGTCATAACCTTTGGTGTTGGGGTGTAGGGCGTCATCGCTCAGCGACGGGTCGATGGCGCCTTCGGCCGTGGCCAAGACGGGCCAGTAGTCGACATAAATCACCTTGTTTGCGTCGGCATAGGCTTTGAGAGCCTTATTGAGCGATTTGATTTTGGCTGTGACGTCGGTGACCTCCATACGCCACGGAAACCGGTCGGCCGGGGGTACTGAGCAGACTATAGGCACGATGCCGTGAGCTCTCGCGAGGTCTACCATAGAGGCGATGTTGCCGACAATGTTACACTCCTTTATGACGCCGTTGTTACAGGCCAAATCATTTGTGCCGGCAAGTATGACCACCACTTTTGGGCATAGGTCCAAGACGTCGGGACGGAAGCGGCAGAGCATCTGTGACGAGACCTGCCCGGAGATGCCGCGCCCGATGAAATTATTGGAGGTGAAAAACTCAGGATGCATGCCGCGCCAGTGGTCTGTTATGGAATTGCCCATAAATACGGCGACCGGCGCTTCCTTTACGGATGCGTTTTCGGTTTCGTAGCGTTTGAAATTAGCCCAGTCTCCTTTTGACGCCTGAGCACAGGCTGATGTGGAGAATATGCCGGCCGCGATGGCTATGGCGGCGGCTTTGATTATTGTTCTCATCTTAAATTAAGTTTTGAAATTCAGATATTGCGGAGCCAGTTTTCAAGTTCGGCTGTCCACATCGGTTTGTATTTGAAGCTGTCGCGGAAACCCCATCCATGGCCTCCGCGCGGATATACCAAAAACGTGACATCGACTCCGGCAGCTGCGAGTTGCGCCGCATAGTCGAGCGAGTCGTTGACTCTAACGGCCTTGTCGTCAGCACGGTGGGCGAGGAAAGCCTGCGGGGTGTTGGCAGTGACATGGCGCTCGTTACTGTATAGGTCTATCTTTTCGGGCGAAGGGTTGCGTCCGATAAGGTTTATTTTTGTTCCGTCGTTGACATATGGCCCGTCCATCGTGATGACAGGATAGATAAGTATCTGGAAGTCGGGACGTGTCAGACTGTCGGTGTAATGAGTGGCAGCGGTCGAGGCGAGATGTCCGCCGGCCGAAAAGCCCATGACGCCGATTTTCTCGCCCGGCAGACGGTCACGGAGTATGCGGAAGGCTTGCTGCACGTCGCTCAGCGGCACATCATCACATTCGAAGGGCAGGCGGTACTGGAGCACGGCGAGACTGACGCCCTGACGGTTGAACCAGTCGGCCATGTCGTGGCCCTCGTGTCCTACGGCGAGATGCCCGTAACCGCCTCCGGGACAGACAATGACGGTCTTGCCGGCCGGCTCTGCGGCGAGATAGAGGGTCATGGCCGGGTCATTGAGTGCGTTGCGTCCTCTCATCTCTTCGGCCGAGAGCTCATGGTGATTGCTGTTGGGTGCGCCGTCGGGCCAAAGCGTGATGCGTTGGCCCTTGGCTGCGCCGGCTGTCAGTGAGCAGATTATGGCCGCACACGCTATAAAAGTTCTTAACATAAGGCTTATTAAGGTTTTATTGTTAATTAAGGCGAAATTAACGATAAGAACGGAAATATACAAATTTACAGATGGCAACATTATTTTATTGTGCATCGAAAACATAAGAATTGACTAAAGAAAAATTACAGCCTGTTTGGAAGTTAGAGATTAAAGTGTTACCTTTGCGGTCGATTTCGTAATCTCTGGCAGGACGTGCAGCCTGCGTATATTGCGACTAATGTTAACATTTTAAGTCAAAGAACTACAATGGATTTAATTAAAGTTGCCGAAGAGGCTTTCGCAACCGGCAAACAGCATCCCGAATTCGGTCCCGGCGATACAATCACTGTCGCTTACCGAATCAAAGAAGGTAACAAAGAGCGTATCCAGCAGTATCGCGGTGTAGTTATCCGCATCTCAGGCGAGGGTGCAAAAAAACGTTTTACCGTCCGCAAGATGAGCGAAAACATCGGTGTGGAGCGTATCTTCCCCATCGAGTCACCGTTTATCGACTCTATCACTGTCAACAAGTTCGGTAAAGTACGTCGCGCCAAGCTCTACTACCTCCGTAAACTCACCGGCAAAAAAGCTCGTATCAAAGAGCGCCGCGTAGTTGCAAAGTAATTTGACAGCTGCAATCAGAGCAAAAAATACATCCCGTTCGGCCGTAAAGCCGTGCGGGATGTGTTTTTTTGTGCCGCCTCTCGGCAGGAGCGGCACACTGTAATGTCATGGGCGGGCGAAATACAATGTTATTTTGCAATTAGCCCGTTATTTTTTGTTGTCGTCGAGTCTGATAAGGAGCTGATTGTATATCCACAGTAACGCGCCTGCGACAAAAAGTGACACAAGAGCGGCTATCGCAAACGTCTGTGGCGACGAGTCGCCGATGGCGAGAGCCGAGCCCCATCCGCCTGCCACCGCTCCGACAAGGCCAATAAGCACATCGAGTAGCACCAAGCGGCGTCCCGGCAGGAAGTAGCCGCACAACAGACCTGCCAGGAGGCCGATAAACAGCCATGAGGTCCAAGCCCAGCAGTTGAGATAAAGCGGATTCATTGTTGTATTAATGTAATGGTGTTAACTAATGTATGGAGTGATAAATGCGGCCACATCCGTGTTGCCGGTCAAGTCGGCGAACGTGAGCCAGACAATAAGCAAAATTATCAGAAAAATAGCTCCGATAGCAACCCAAAGACTTGTACGGTTATTTATTTTCTTTGACATAATCGATGAAATTAAGCGTTTGTTGTTAAGTTTATACTCTAAAAACAATTAAAACGCTGCATAGTTCTTGCTCGGAAAATATTACTTTTGCAAACAGAAAGACCTTACTAACATTATCTATCAGAATCATGGAATTATTTGAAAAACTTAAAGCCAAAGCCAAGAGCAACCGTCAGCGCATAGTGCTCCCCGAGGGAACAGAGCCGCGCACACTGACGGCCGCAGACCGCATTATCGCCGACGGAATCGCCGACATAACACTTATCGGCGATCAGGATGACATCAAAAAGATGGCTGCTGAGCTCAAACTCTATCATATAGCAGACGCCACAATCGTCGACCCCAAGGACGAGAGTGTCATAGACCGCTACGCTCCTCTGTTTTATGAATTGCGCCGCAAAAAAGGCATCTCTATGGAGGAGGCGCGCCTGACTACGGCCAATCCTCTTTATCTCGGCTGTCTCATGGTCAAGGCCGGCGATGCCGACGGACAGGTAGCCGGAGCCATGAACACCACCGGCAATGTGCTGCGAGCAGCTTTTCAGGTAATCAAAACTCAGCCGGGCATCGAGGTAGTCTCAGGTGCTTTCATTATGTTGCTGCCCAAGGGGCTGCCTTACGGCACCGACGGCGTGCTCGTTTTTGCCGACTGCGCTGTAGTGCCTGACCCCAACGCTCAGGAGCTTGCGCAGATAGCAGTATCAGCCGCACAGACAGCCCGCGATATCGCCGGTATAGAGCCCCGTGTAGCCATCCTGTCGTTCTCGACCAAAGGCTCGGCCAAACACGAGCGTGTCGACAAAGTCATCGAGGCTACGAAAATCGCTCATGAAATGGCTCCCGATCTTATCCTTGACGGCGAGTTGCAGGCCGATGCTGCCATTGTGCCGTCAGTAGCTCAGACCAAGGCTCCCAACAGCCAGCTCAGCGGCCGTGCCAATGTAATTGTCTTCCCCTCGTTAGAGGTGGGCAACATCGCCTACAAGCTTGTGCAGCGTCTCGGCGGTGTCGAGGCTGTGGGTCCTGTCCTGCAGGGTCTCGCCGCTCCGGTCAATGACCTTTCGCGCGGATGTTTCCCCGAAGACATATACAAGACTATAATCATGACCTGCTGTCAGGCCATCGGTCTTAAAGAGTCAAACAGCAAATAACTTTAAAGCATATAAACACAGCTTGATTATGAAGATATTAGTATTGAACTCGGGCAGCAGCTCGGTTAAATATAAGTTAATCGACACTGAGACGGAGAAGTCTCTCGCCGAGGGCGGAGTCGAAAAAATCGGACTGCCAGACGGTTTCCTCAAGTATAAACGCAAAGACGGCTCGAAGGCTATTGTCGAGCTTGGCAAGACTGACCACAAAGGCTCAATCGAGGCCATCCTAAAGATGCTCACCGACCCGGTGGAGGGGTGTATCAAGAATTACGCAGAGATTGAGGCCGTCGGCCACCGCGTTGTGCATGGCGGCGAAAAGTTCAGCGGCAGTGTGCTTATTGACGATGCAGTCAAGGCAAAGGTCCGCGAATGTTATGACATTGCGCCTCTGCATAATCCCGCTAATATGGTGGGCATCGAGGCTATCGAGGCTCTTATGCCCGGAGTGCCTCAGGTCGGCGTGTTTGACACGGCTTTCCACCAGACGATGCCGGCGAAATCATATATGTATGCCATCCCGTATAAATTTTATAAGGAAGACGGAGTGCGCCGTTATGGATTCCACGGCACGAGCCACCGTTATGTTTCGCAGCGTGTATGCGAGATACTCGGTGTTGACATCAAGACGCAGCGCATCATAACATGCCATGTCGGCAACGGCGGCTCTATTACGGCCGTGGAGTTTGGCCGCAGCATTGACACATCGATGGGTCTGACGCCGACCGAAGGCCTGATGATGGGCACCCGCGTGGGCGACATCGACCCGGGAGCGCTTACTTATATTATGACCAAACACAATCTCAGCGCGGAGCAGCTCCAGAAAATCATCAATAAAGAGAGCGGCGTGCTCGGAGTGACTGAGATATCGAGCGATATGCGCGAAATCGAGGCTGCTGTCAATGCCGGCAACGAACGTGCGAAACTCGCCCTTGATATGTATGAGCAGCGTATACTCAAGTATGTCGGTGCGTATGCGGCCGAGATGGGCGGCGTGGATATCATCGTCTTCACGGGCGGTGTCGGAGAGAATCAGACCGGCGTGCGTGAGAACGTCTGCGCTCCGCTTGCCTTTATGGGTGTCGAAATTGACCGCGAGCTCAATGCACGCACCCGCGGCACGGAGACTGTTATCTCGACTCCGACCTCAAAGGTTAAAGTGGTCGTCGTGCCCACTGATGAGGAACTGATGATAGCCCGCGACACCCGCGACATCGTCAGCAAGCTCTGACAGAATATTAAAATCATTGTTTTTAAGGAGGAAGCGTTAGGTGCTTCCTCTTTTTTTGATGGCGACTGAGAAAAAACAACGAAAAACGGGCGCGTGATTGCTTTATTTCAAAAAAAAGCATTACATTTGTGAAAATTTGGAATACTATGGCCGTCGATCTCAAACAGCAACTCAAGCGTGTGGCAGCCAAAGCCGATTTGGTCGTCACGAGATGCCGGCGTCTCGAGCAGCAGAAGACTGCCGCCGAGCAGCGTATAGCAGAGCTTGAGAGCAGTCTTGCCGATGCACAGCTTAAAATAGAGCAGCTGACGCTTGACAACGAGTATCTGCGCGTCGCCTCGATAATCTGTCCTGACAGAACGCAGGTAGAGAAAGCCCGGTCATTGATTTCAGGTTTGGTGCGGGATATAGACCGCTGCATCCTCGACCTAAAGGAATGAGATGTAGATGAAAGACAGTCTTAGAGTAACAATTAAAATAGCCGACGTCGAGCCGATTCATTTCGAAATCGACCGTAACGAGGAGATAATCTATCGCAAGGCCGAATACCACATCAACAAGCTGTGGGGCGAATGGCGTCAGGTGCATAAAAATAAATCGTCGCAGGAGGTGCTTGCACGCGTGGCCCTTGCTTTTGCAGAGCTTTATTACCGCAAGACAGACCAGCTTGAGAGCCAAGTGCGTATGATTGATGATTTTGAAAAAGAGCTCGACGAGTTGCTGCTCGGAGAGGATTGAGCACTCTAAAATCGGTTTGCGGCACGTAAGTGTCTGCATCCTGACGTGAAAGCCTCAGAGGAGGCGCAAAAGTTTATTTACCGCACCCTCGCGTTTATCAGCGCGTAAGGCTGACCGTCACCGGGCGTCTGAGACTTAATCAGAGAGCCTGTCGCCGGTTGCCGTACGCGGGGTAACTGTCGGGAGTGTTTTTTTATTTATGAGTGATTAGAGATAACAAACCAAAGATATAAACTTAAATTACTGTCTCTTATACAC
>ENA-OYXU01000941-OYXU01000941.1-human-gut-metagenome-genome-assembly--contig:-NODE-941-length-10626-cov-3.844386_pt1 | contig 10626 bp, 7 predicted proteins | sample MGYA00243243_ERZ653435 | MGnify/ENA primary metagenome ERZ653435 (study PRJEB26926, sample SAMN06165113) | human gut metagenome | biome: ENVO:00009003; feature: ENVO:2100002; material: ENVO:00002003... | reverse complement strand
ACTACGATTGTTCTCTCTTCACGACTGCCGTATCACGCGAAATGTCGGATGAACCGTATTTTTGTGGGGCAGTTCATCACCGCTGTTCTAATCAGACACCATTCCCTCCACCCCGCAAACACACATCGCGATGTTCAAAACTCAATTGTTCTTTTTCTCGCTGGCGCTGTTGCTGTCAGTGGTGACCGTCATCTTTATTTTCACCAGGACGCGTCTGCGCCGCAAGGATTTCAGCGAGCTGGGGTCGACGGTCGAGACGATTCCGCCGGTTCTGCGTCGCTATCCCGTCAACCTTGTCTTCTATCTGCTCAACTTGCCGGCCATAGGCCTGGGCCGGTGGCCCCGCGCCGTCCACCACTACTGGCGCACGATAATTTTCCTGCTTCTCACCGTGTTGGGCTATTTTGTCTACGGCCTGATTTACATCGGGGTGGAGACGAAATATTCCTATTTCATCTATGAGATGTCGCCCGAATATCCCGAGTTCGCGATGTTTGTCAAACACCATGCGTTCAGCTACACCGACCCGGAGTCGGGTCACACCTTCAGCCTGCGCGGCCCGGGCGAATATTATCTCATCAACCGTCTCGGGGTGCCGGTGGCCGTCATCGCGGTGACAGGCGAGGGCAAGAAGCCCGAGTCGCTGCCCGAACCTTTCATACTCAATCCGGGCGAGGGGCGTTCGCTCGAAGGGATTCCGGTCCACATCCTCGAGTTCTCTGACCTCAGCAACACGCTGTCGGTGCCGACAGACTACAAGATGCCCCGTGGCTACTTTTTTGTCGTCGACAGTGCCGCCAACCTCCAAAGCCGCCTGGCCTCGGACTATTACCGCAAGGCCTACCGTCGCATGACAGACCATAAAAACGAGGTCGACGAGGCCGTTTTAAATTCAGCGGCAGGGTATTATCAGGAATCGGTCGACAGCATTATCCGCGAGGCGGTCGGAGAGACCTCGCAGCCCAGGGACGGTAGCTCAGACCGCTGAGGAGGGGGTCATGTCGGAGGCTATCAGCAGTTCGATGCCCATCTCCTCGAGGCGTCTGACCATGGCGGGGGGTATGCCGGCGTCGGTGATTATCAGGTCAACCTCGTCCATGTCGGCAATCTTGGCGAAGCCGCGGCGCTGAAACTTTGACGAGTCAGCCAGGACGATGACTTTCTGGGCCGCCTGAATCATGACGCGGTTGAGCTCGGCCTCGCGGATGTCGGTTGTGGTTATGCCGAAGTCGAGGTCGATGCCGTCGACACCTATAAACAGTTTGGAGCACGCGGTGTCGGCGAAGGGCGCACGCGCATATTCGCCCACGACGCTCTGTGACGAGTGGCGCAGTATGCCTCCGAGCTGAATAATCTCCACATCGGGGATGGCGGCCAGAATCTCGCTCACCTGGAGCGACGCCGAGATGACCGTCAGGCGGTGGACGGGCCTGATGTTGCGCGCCAGAGCGTGGACGGTCGTGCCCGAGGCTATGATGATCGAGTCGTCACGCGTGATGAGCGATGCCGCACGGGCGCCGATGAGCATCTTCTGGGCGGGCATGAGTTTCTCCTTCTCGTTGACCGAGCGGTTGTTGACATAGGGGTTCATCTTGATGGCGTGGCCATGTGAGCGATAGAGTTTACCCTGCTTCTCCAGCTCGGTCAGGTCCTTGCGGATGGTGACGGCCGAGACATCGAGGGTCTCCGCGAGCTCGCTCACCTGGACGCGCTCGTGCAACATCAGGTTTTCAAGTATTATGGCGTGGCGTTCTTCTTTTGTCATGGGCTATAGGTTTCAGGTTAAAAAGGGTTCGCACCGTGTCAGGCGCGCCTGAACTGATTTTCTGCAAAATTACGAATTTATTTAACATAAAGAGTACAGAAACGAAACAAAAGCGAAACAAAAACATGTTTTCTTTGCAATCGCAAACGGGAAGACGAAATCGGCGGTCGAAACCCAGACTGTTCATGACGAAACTATTTGCGAAACCACAGCGAAATCAGACATTGGACAAATCGTCAAAAAAATTGTGCAAATGGAAGTTTGCAATGACCTGATAAATAGTGATTTAATCATTTTTATGTTTAACAGCATAGAAATTAACAGGGCATTTGTTTTGAAAATCAAAACGAAACTAATACTTTTGCATCGAAATAAGACGCAACAGCGTGGGCTTTCGTTGCACAAAGCCATGTGAAAACACCCGATGAACCTTACCCCCGCCCGAGCGTTAAAGTTTAAAGACACTTGTGCAAAGCCCCTCTCGCACTTTCTGTCCTTCCAATAACACCCCCCTAACCGCGAGCTTACCGCGAAAAACTGCAAACACGATAGCCCCAACACCTGACATACAAGTATGAAAGAACTTGACAAACACTATGACGTCATCGTCATAGGCGGCGGAGCAACCGGCGCCGGAACCGCCCGTGACTGCGCCATGCGCGGCCTGAGCGTCCTCCTTGTCGAACGATTTGACTTCACTACAGGCGCCACCGGCCGCAACCACGGTCTGCTCCACAGCGGCGCGCGCTATGCGGTGACAGACCGCGAGAGCGCCGAGGAGTGCATCAAGGAGAACATGATTCTGCGCCGTATCGCTTCAAACTGCGTCGAAGATACCGGCGGCCTCTTCATCACCCTCCCCGAAGACAGCCTCGAATATCAGAAAAACTTCATCGAGTCATGCCGTGCCGCCGGCATCAGCGCCGAGGCCATCGATCCCGCCGAGGCCCGCCGTATCGAGCCGGCCGTCAACCCCGACCTCATCGGGGCCGTGCGTGTGCCCGACGGCGCCGTCGACCCTTTCAGACTGACAATAGCCAACGTCATCGACGCCCGGCGTCACGGCGCCGACGTGCTGACCTATCATGAGGTAGAGAGCTTTGTGCGCACGTCCGACCGTATCGAGGGTGTTGTCATGCTCGACCACCACACCGGCGAGCGCGTGCGCGCCATGGCCGACGTGATCATCAACGCCGGAGGCATCTGGGGCCATCTGATTGCCGCCAAGGCCGGCATCACCATCAATATGTTTCCCGCCAAGGGCTCGCTGCTGGTCTTCGGCCACCGCGTCAACAACGTGGTCATCAACCGCTGCCGCAAACCCGCCAATGCCGACATCCTCGTGCCAGGCGACACCGTCTGCATCATCGGCACGACATCAGACCGCGTGCCCTATGATCAGGTCGACAGTCTCGAGGTGACTCCCGAGGAGGTTGACGTCCTGCTGCGCGAAGGCTCGCAGCTGGCGCCGTCGCTGGCCACCACCCGCATCCTGCGCGCATACTGCGGCGTGCGTCCGCTCGTCGCCAGCGACAACGACCCGTCGGGCCGCTCAATCTCGCGCGGCATTGTCTGTCTCGACCACGCCAAGCGCGACGGCGTCGAGGGATTCATAACCATCACCGGCGGCAAACTGATGACCTATCGCCTGATGGCCGAATGGGCCACAGACATGGCCGTGGCCAAGCTCGGCCTCACAGGCCGTAAGTGCGAGACCGCCGAAAAGCCGCTGCCCGGCTCGGAGGAGTCGAACAAGGAGGTAGACCGCGAGGAGCGCCGCGACACCCATACCCGGTCTCTCCCCGTCGAGTGGCTTGCATCCGAGGGGCGCCACGGCACCCTCGCCCGACAGATTGTCTGGAACGACGACGTCGACGAGGCCCTGGTCTGCGAGTGTGAGGAAGTCTCCGTCGGCGAAATCAAGTATGCCATCGAGAAGCTCCACGTCCACAATCTCATCAATCTGCGCCGCCGCACGCGTCTGGGCATGGGCACATGTCAGGCACAGCTCTGCGCCGCCCGCGCCGCCTGCCTGCTGGCCAATGCCTCGGGCGACAACGACAAGGCGCTGGCTGACCTGGTCAACTTCATCAACGAGCGCTGGAAAGGCCAGTATCCCGTGGCATGGGGCGACACCGTCTCGGAGATTCAGTTCACCACGTGGCTCTATGGCGGCGTGGCGGGTCTCGACCGCTGGGCCGAGAGTCACGACATAGCCGAGCTGCTCCACTGATAAACAATAAATTAGGAATAACGCTGATAACCAAATATACAACAACACGAATCGAGGTATGAAGTTCGACACAGTCATCATCGGAGGAGGCCTCAGCGGCCTGACAGCCGGAATCGAGCTGGCCCGCCAGAACAGGCGTGTGGCCATCATTTCGGCCGGACAGAGCTCAATGCACTTCTGCTCGGGCTCATTTGAGCTGCTGGGCTACGGCGCCGACGGCGCCCCCGTCAGCGACCCGCTCGCCGCCATCGCGAAGCTCGGCGACACCCACCCCTACAGCCGCATCGGACGCGACAACATCGCGCCCCTGGCACGCCGCGCAGCCTCGCTGCTGAGCGACGCCGGCGTCGTCGCCACCGGCACTCCCGAGCGCAACCACTGGCGCCTGACGCCCGTCGGCGAGACCAAACCCGCATGCCTGACTCTTGAAGATTATATTTCATCTGAGACACCCGACAGTTTCGGATTCAAATCCGCGGCCATCGTCAATCTGCGCGGATTCCTCGATTTCTTCCCGGGTTTCCTCGCCGACGCGCTCAGCCGCCGCGGCGTGACAACCCGCCAGGCCACGGTGACCGTGAGGGTCCTCGATGTCCAGCGCACAAGCTCCACCGAGATGCGAGCTCCTAACATTGCACGCGTAGTCCACGGCGACGTCGTCAGCGAGCTGGCCGAGAAGGTCAACCTCGTCTGCGGCGACGCCGAGACCGTGCTCTTTCCCGCTGTGCTCGGCTTTGCCGACGCCGAGGCGGCCCGGACCATGCGCAGCCTCGTCAAGCGTCCGCTGCGCTACGTGGCCACCATGGGCGCCTCCGTGCCCGGCATCCGCACCCAGATGGCCCTCCTCAACCGCTTCCGCAGCCTCGGAGGCCACATCCTGGCCGGCGACCGTGTCATCGGAGCCGACTTTGACGGCGACCGCCTCCGCGCAATCCATACGGCCAACCTCGGCGCTGACGCCGTTGTGGCCGACGACTTCATTTTCGCCGCCGGCTCATTCTTCAGCCACGGCCTCGCCTCCAACATGCAGGGCGCCTACGAGCCCGCCCTCGGCCTTGACGTCGACGCCCCGGCCGACCGTCTCGGATGGTTCGACAAAAACGCTTTCGCACGCCAGCCGTTCATGAAATATGGCGTAGCTACCGGTCATGATCTCCGCGCACGCCGTGGCGGCCGCGACATCGCCAACCTGCGCGTCATCGGCTCCTCGCTCCCCGGCGCTGACTCGCTCCGCGAGGGCTCCGGCGCCGGCGTGGCCATGCTCTCGGCCCTGCGTGCCGCCGACCTTCTTTTTATTTCCCCACCGACCCATGCAGCAAGCCAACATAAGCGTCAACAACTTCGAGCAGTGTACGAAGTGCACAATCTGCACCGCCTACTGCCCGGTGACCGCCGTCAACCCAATCTATCCCGGTCCGAAGCAGGCCGGTCCCGACGGCGAACGCTATCGTCTGAAGAACGCCGAATTCTTTGACAACGCCCTGAAATACTGCCTGAACTGCAAGCGCTGTGAGGTGGCCTGCCCCTCTGACGTGCGCATCGGCGACATCATCCAGGCCGCACGTCTGAAATATACCAAAGGGCGCCCCGCCCTGCGCGACACGATGCTCGCCAACACCGACTTCATGGGCACGATGGCCACCATGGTCGCCCCGATCGTCAACTGGTCGCTGTCGCTCAAACCCACCAAGGTGGTGATGGACAAGGTCCTGGGAATAGCCAAGGAGCGCACCTTCCCAAAATATGCCTCGCAGAAGTTCATGTCGTGGTATAAGAGCCGCGCCGCCCGTGTCCAGGAGACATTCGACAAGAAAGTCACCTATTTCCACGGCTGCTATGTCAACTATAACAACCCCGGTCAGGGCAAAGCCTTCGTGGCCGTCGCCAATGCATTGGGCTACGGCGTGATGACCATGCAGGGCGAGAAGTGCTGCGGTGTGGCCAAGATAGCCAACCGTCTGCTCGACGAGGCCCGCCGCGACGCCGACATCAACACCGCTGCCATACGCCGCGCCCTCGCCGCCAACCCCGGCTCGGAGGTGGTCGGCACAAGCTCGACCTGCATCCTGACCCTGCGCGACGAATATCCCCACCTGCTCGGCATCGACAACCACGACGTCCACGACTCAATCAGCCTCTCGACGCGCTGGATCTCCCAGCTCCTCGAGTCGGGCTCGGTCCGTCTGGTGTGGCGCAAGGACTACCGCAAGCGCATAGCCTATCACACCCCCTGCCATATGGCCCGTCTGGGATGGGTGCCCTACACCGTCGGACTCCTGCGCATGATTCCCGGCGTCGAGCTGACCGAGCTCGTCCAGCAGTGCTGCGGCATCGCCGGCACCTATGGCTTCAAGAAAGAAAACTACCGCTACTCACAGGAGATAGGCTCGGCCATCTTCACCCAGATACGCGACATCAACCCCGAGCTCGTGGCCACCGACTGCGAGACCTGCCGCTGGCAGATTGAGATGTCGACGGGCTACGACGTGCTCAACCCCATCGAAATACTGGCCGACGCCCTCGACCTCGAGGCCACAGCCCGCGCCAACGGCGTCGCCGACAAGTTTGCCATGCTCGGCCGCTGAGACAAACCTGACAATACCTCCCACACTGAATTTTCAAAAAATCTAACAATAACCCAGTCACAATCTAAACCAACCCTAAAAAATCATGGCAAGATTTTTAGCACCTCCCGCCTTTAAGCCCGAACAGACAGGGCCGGGCGTTGACGCCCGCTACAAGCGCATGAGACTGCAGGTGTTCACCGGCGCGTTTGTCGGTTATGCAGCCTTTTATATCGTTCGCAAAAACTTCTCTATGGCTATCCCGATGCTCGACAAGTTCGGCATCGACAAAGGCGAGCTCGGTACGGTTCTCGCCATGAACGCCATCGCCTATGCTCTCTCTAAATTCCTGATGGGCTCGGTGTCAGACCGCTCTGACGCCCGCAAGTTCCTCCCCCTCGGCCTGATACTCGCCGCCATCGCCATGGCCTTCATGGTATGGCCTATCCAGGCTTTTGACCTCGTCACCCATCCCGAGCGCAAGATGTGGGCCCTCTTCCTGCTGGGCGCCCTCAACTTCCTCGTCGGCTGGTTCAACGGCATGGGCTGGCCTCCGTGCGGACGCGTCATGACCCACTGGTTCAGCCAGAACGAGCGCGGCACATGGATGTCAATCTGGAACTGCGCCCACAACGTCGGCGGCGCGCTCGTCGGTCCTATGGCCGTTTACGGCGCCGCATGGTTCGGCTCATGGTTCTACGGCTCACACCAGGACCTCTACTTCCTCGCCGGTACGTTCCTCTTCCCCGCCGCCTGCGCCATCCTGATAGCCCTCGTCGCCTACTGTCTGCTGCGTGACACCCCTCAGTCGGTCGGCCTCCCCTCCATCGAGAAGTGGCGTAACGACTATCCCAAAAACTACTCGGCCAAATCGGAGCAGGTGCTCTCGACCAAGGAAATCTTCTTCAAATATGTCTTTAACAACAAGTTCCTCTGGTATATCGCCTGCGCCAACGCCTTCATCTATATGGTGCGCTACGGTGCACTCGACTGGGCTCCCACACTGCTGACAAACGCCGGTTTCGACATCAAGCAGGCCGGCTGGGCATACTTCGCCTTTGAAATCGCCGCCATCCCCGGCACCCTCTTCTGCGGCTGGCTCTCAGACAAGGTCTTCAAGGGACGCCGCGCCCTGCCGACCATCATCTTCATGGCCCTCATCATCGGCTTCCTCATCCTCTACTGGCAGTTCTACACCAATATCACCATGGCCCTCATCTGCCTCATCGGCATCGGCTTCCTCATCTACGGCCCCGTGATGCTCATCGGTGTGCAGGCCCTCGACCTCGCCCCGAAGAACGCCGCCGGAACGGCCGCCGGTCTGACCGGATTCTTCGGCTACTTCTTCGGCACCGCCATCCTGGCCAACATGCTCATCGGCTGGATTGCCGACAACGCCGGCTGGGGCTGGACATTCATGGCCCTCATCGTCGCCTGTATCCTCTCCATCTTCTTCATGGGCCTGACCTACAAGGAGGAGCAGTATCTCGTAGAGCGTAACCGCACGAACCGCCCCGACGACAAGGATATCACCAAAGAAGACGTCGACGCTCCGTTTGACAACACAAAAAAGTGATTTTTCCACTGACCCCCATTAGAATATGATGTGATTAGTGACGGCCCGCCACCGGGCCACTCCGCCACGGCGGCGGGCCGTCAAAAATATGTTCCCGGACCCACGGGCGGTCCTCTCCCCCCACCACATTTCGCTTCAACCATAAACACTTAGCAGAAAAAACAATTCAAATAATAACCATCTAACCCACACTTTTTTATTCTCTTATGATTAAAAACGCTGTCCTGACCGGTCTTGCCCTCTGCGGCACGCTGGCTGCCCTGACTTCCTGCGACCATCAGGAATTCACCAACGAGAAGGAAGATGCTAAACGCATCGACGTCCAGGTTATCTCTCCCGAGATGGCTAAAGTGCGTGACTACGTGCCCCTCTACTGCGTCATCGCTCACCGCGGCTCGACGTTCTGGGCTCCCGAAGAAACCGAAGCTGCCTGGCGCTGGGCCCGCAACATGGGCGCCGACTACCTCGAGAGCGACCTCCAGGCTTCTAAAGACTGCGTAGTCCTCGCCAACCACGACGACAACCTCTCGCGCACAACCAACATCGAGAATGTCTTCAGCGAATACGTTCCCTCGACCCGCAAAGACTTCTATCGTTCATTCAAAAACGCCGACGGCTCACAGCACTTCTCCGAGGCCGACATCGAGGAGCAGTATGCCTGCGACGTAAACTCGTTCCGTCCCTACTACGCCATGTCCTACTACTATCACGAGCTCCTGATGCTCGACGCCGGCACGTGGTTCAACGAGACTTCTCAGGAACAGGCCCGTCCGTCGTTCACCGAGCAGCACCAGTATGTATCGGCCCTGCGTGACCAGATTGCATATGCCGAGGGCAAACGCCTCCGCCGCGACGCTCAGGGCGAACGCATCCTGACCTACAAAATCAAAGATGAGTATGCCGACATGACTCTGGCCCAGATCCGCGCCGCCATGCCTCAGGCCAAATACATGGCTTTCGTCGAATACAGCTTCGCCGACGCTTACGAGCCCGATCCCAAGGACAACGGCAACCGTCCCGGCATCTACCCCGAATTCAAGGAGTCATGGGTTAACCCCTCCAACATGGTTCAGCTCGTCTATGACGAACTCGACGCATGCGGCTGGAACATCATCACCAAGAAGGAGCCCGAAAACACTCCCTTCTACGTGAACGGCAAGGTCAACATCGGCAACACCAACGGTAAGGTCATCCTCCAGACGTTCACCTTCGACGCCCTCCGTCAGTACAAGGAAGTCTTCAAAGGACAGGTGCCCATGTGCTACCTCCTCTGGAAAGGCACTTATGCAACCGACCTGACCTACGACACCCCGACCGGCTACGCCGACATCATCCAGTTCGCCCTCAACAACGGCTGTCACATCATCGGTCCGGCCATCTCAGGCGCTCCCAACAACTATCCCGAGATGAACAATCCCTGGCAGGCCTACATGATCCGCAAGGCCGGCATGATCAACCACCCCTACTCGTTTGACTCTTACGCTCAGATGGGCAAATATATGGGCATCTACAACTACGGCATCGCCACCTCTTATGACGACCTGATGCGCATCACGGTGAAGCCCACCCCCTACACCGTCTTCACATCTGACCAGAGCATGCCTATCTACATGGACGGCTTCTTCACCAACCGCTCTGAGATGTCGCTTCGCTTCATGATTGAGCAGGGCTTCCGCTGCAACACCCTTCCCAACCCCTTCACCGGCGCCACATATGACAACTCACAGGCACCCCACGTTGTGCCTGACGCTGTCGCCGTCCTCGAGGAACTGGGCTATTGATTACCATATATCCCAACCATCCCAATCAACATTTATTCACAGCACAAATAAACGAGCAATAACCCAATTATGAAAAAATATATCATCCTGCCGATGATGGCTGTTGCCCTCGCCGGCTACGCCCAGGATTTCGACAACGAACCCACCGTCAACCTCCAGAAGGACGACATGAAATTCACTGTCGGCGCACGCATGATGGCCGATGTCGCCTACTATCACAGCGACTTCACTCCCCTGAAGTCAGGCGCCTCACTGGCCGACGCACGCATCCGCACGTCGTTCACCTATAAAGACTGGTACTTCTATGCCGACTTCGGCTTCGGCGGCGGCAAGTTCTCGCAGAAGAACATCTTCGCCCAGTGGCAGAAGGAAAACTGGGCCGGCGGCTACAACGCCGTGAAGGCCGGTTACTACAACGACCCCGGTTCGATGTCGCGCAACACCTCGCTCGGCTCATACCACTTCATCTCGCGCCCCAGCTCTGTCATGGCGCTCGGCATAGGCCGTGAGCTCGGTCTGAGCTACAAGTTCTATAACAACACCTTCCTGGCCAACCAGGGCGTCTTCACCGACCACGCCTACAACCAGCAGATCGCCGGCTTCGACGGTGTCAGCATCTCGGGCCGCTGGCTCTATCGTCCCGTCAACAACGAGGACCCTGTCTCTTATACACATCTCCGAGCCCACGAGACTACGCTGCATCTCGT
>ENA-OYXU01000937-OYXU01000937.1-human-gut-metagenome-genome-assembly--contig:-NODE-937-length-10638-cov-3.965511_pt1 | contig 10638 bp, 6 predicted proteins | sample MGYA00243243_ERZ653435 | MGnify/ENA primary metagenome ERZ653435 (study PRJEB26926, sample SAMN06165113) | human gut metagenome | biome: ENVO:00009003; feature: ENVO:2100002; material: ENVO:00002003... | reverse complement strand
CGAGATGCAGCGTAGTCTCGTGGGCTCGGAGATGTGTATAAGAGACAGATGCCGAGCTTTTCGCCGTGGGCCTTGCGCAGGCGGCCGAGGGTGCGGAGCAGCGATGTGCTCTCGTTGCTCCACGTGGCCCAGAAGGCGACGATGTAGGGTTTGCCCTTGAAGTCGGCGCTCTCCACCTTGCGGCCGTCGATGCCGACGGCGCTGAAGGCCGGCGCCGCCTGGCCGACAGAGGCGTCGAGGCGGGGCTGCAGGCGTCGGGCAAGGGCCGCGAGCGCGGCGTTGCGGGGCTGTGCGCGGCGCAGTTCGCCGAGCAGCGAGCGCGTGGTGGGCGCGTCGGGCGCCTCGGCGTCGGCGAAGTATTTGCGGAAGACGGCGACGGCGGCGAGCGTGCGGGCGTTGGAGCGCACGAAGTCCGAGGCGGCGAGCAGCAGGTCGGCGGGCTTCTTGCCGGCGTTCCGTTGCCGGAAGGCCGTGAGCAGTTCGTTCTCCTCCGTGCCCGTTATGTCGGCCTCGCCGAGGCGTGCGGCGTCGCCCTTGATGCTGACGGTGCGGCCGGGCTCCGCCACGACATAGGTGCGCGAGAAGTTGGGGTAGAGCAGGGTGAGTACGGCGGGCGCCTGAAGGGGGCGTTCGTAGGTGAACTCGCCGTTTTCGATGCGTATGGTGTCGATGCCGTCGAAGGCGCCGTCTTCGCTGTATACGTAGAACTCGGCGTCGCGCACGTTGCTGATGCTGCCTTCTATGCGGGCGCGGTCCTTGGGCGTGCCGCAGGCGGCGAGCAGCAGCAGGGCGGCGCCGGCAAGGAGCCGGGCGGCGCGGCGGAGGGTCAGGGCGGCGCGGTGTGGCGTGCGGTGGTTGTGGTTCATGTCGTTGCGTTGGGTTGTCAGCAAAAGGGCCGGCAAGCCAGCCGGTAAGCCGACGCGGCAGCCCTGTGGCTCCGCGTCGGCTGTTTCTTACCGGTAGACTTGCCAGCCCGTGCGCTGGTTGTCTTTCAGCGGTGTGTTTTATTTCATGAGGCTACGGAAGTCGCTGTTGTCGAAGAGAGCGGCGAACTCGAGGTCGCGTGCTGCGCGTGCCTTGTAGGCGGGCTGCTTGGCGATGGCGTCACGCAGGTTGCTGATGGCCGTAGAGCTCTGGTTGGTGCGTGCGGCGAGGATAGCCTTGAGATAGCTCGTGGTGGCGTCGGCCTTGCCCACAGCGGCGAGCGTGCGTGCTGCGCCGGTGTAGTCCTTGCTGAGGATCTGTGCGAGGGCGGCGCTGTTGGTGTTGACGCCGGCGAGGTCTTTGGCGGCCTGTGCGTAGTTGCCCTTGGCGATGTTGAGGTTGCCGCGGAGCTCGTTGTAGTTCTTGGCGGTGGTGGCGCCTGCGAGTGCCTGCTCAGCCTTGGCGGCGTTGCCCTGTGCGAGCGCCACGAGCGCCTCGTTGGCCTTCACCTCGGCGGCACCGCCCTTCTTGGCGGCGGCCTGGCTCAGATAGCTGGCGGCCTGGGCCACGTTACCCTCGTAGTAGGCTATCTCGGCCAGGTTGTTGTAGGCGCGGTAGTCGTTGGGGTAGAGCTGCGTGGTGCGCGTGTAGATGTCCTTGCGGCCGTCCTTGCCGGTGAGGGTGGCGGCGTAGAGGAGTTCCTCGACTGAGAGCTTGGAGGCGTCGTCGGTGTACTGCTGTTTGATCTCGTCGTCGGTGCGTCCTATGATGTCATAGTTGAGCGTGATGCGTGCGCGGCGGAGTTCGGGGAGGATTTCGTCGGCCAGTTCGTTGTAGGCTGCGGAGATGTTGCGTATCTGCTTCTCGCGCTCCTCGGGATCCTGGTACATGGAGAGTACGCGCAGGATGACCTCCTTGTCCTGGAGGTTGGAGGCCGACACGAGCTGCTGGAAGCCGTCCCAGTCCTCGGCGGTGTACTTGCGGTCGATGTCGGCGGTGAGCTTGTTGCTCTTCAGCTGGCTCTTCACGTAGTCGGAGGAAGTGCCCTGACGCTTTTCGGCGAGCTTTTCGTTGAAGTCGTAGGCACCGTCGGGTGAAGCGTAGGCCGACACCTCGATGTTGTTGAGCTTAAGGCCTTTCTGGTCGGCCTTGATGTCGCGGAGCATCTTCACGAAGTCTTTGATGCTGACGCTGTTGAGTTCGCTGGAGCGTACCTTGGCCTGGTTGATGAGGTACTTGATCTGTGCCTCCTGCTTCTGTGCGATGATTTGCTGGTAGGCATCGGCGGCGTTGGCACCGTTGGCACCGGCCAGGGCGTCGCCGAGGAGTGTCGAAGTGGCGATGACGCCGTCGGCCACCTTCACTTCAGGCACCTTGACGGTCTTCTTGCCCACTTTGGCGTCGAAGGTGAGATAGAGCTCGCTCTCGGCCATGGCGTCGATGTAGTTGAAGTTGTTCTTCATCGTGTAGTTGCCGCCCACCTTGTAGGATATTTCCTGGTTGTTGGCCTGCACTTTCTCGCCCTGGAAGGTGGCGGACTGTCCGACAGCCTCGCCGCCCTCGTAGCGCAGTACGGGGATGACGGTGACAACGGCCTTCTTCTTCATGTACTTTTCGGGGAAGCGTCCGTTGATGGTGACGGGCACCTGGTTGGAGACGGCCTCGAGGGGCGAGGGCGTCACGGTGAAGTTGTCGGCACTAAGCTCGCCGAGCTTGTTGCACGAAGAGAGCGCGAGCGTGGTGGCCAGCGCTGCGGAAAAATAGAGTTTGGTTCGCATATTAAAATCTGTGTTTTTAGTGTTTCGGTTTGTTTTCACTGGGGCAAAGGTACACATTAAAATGATAGCCGCGGCTATGGGTACCTCTATTTTTTTAGTTTTCAGCGCTAAAAAATGCGGCGCCGCGCGGTGCGAACTTTAACGTTTTTAACCTTCAGCAACTTTTCGGACGGGTGTATTTTGAAATGCAAGTAGTGCTTTTCGTAATGCAAGTAACACATTTTAAAATGCAAGTAGTGCATTTCGGCAAACCATTACTTGCATTTTCAGAGGAAATACGGCGGTTTTTCCTAAGAAAAGGCCCGAAGTACCAATAAATAAGGGGCCGGCCGCGATGGCCCGCCCCTCTGCAAATGCAAATATACGAAATTTTCCGCCCGAAAGCAAGAAATGTTAAAAAGCACCTGTTCCGGCGGTTTTTCGTAAATTTGCAGGGCCGGCCCGACGGACACGCCGGCGCCGGCAACCATCCTTAACACGCATCAAAACTGCTTCATCATGAAAATAAGCGACAACCTCTACTACGTGGGCGTGAACGACCGCGTGAAGCACCGCTTCGAGGCCCTCTGGAGCCTGCCCGGCGGCGTGTCCTACAACTCCTATCTCATCGACGGCGGGCGCACGGTGCTCGTCGACACCGTCGACGTGGCCTTCTTCGCCGAATATCTGGAGAAGATCAACGCCGTGCTTCAGGGCCGCCCGCTCGACTATCTCGTCATCAACCACATGGAGCCCGACCACAGCGGCTCCATCGCCCTCGTGCGCAAGTATTTCCCCGGCGTGCGCCTTGTGGGCAACTGCCGCACCATGGAGATGGTGCGCGGCTTCTACGGCGAGGCCACCGACGGCGACCTCGTGGTGAAGGACGGCGACACGCTCCCCCTCGGCGACCGCACGCTCACCTTCCGCCTCGTTCCCATGCTGCACTGGCCCGAGACGATGGTCACCTACGACGCCGCGGCAGGCATCCTCTTCTCGGGCGACGCCTTCGGCTGCTTCGGCGCGCTCAACGGCGCCGTGGTCGACACGCAGATGGACACCGCGCCCTACCGGCGCGAGATGGAGCGCTACTGCGCCGCCATCCTCGGCAAGTTCCGCGCCCCCGTGCGCGCGGCCCTCGCCAAGCTCGACGGACTCGAAATCAACATGATATGCTCCACCCACGGCCCGGTGTGGACCGAAGAGGCCCCGCGCGTCGTCGACCTCTACCGCCGCTTTGCCGAAGGCGCGCTGCAGCCCGGCCTCGTGGTGTGCTACGGCTCCATGTACGGCAACACGCAGCGCATGGCCGAGGCCGTGGCCGAAGGTGCCGCCGCGGCGGGCCTGCGACGGGTGGTGGTGCACAACCTCTCGGTGTCGCCGCTCTCGGAGGTGCTCACCGACGTGTTCCGCTACGGCGCGCTGGCCGTGGGGGCGCCCACCTACAACGGCGGCCTCTTCCCGCCTGTGGAGGACCTGCTGCAGCGCCTGGTGCACCGCGACACGCCGCCCCACCGCCTCGGCTTCTTCGGCGGCTACTGCTGGAGCGCGCAGGCCGTGAGGGTGATGAACGACTACGCCTGCCGCCTGAAGGCGCAGCCCGTGGCGGAGCCTGTGGAGTGGAAGCAGGGCGCCGGCGGCGACGAGCTGGAGCGCGCCCGCGAACTGGGCCGCCGGCTGGCCGAAGGGCTCGTCTGACGGCTGCGGCGCACAGCCCTGAAAACACAACGGGGGCGGAACGCGCGGGGAGACGGCACATCGGTGTGTCCGCTCCGGCGCGTTCCGCCCCCGGCCGTAGTGCCGCCGGCCACCGGCTATTCGTAGTAGGTGATGCTCCGGCGCTCCGTCCACTGCGTGACCGTGCCGTCGGCCTCTTTCAGGCTCACGCGGCGCTCCGTCCAGTTGGCCCGTTCGCGCGTGTCTACGCCCAAATATTCGTAGGTGTAGTGGCTGTCGACGGTGTCGCCCTGGAAACCGCTCTCGCGCTGGCTCACGAGGGCGCCGAAACGGTCGTAGATGTAGCTGCGCGTGCTCTCGCCCTCGGCCGACTCCCACGTGGCGGAAAGCACCCGCCCGCCCGGCGTCCAGCGATAGGTGGTGCAGTCGTGACTGCCGTCGTGCGAGGCCTCGCGGGCGGTCAGGGCCATGATGTGGCCGCGGCCGTCGCGCTCCACGGCGTAGAGCTGTTCGACCGGCGTGCCGCCCACGGCCGTCAGTGCGCCCTCGCGGCTGAAATCCCGGCGCTCCGCCACGTTGCCGTCGGCGCCGTAGGTGATGCAGGTCTTCACGTGTCCGCACAGGTCGTAGAGGCTGAGGTCGGGCGAGGTGAAGGCCTTTTTCCGCCCCTTGTCGCCGGTGGCGGCAGGGGTGTCGTCGCCGCTTGCGGGTCTGTTGCCGGTTGTCGGCGTCGGCACGGCGGATTGTTGTTCCGTAATCTTTTCCACCACAATGTCGGCGGCAGCGGGCGCGGCGGCAGTGTCACTGAAAAGATGCACGCCGGTGAAGTGCGTGGCCGTGGCGGGCAGGTGCACGTTGACGAGCCGCGTGTCTTCGGGGATGCCCTCGAAGGTGACGGCCAGATAGATGCGGCCGTCGTTGCGCAGCTGGTGGGCCACGAGATGGCTTCCTCCGGTGGCGCGCGTCCGGTAGAATTTCTCCGTGGCCGGCACCTCGATGTAGAAGTCGGCCGATGCGGCGGCCGGGTCTTCGCCCGGCGGCAGCAGGAAGTTGATCATGCAGAAGGTGCGCTCCATGTATATGCGCTCGATGCTGGCCCCGAGCGTGTTCACGTGGTCAGTGCGCGGATTCATCACGCGCTTTTTGAAGTCCTTCTTTTTCAGAATGATGTGCGCCTCGTCCCGCGCGGCGGCGGGTAGGGCGGCGGTGGCGGCCAGGCACAGGGCGACGGCGGCCGTGAGGAAGATGGTCGGTTTCATACGCTGGAGTTTTTTGTAGGGATAGGGTGGGGGAGCGGTCAGTGCGCCTCGAGCCAGTTGGCGCCCGTTCCGCAGTCGGCGCGCAGGGGCACGCTCATCTGCCAGGCGCCTTCCATCTCCTCGATGACGGCGCGGCGCACCGCGTCGAGTTCTTCGGGCACGACGCTGAAGTTGAGTTCGTCGTGCACCTGCAGTATCATTTTGGAGCGCAGGCCCTCGCGGTCGAAGCGGCGGTCGATGCGTATCATGGCGAGCTTGATGATGTCGGCCGCCGTGCCCTGTATGGGCGCGTTGATGGCGTTGCGTTCGGCGTAGCCGCGCACGGTGGCGTTGCCGGAGTTGATGTCGGGCAGGTAGCGCCGCCGGCCGAACGCCGTCTCTATGTAGCCGCGGCTGCGGGCCGTGGCGATGCTCTCGTCCATGTATTCCTTTACGCGCGGGTAGGTGCGGAAGTAATTGTCGATGAGTTCGCGCGCCTCCGACCGCGACACCTCCATGCGCTCGGCCAGTCCGAAGGCCGATATGCCGTATATGATGCCGAAGTTGGCCGTCTTGGCTTTGCGGCGCTCGTCGCGCGTGACGGCGTCGAGCTCTTTGCCGAAGACGCGGGCGGCGGTGGCGGCGTGTATGTCGCGGTCGTCGCGGAAGTCCTGTATCATCCGTTCGTCGCCGCTGAGGTGGGCCATGATGCGGAGCTCTATCTGTGAGTAGTCGGCCGAGAAGAAGAGGCAGCCCGGCTCGGGCACGAAGGCCTTGCGTATCTCGCGGCCGTCGTCGCCGCGCACGGGTATGTTCTGCAGGTTGGGGTTGCTCGACGAGAGGCGGCCCGTGGCCGTGACGGCCTGGTTGAAGGAGGTGTGTATGCGGCCGGTGGCGGGATTGATGAGGCGGGGCAGCGCGTCGATGTAGGTGCCTGTGAGCTTCTTGAGGGCGCGGTGGGCCAGTATCTTGCCCACGATGGGATGTTTGCCGCGCAGGGTCTCGAGCACCTCTTCGCCGGTGGCGTACTGCCCGCTCTTGGTCTTGCGGGCCTTCTCGCTGAGCTGCAGTTCCTCGAAGAGCACCGTGCCCACCTGTCGCGGCGACGAGATGGTGAACTCGTGGCCGGCCAGGGCGTAGATGTCGGCTTCGAGCGCCTGGGCGCGCTGCTGGAAGAGGCGGCCCGTCTCGGCCAGGGCTTCGGTGTCGAGGCATACGCCGTTGCGCTCCATGCGGGCCAGTACGGGCATGAGCGGCATCTCGAGGTCGGCGAAGACGCGGCCTACGCCGTATTTCTCCATCTCGGCCTCGAGCGGCGCCTTGAGGCGGAGCGTGATGTCGGCGTCCTCGGCGGCGTAGTCGCTCACCTCCTCGGGCGCGAGATCGGCCATGTTCTTCTGTCCCTTGCCGCGGGGGCCTATGAGTTCCTCTATGTGCACGGTGCGGTAGTTGAGGTAGATTTCGGCCAGATAGTCCATGTTGTGGCGCAGCTCCGGCTGCACTACGTAGTGGGCGAGCATCGTGTCGAAGAGCGGGGCGTGGAGGATGACGCCGTAGCCGGCGAGTACGTTGAGGTCGTACTTGAGGTTCTGGCCGACCTTGAGGATTTCGTCGTTCTCGAAGAGCGGACGGAAGGCGGCAACGTATTTTAACGCTTCGGCCCTTTCGCGCGGCACGGCCACGTACCATGCCTGTCCCGGGGCTACGGCGAAGCTCATTCCGACCAGTTCGGCGCGCACGGCCTCGGTGCTGGTCGTCTCCGTGTCTATGCTGACGGTTTTGTTTGTCAATAAAAAGTCGCACAGCGCCTGTGCTTCTTCAAGATTCTGAACGAGATGATACTCGTGCGGCGTGTCCGCGAGCGCCGCGAGAGCGTCTTTTTTCTCCTCGACCGGACTGTCGGGCGGAAATAAGTCGAAGAGAGAGCCCATCTCCGGCTGCTTTCTGGCCGCGGGGCGGGCGTCGGCGTCGAGGCGCTTGATGAAGGCGCGGAACTCGAGGTGCTCGAAAAGTTTCCGCAGGGCGTCGGTGTCGGGCTCCTGCCGGCGCAGCTGCTCCATGTCGACCTCGAGGGGCACATCGGTGCGGATGGTGGCGAGAAACTTCGAGAAGGTGATTTTCTCGGCGCCCTCCTCCACCTTGCGGCGGAGCGCCCCCTTGAGCTCGGCGGTGCGTGCGAGCAGCTGCTCCACCGTGCCGAACTGGGCCAGGAGTTTCTGCGCCGTCTTCTCGCCCACGCCGGGACAGCCCGGTATGTTGTCGGCCGCGTCGCCCATGAGTGCGAGCAGGTCGATGACCTGTGCCGTGTTGGCGAGGCCGTATTTGGCCAGCACCTCCTGCACACCGAGTTCCTCCATGGGCGCGCTGCCGTGGCCCGGCCGGCACATGAAGACGCCCGGCCCCACGAGCTGTGCGTAGTCCTTGTCGGGGGTCACCATGCGCACCTCGTAGCCCTGGGCGGCGGCGCGGTGCGCCATGGTGCCGATGACATCGTCGGCCTCGAAGCCCGGCACCTCGAGGATGGGGATGCGGTAGGCGGCGATGATGTCCTTGATGACGGGCACGGCGCGGCGTATGTCCTCGGGCGTGGCCTCGCGCTGCGCCTTGTATTGCGGATAGGCCTCGTGGCGGAAGGTGGGTCCGGCGGGGTCGAAGGCCACGGCCACGAAGTCGGGGTTGTGCTTGCGGAGCAGTTCGTCGAGCGTGTTGACAAAGCCGAAGACGGCCGAAGTGTTCTCGCCGCGCGAATTGATGCGCGGCGAGCGTATGAGGGCGTAATAGGCCCGGTAAATGAGGGCGTAAGCGTCGAGCAGGTATAATTTTTCCATGAGGCAGGATCGTTTTCTCGGTAAAAGTACTTAAAATTATCCATTCTGTGGCGATTAATTAGTACTTTTGTACGCTAAACCATCGACAATGAACGTACTGGACGAGGTGCGCCGGCCGGTCGAGGCCGAGTTGCGGCTATACACATCACTCTTCGACGAAGCGCTCACCCACGAGGACGACCTCCTGGGGCGGGCCCTGGCATACGTGCGCGGGCGTCGCGGCAAGATGATGCGTCCGCTGCTCGTGCTGCTTGTGGCGCGCGAGTGCGGCGCGGTGGGCGAGGGGGCGCTGCGCAGCGCCGTCACGCTGGAGTTGCTGCACACGGCCTCGCTCGTTCACGACGATGTGGTAGACGAGAGCGCGCAGCGCCGCGGCCAGGCGTCGGCCAATGCCGTGTTCGGCAACAAGGTGGCCGTGCTCGTGGGCGACTATCTGCTCTCGATGGCCCTGCGGCAGTCGGCCATGACAGGCGACCTGCGCTGCGTCGACATCGTGGCGCGCCTCGGCGCCCAGCTCTCCGAGGGCGAGGTGTTCCAGCTCTCGAATGTGCGCAGCGAGGGCTTCTCGGAGGAGGCCTACTACTCCGTGATACGCCGCAAGACGGCCTCGCTCTTCGCCGCCTGCGCCGAGCTCGGCGCCATCACCTCCGGCGCCGACGACGGCTTTGCCGCGCAGGCACGCCGGCTGGGCGAGTTGCTCGGCATGTGTTTCCAGATACGCGACGACATATTCGACTACTATGACGCGCCGGCCATCGGCAAACCCACGGGCAACGATATGCGCGAGGGCAAGCTTACCCTGCCCGTGCTCTACGCCTTGCGGACCGCCGGCGACGCCGCGCTCGCCGACATGGCCGCCCGCGTGAAGCGCGGCGAGGCCACCGACGGGGAGATGGCCCGCCTCGTGGCCGAAACCAAGCGTCTGGGCGGCATCGACTATGCCCGCAGCGTGATGTGCGGCCTGCGCGACCGCGCCCGCGAGGTGTTGCGCGGCTTCGGCAACGAGTCCGTGCGCCGCGCCCTTTCGCTCTATCTCGACTACGTGGTGGAGCGCGAACAGTAAGGCTCCCTGCTCGCCGTGCACAGGGTGTGGCGGTGCGGCGGGGTATTCTTCCGGCTATTTAATCTCAATCAACTGTTTCTTCGGTCCGTCCGTCCCTCTGTGGGGCGGCGGGCCTTTTTTTCTTTCCGCGGCTTCCGACATTAACATATTTAACTTTCGGCAACATTCGGCGGCGCCTTTTGTGACGATGGAAGTAATGTATTTTGAAATGCACTTATCGCCGTAGAAAATGCAAGTAGTGCATTTTATGAAAGCATTACTTGCATTTTCGTCCCGACGCACTGCTTTTTCTCCCCGAAAAGGCCCCGAAAGCCTACGAATAAGGGGCAGACCTGCGCGGCCTGCCCCTCTGTGAGTACAAATATACGAAATTTTCCGCCCGAAAGCAAATAGTGTTAAAATTGGGCTAATTGGACTAATAAGACCAATTGGACTAATTAGTCCAATTGGCCCAATTCAAAGCTCCGCAGTCCTCAGAAGGGCTTGCAGTCCTCGCCGAGGATGTCGCTCACCAGGAGGTTGGCCAGGCGGCTCGTGCCGATGCGGAAGAGGCCCTCGTCGATCCATTCCTGGCCGAGGAGCTCGCGCACGATGGTGTAGTACTTGAGCGCGTCGTCCACGGTGCTCACGCCGCCGGCGGCCTTGAAGCCTATTTTCGTGCCTGTGAGCTCGTAATACTCGCGTATGGTCTGACACATCACGTAAGCGGCTTCGGGCGTCGCAGCGGGCTCTATTTTGCCCGTAGAGGTCTTTATGAAGTCGGCGCCGGCATAGATGGAGAGGATGGAGGCGCGCTTGATGTTGACGGCCGACTGCAGGGCGCCCGTCTCGAGGATGACCTTGAGCGGCCGGCCGGCACAGGCGGCCTTGATCTCGCTGATTTCGTCGGCGCAGGTCTCGTAGTCGCCGCTGAGGAAGCTGCCCACGCTGAGCACCATGTCGATCTCCGTGGCGCCGTCGTTCACGGCGAGGGCCGTCTCGATGGTCTTCACCTCGAGGAAGGTCTGCGACGAGGGGAAGCCGCCGCTCACGCAGGCCACCTCCACGTGGTCGGCCTCGAGGCTCTCGGATACGATCTTGGCGAAGTTGGGGTAGACGCAGACGGTGGCCAGATGAGGCAGGTCGGGGTGGGCGTCGGCAAAGGCATTGAC
>ENA-OYXU01000934-OYXU01000934.1-human-gut-metagenome-genome-assembly--contig:-NODE-934-length-10701-cov-4.442608_pt1 | contig 10701 bp, 8 predicted proteins | sample MGYA00243243_ERZ653435 | MGnify/ENA primary metagenome ERZ653435 (study PRJEB26926, sample SAMN06165113) | human gut metagenome | biome: ENVO:00009003; feature: ENVO:2100002; material: ENVO:00002003... | reverse complement strand
GAGATGCAGCGTAGTCTCGTGGGCTCGGAGATGTGTATAAGAGACAGCGCCGAGACCGGCCGTCGTTTCGGCGCCAAGGGTATCGGTCTGTGCCGTACGGAGCACATGTTCTTCGAGGGTGACCGTATCAAGGCTGTCCGCGAGATGATCCTGAGCAGTGACGAGGAAGGTCGCCGCGTGGCCCTGGCCAAACTGCTGCCCATGCAGCGCATGGACTTCGAGGGTATCTTCAAGGCTATGGACGGCTACGGCGTGACCATCCGTCTGCTGGATCCCCCGTTGCATGAGTTCGTTCCTCATCAGACAGCCACCCAGAAGGAACTGGCCGACGAGATGGGGCTGACTCTGCAGGAAGTCAAGGCCAAGGTTGACGAACTCAGCGAGTTCAACCCGATGCTGGGACACCGTGGCTGCCGTCTGGGCATCACATATCCGGAGATCACCGAGATGCAGGCCCGCGCCATCATCGAGGCAGCTCTGATCTGCAAGGAGCAGGGAATCAAGGTTCATCCCGAGATCATGGTTCCGCTGGTAGGTACGCTTAAGGAGATTCAGCATCAGGCCGACGTGATCAACGTCACCGCCGCCAAGGTATTCGAGGAGCGTGGCACCAGCATCCCCTACAAGGTAGGTACGATGATCGAGGTTCCGCGTGCCGCTCTGACCGCCGACAAGATCGCAGAGGTTGCTGACTTCTTCTCGTTCGGCACGAACGACCTGACGCAGATGACCTTCGGGTACTCGCGTGACGACGCGCCCAAGTTCCTGAAGTATTACAAGGAGAAGGGCATCGTCAAGGTTGATCCGTTCGAGGTACTGGACCAGGAGGGCGTTGGCCAGCTGGTAGAGATGGGTGTAAAGAAAGGCCGCAGCACCAAGCCCGAACTGAAGGTCGGCATCTGCGGCGAGCACGGCGGCGAGCCCAGTTCCGTTCAGTTCTGCGCCCGCATCGGCATGGACTACGTCAGCTGCTCCCCCTACCGCGTGCCAATCGCGCGCGTAGCCGCGGCGCAGGCAGCGATAGAGGACTAAAGGCAGTTTCTCTAAAGACATCAGATAATTAATAAGTTAGGCTGTAATGGTCGGAAAATCCGAACGTTACAGCCTAATTTTTTTAGTCTTTCTCGTTCATTTGTCATCACTTTCCGAGTACAAATAATCGAAAATGTTGACCAATTGTTGACCAATTGAACAAAGCTTGTTGACCATGTGTTGACCAAATGTTGACCATTGTAATAAAGTCAATATCAGGTAGTTATAATTAAATATTAAACATCAAACAAATATTAATTCAGACATGGCAAATCTAAAAGCTTGTGTCCGAAGGCCACGTAAAGACGGGTTCTGGCAGGTATATATACGTGTCACCCACAAAAGAAACGCCGGCTTTATCAAAACGGACAAAATGGTCACTAAGAAAGAGCTGACCAAGACTAACGAGATCAAGGATCCGTTCGTATTGAACTATTGTTCGGATGTAATTATCCGATACAATGCACTCCTTAACACTGTCAACATCGATCAGTGGGATGTGAATCAGGTAATAGAGTTCCTGACTACAGAAGCAGGAGACGTATGTTTCAGCGACTACGCCAAGATTCATATCAACCGTATGATTAACGGTGGTCATGAACGCAACTCCAAGAACTATAAGCTTGCCGTAGCTCATCTTGAAAGATACGTTGGTTCAAACTGCATCATGTTTGGACAACTCACGTCGGCTATGCTTAAAAATTGGATAGATTCTCTTCGTCAAACCAATCGCGCAAAGGAAATGTATCCTGTGTGCGTCCGTCAGATTTTTCGTGCCGCCATTCAAGAACTGAATGATGAAGAGAAGGGTATCGTAAAAATCAAATTCAATCCCTGGAACAAGGTGAAGATCCCAAAGGCGGATAAGGGTACCCAAAGAGCTATCAGCGCAGAAGCGTGTCGAGAGTTCTTCAACCGTCCGCTGCCCGAGACCAAGATGCTTTCCTCTCTTCCGGAACTTGGTCGAGACGTGGCTATGCTTGTATTATGTCTCGGCGGCATAAATACAGTAGATTTATTCTACATGAAGAAAACCGACTATCGTGATGGGGCAATCTGCTATCGAAGAGCCAAGACTCGTAACAGCCGCGCAGACGGAGCATACATCGAAATGCGAGTCGAGCCTTTCATCCAACCGATATTCGACAAGTATCTCGCAGCTGAGAATGACGAATATCTCTTCAAATTTCATCTGCGCTACTGTGACTCCGATAGTTTCAGTGCCAATGTCAACAATGGCATCAGGAAGATTTGTGCTGATATGGGAATGAATAAGGAGGACATGTACTGTGTTTATACTTTTCGCCATACTTGGGGAGCAATCGCCCAAAATGACTGTGACGCCAACCTTTTTGAGGTTGCATTCGGTATGAACCATAGTAGTGGGTTCAATATCACACGTGGTTATGTGAAGATAGATTTCTCACCGGCATGGAGACTTAACGCAAAAGTCATCGAGTTCATCTTCTTTTCAAACAAAAAGAGTAAACAGGGAATTGCAAAGGACATAGAGGAGCCAAAGGACAAATTGTTCCGTTTGTCAGCTAAGAAACTGGTAAATGGACGCGCTTATTTCAAAGGCGAGATTCTTGCTGAAGTACAAGACTCTGGTTTCAACACCATCGATGAAGTAATAAAGGCTCTGGTTCCTCAGTTGCCAAACACAATCCCTGACCGTGCTGCTGTTCAATTCCGTATCACAAATGTAGATACCGGAAAAGAGGCTGTCTATGAACGAACCAAAGGAAAAGGATTTTAATCCACCACGAAGCAACGTTTGAAAAGTTCCACATTAGGGAACAGACTCGCAACACCCCCTATCAAGCCGTGTCGGTAATCATAACCGGCATGGCTTTTTCATTTCCCTCCAGTCACGGATTCAGACGGGAAACCACATATCGGCGCCACAGCCAAGCGATACCATCGGCAAGCCTGGCGAATGACCAACACAACAGCCGATAGGAAAATATCACTGCCCATTTGGCAAGGAAAACAGCCAGACGGAACATACGCACAGCAACCCACACCACTACCCATATTATAATCAGGAACGGTGAGAGTATAAGAAGGATGAGAATATCGTAAGGAATAAACATTGCTTTCAGGTGTTAATTTTACATTGCTTCGAGGTGTAAGCCTCTTGTAAAATTAATAAAAATTTAGAAAATATTTTAACGATTCCGAAAATATTTTTCGAGAGCAGGCGACGGCGGGAATATTGAAAATACGCTGCATGGCTTATGGAGAAAAAAGAAGGCAGCCATTACGGCTGCCCTCTTCATATTTAGTATAGAATCTCAGTAAATTACTGGTTCTGGAGTTTGAAGACCACGGGAAGGTTGAAGTAGCTTCGTACGGCTACACCATTGTTCTTACCGGGCTGCCATTTCGGCATCTTCTTGACAACACGGAGAGCCTCGCGGTCCAGGTCTTTGTCTACACCCTTCAGGATGGTTGCCGCACCGATGGATCCGTCCTTCTCGACGACGAATTTCACGATGACACGACCCTGTACGTCGTTCTGCTGTGCTGTCTCCGGATAACGGACATTGTTCGAGAGCCACTTCATCAGGGCTGCCTGTCCGCCGGGGAACTCGGCCTGCTGCTCAACCGCAACGAAGATCTCCTCCTCCTTGGGTTTCTCAGGTTCCGGCTCCTTGACTACGACCTGCTCCTGCACGGCCTGGAACTTGTCGGCATCGTCGCTACCCTCCTGAGTCACGACACCACGGGCGGTGTTGTCCTCCTTCTGGGTATCCATATCCATCACCTCGTTCTTCACCTTGTCGGCGTCCACGATGGCGATCTGGGTCACCTGCACGGTTGCCAGCACCTCTTCGGGTACTGTCACCTCAGGCTGCTCGAACTTCTGCTCTTCCGGTTCTTCGATTTCCTCTTCCTCCTGCTGCTGCTCAGCAAGCTGGGCTGCCATCATCTTCTCACGCTGCTCCTGGAGCTCCAGGGCGGCCTGCTCTGCACGGTACTCGGAATACTTGTTCAATGCCACAACAAGGACACACACCACAGCCAGACCGATCAGCATGAACAACATCGCCATGTTGTGGCGGCGGTCGCTCTTCTTACGGATCTGATATGCGCCGAACTCCTTGTTCTTGTCGGCAAAGATCATGTCATTCCACTCTCTCGATGTCAGATCTACATTACTTTTAGCCATTTCTGCTTGTCTTAAAGGTTAATAAATCCAACATTACTTGTGATGACGGTTCTGATAGTCTATGACCATGACGGAGTCCACCTTGGTCATGTTATCGATCTGGTACTTGGAAATGGAGTTGATCTGCATCTCGTCCAGCACGGCCACGAGGCTGCCGTAGGAAGCCTGGGGAGTGGACTTGATGATGATGACCGGTTTCTTCAGGTTCTCGTCCTTACGCACCTTGGAGGCTGCCTCGTCGTAAGCGGCCTGGGCCTTCTCACGTCCGTCCTTGGTCTCAAGCGAGCCGAAGCCGCCGTTGGCGTACTTCTCCTTCAGCTTGTTCACCTCGGTCAGCACTTCCTTGTTGCGCTGCTGGATTATCTCGCGTATACCGCGGGCTTTGCCTGATTTCTCGTCATTGGTCAGGAACTCCGATTCCTGAAGGTTGTTGTTAGCTGCGATCTGCTCCGGAGTGTCGCCGATACCGGCGTCGCCGCCGGGCTTACCGAAGTAGTAGTAGATAACGGGGACTACCTTGCCGTTGACTGTGTCTACGTCCATCGAGCCGACTTTGCGTTTAGCGTCCAGAATGATGGTCACGGCGTCATCGGCTGATGCCTGCGACATGTTCTCGACATTGTCCACTTTCTCGTTCGAGGGCAAGGCGATACTCAGTGTCTGCGATTTGATCATAGTCGTACAGAGCATGAAGAATGTGATAAGCAACATGTTCATGTCGACCATAGGCGTGAAATCCACGCGAATCGCCATTTTTTTCTGGTGGCTTTTGCCTTTGCCGCCACCATTGCTTTGTTGAACTTCTGCCATCTTTTTATTCTTCTGCGCCCTTCAGAGCGGTCAATAACGTAAACTTGTTCATGTGGATGGTCTGGAGATTGTCCATTACCATGTGTATCACATCGAAAGCGGTGTTCTGGTCAGCCTTGATGGCGACACCCGAGCCGTCCTTGATGGCCTGTGCCAGGTTGTCGTTGTCGGTCTGACGCATGGCCTTCATCCACATCTGGAATTCGTTGGGCTGCTGCTCGTTCTCGTTCCAGTTGATAGGAATTCCGCTTGTGTGGTTCGGATTCCCGTCGCCTTCCAGCCATTTGTCCATCTGGGTCTGGCCCTCCTGCTGGCTCGCCAGGTCGAGGAACGCGCCCATCTGGTTCAACGGAACACCAAATGTGCCAAGCTTGCTGAAGGCATATTTCTGCTCCTGTGTGAAGCTGATCTTATTCTTATGTGACTCGTTGTAGATTTCGCTCACTTTGTCCAACAACGCCATACGCATCTTTTCGTTGCTCCAGTTCTTGGAGGTATCGTTGTTCATCGAGAGCCAAACCTTCCCTTCGGGATTCACCAGCACCTGCACGAAGTTGGTTTCCTGTACCTTTTCAGGCGAAACCGACGGAGGTGTGATTACCGTGGTGGGTTCCTTGCTAAGGAAGGTCGAAGTCAGCATGAAGAAGGTAAGCAGCAGCACGGTCACATCACTCATCGCCGTCATGTCGATGAATGTGCTCTTCTTAGCTATTTTTACTCTTCCCATTTTTGCTGTCTATTAATCGGTTTGACAATGTGTAGGTGCCGGGATTACTTGTGTGTGGCGGCGTATGTGGCTACGATGGAGAAACCGATTTCGTCGATAGCGTAGGTAAGATTATCGATCTTGTTGGTGAAGAAGTTGTAGGAGATAACGGCGCAGGCACCGGTAGCGATACCGAAGGCGGTGTTCACAAGGGCCTCGGAGATACCTGTTGACAGCTCGGTGGAGTCAGGCGAACCGGAGGATGCCAGAGCCTGGAACGACTTGATCATACCAAGCACGGTTCCGAGCAGACCGACCAGGGTACCCAGGGTGGTCAGTGTGGCGATGATGGGGAGGTTCTGTGACAGACCGGGCATTTCCAGTGCGGTGGCTTCCTCTACCTGGTTGCGCAGGGTGGTCAGCTTCTGCTCCTTGCTCAGTGTGTCGTTTGCCTCTACTTCCTTGTACTTTACGAGAGTGCTGTAAACAACGGAAGCAACCGAACCCTTCTGGGTCTTGCAACGGTTCATGGCAGCGTCGATCTTACCTGCTGCCAGGTCAGCCTTGATGTCAGCGACGAACTTGGTGGTGTTGCCCTTGCCGCTGGCGCTCTTGATGGCGATCCAACGCTCGATGGAGAGCACGATAACGGTGAGCAGCAGGGTCATCAGGATCGGCACGATGAAACCGCCCTTGTAGACTGTACCTGCCAGGTTCAGGGGGTGGCCTGCGGGATCGTTACCCTCGAAGTTGCCGGGGGCGCCAAGACCGAACAGGAAGATGCAGACTGCGACAACGCAGCATGCGATGATGACCAGGAACGCGTTGCGGATGCCGCGGATGTTGCTGATCTTTTCCTCTTTCTTGACTTTGGCTGCTGCCGAAGTCGCTGTGGGCTGGGGAGCCGTGGGTTTCTGAGATTCCATAATCTTTGATTAAGTTTGTTTTGGTTTGTGTATTGGTTAGTATTTCCTTTGTTTCTATCTTGTTCGATCCGAGGGGACCGGCAGTATGTTTTCCGATAATGAAAGTTTTTCGGGTTAATTACATTTTTAAGGATTCGCCTCGAACCTCTCAGCTATCCATGGTTGTTATCATTGCCGATTCTGCGTCGTGTCTCGTTGCTCGGCGATACCGCTACGAACCATTTTCCGTAACTGTCATGCAAAGTTACCAAATTTTTCAAAAACTCAAACATGTTCATCGCTTTTTTTAGCAACAAAACCGCAATTTTATAATAATTTTATATTTTTGTTCCGGAATGCAGGCATTTTTTAGACAAAATACTGTATTGAGTAAACTGAAGCCGGTCCCGGCGTCAAGGCGTCGGGACCGGCATGATGAATCAGTCTACGGCATGGTGATCAGCCCTCGATGGCGGCTACTCCGGGCAGGACCTTGCCTTCAATGGCCTCAAGCAGGGCGCCTCCGCCGGTGGAAACGTAGCTGACCTCGTCGGCCAGGCCGAACTTGTTGATGCAGGCCACGGAGTCACCGCCGCCTACCAGCGAGAACGCGCCGTTCTTGGTGGCCTCGACGATGGCGTCGGCTATGGCACGCGAGCCGGCTTCGAACTTCGGGAACTCGAACACTCCGGCGGGACCGTTCCACAGGATGGTCTTGGCCGGCAGGATCACCTCACGGAAAGCCTCGACGGACTTGGGACCGGCGTCCATGCCTTCCCATCCGTCGGGAATATCCATCACGGAGCATACCATCGTGTCGGCGTCGTTGCTGAACTTGTCGCCGGCCACGCAGTCGGTGCCAAGAACCAGGTTCACGCCCTTTTCCTTGGCCATCTTGATGATGTCCAGAGCCAGCTGCAGCTTGTCGTCCTCGACGATGGAGTTGCCGATCTTGCCGCCCTGGGCCTTGGCGAACGTGAAGGTCATGCCGCCGCACAGGATCAGGTTGTCCACCTTGTCCATCAGGTTCTCGATGATGCCGATCTTGGTGGACACCTTGGAGCCGCCCATGATCGCGGTGAAGGGGCGTTTGGCGTTCTTGATGATGTTGTCTACGGCCTTTACCTCCTTCTCCATCAGGTATCCCAGCATCTTGTGGTCGGCGTCGAAGAAGTCGGCCACTACGGCGGTGGAGGCATGACGGCGGTGGGCGGTGCCGAACGCGTCGTTGACGTATACGTCGGCATACCCGGCCAGTGTCTTGGCGAACTCCTTCTGACGCTCCTTCATCTCCTTCTTGGCTGCGTCATATCCGGGGTCGTTCTTGTCGATTCCCACGGGCTTGCCTTCCTCCTCGGGGTAGAAGCGGAGGTTCTCCAGCAGCAGGACCTCGCCGGGCTTCAGCTCCTTGGCGGCGTCGGCGGCCTTGGCGCAGTCGGGAGCGAACTGCACGGGTACTCCCAGTGCCTTGGCCACGGCATCCTGGATCTGCGACAGGCTCAGCTTGGGATTGACCTTGCCCTTGGGCTTGCCCATGTGCGACATCAGGATCAGCGATCCGCCATCGTTCAGAATCTTCTTCAGCGTGGGGAGGGCGCCGCGGATACGGGTGTCGTCTGTAATCTTGCCGTTTTCATCCAGGGGCACATTGAAGTCTACGCGCACCAGCGCCTTCTTGCCCTTGAAGTTGTAATCTTCGATCTTAGCCATAATGAAATGTGTCTAATTTTATAGGGTTTATATTGTCTGTACTCTACGGTAGGTCTTGATTCGTCTGTACTCTATACGTCGGGTCCTTTCAGTCTGCAAATTTACGAATTTTTTTTGATATTGTCAATTTGGATTAACTTTGCAGTGCGAAACCTTTCAAGAAGTTTCCGCAACCACCGTAGAATAAGAACAAAAAACCATCCGGCCGAGGTGCCGGAATTAACTAAAAATGGATGATATTAAGATACTTTCGGAATTATACGCTCGTCATTACGGATGCGCTCCCCGGACGGTGACGCGCCTCGGGGCGTCGGGCGGGGACCGGGTCTATTACCGGCTCAGGTCGGACCGCGGTTCCTGTATAGGGGCCAGGGGGGACTCGCTCCGCGACTGCGAGGCGTTCGTGCGTCTGGCCGGGGTCTTCGCGTCGCACGGCATTGCGGTGCCGCAGGTTTACGCCGTATCCTGCGACTGCATGCACTACATACAGCAGGACCTGGGCGACGAGTCCTTGTTCTCGTTGATCGGCAAGCCGGAGTGGCGTGACATGGCCGAGAAGACCCTGCGGGAACTGGTCATGTTGCATACCGTCCCGGAGCGGGACTGGAAGGACGCCGTAGGATATGGACCCTTCTCGCGGCGCCAGGTGATGTGGGATCTGAACTATTTTAAATATGAATATCTTAAGGCGTGCGATGTCCCGTTCGACGAGGACCGGCTTGAGGATGATTTCCAGAGCCTGTCGTCGGTGCTGGACAGTGCCGTAACCGGGCCGCGGGCCTTCATGATGCGCGATTGTCAGAGCCGCAACGTGATGGTATGCGGAAGGGAACCCTACCTGATAGACTTCCAGGGAGGGCGCAAGGGACCGGTGGTATATGACCTGGTGTCCTTCCTGTGGCAGGCCAAGGCTCGGATCGCCCCGGATGTCCGGATGGATCTGACGGAACTGTACGCCTCGCTCTATGCCGATGCGACAGGAACGCCCGTGTCAGTTATAACCGATGCCGTGCCGGTCATGGCCATGTTCCGTACGCTTCAGGTGCTGGGCGCATATGGATTCCGCGGAATCGTCCAGAAACGGGCGCATTTCATCGAGAGCATCGCCCCCGCGTTGGAGAATCTGGACAACCTGTGCCGACTTGACTTCATGGACGGGTACCCGGAATTGCGGCGTGTCTGCAAGTACGCCGTGAGCCATTCTCCGATACCCGCAACGCATCCGGGTCTGTTGGTCAAGGTTTTCAGTTTCTCGTACAAGCGTGGATATCCTGTGGACCTGACCGGCAATGGCGGCGGATTCATGTTCGACTGCCGCGGCATGCACAATCCCGGACGTTACGATGAATACAAGCCGTTGACAGGACTTGACCGGCCCGTCCGTGATTTCCTTGAGGACAGGGGAGAGGTGGGACCATTCATCCAGGGGGCGGTGGATATGGTTTCCCCGGCTGTCGAGACATATTTGCGTCGGGGATTCTCGGACCTGCAGGTGGGGTTCGGCTGCACCGGCGGACGACATCGCTCCGTATATTGCGCCGATGGTTTCGCACGCTATGTCGCAGAGCGGTATCCTGAAGCCACCGTCATGCTGATCCACCGAGAGCAGGGCATTACTGAAACATTCAATACAAAAGAAAATAAATGAAAGCGATGATAATGGCGGCAGGCCTGGGCACACGGCTCAAGCCCTGGACGTTGACGCATCCCAAGGCTCTGGTGCCGGTGGAGGATGTGCCTGTGCTGGAACGGCTGTTGCTGAAGCTTCGAAATGAGGGATTCGACCATATCGTCGTGAACGTCCATCACTTTTCGGACCAGGTCAAGGAGTTCCTTGCGGCGAGGGATTACGGTGTCAGGATAGACGTCAGCGACGAGACGGACAGGCTGCTGGATACGGGCGGAGCGTTGAGGAAGGCGTCACCGCTTCTTTCAGAGGATGACGGACCGGTGCTGGTGCACAACGTTGATATCCTCAGCAACGAGGACCTCGGCAGGCTGGTGCACATACACAATGACACCGGAGCCGACATCACGTTGCTGACCAGTCCCCGGGAGTCCTCGCGCAGGTTGGTGTTCCGTCCAGGCGGTACGTTGGCGGGATGGCGCAACATCCAGACAGATGAATACCGTCCGGCAGGATTCGTGCCGGAAGCATGTATGGTCCAGGAAGCCTTCAGCGGCATATATGTGGTGGGAGCAAAGGCTTTGGCCGATATCGCAGAATACGGCGGCAGGATAGGGGACGATAGGTTTCCGATAATGGACTACCTGCTGTCGTATCCGTCGGGAATAGAGATCCGGCGTCACAGCGACCCGCGCCTCCGGCTCCTGTCTCTTATACACATCTCCGAGCCCACGAG
>ENA-OYXU01000932-OYXU01000932.1-human-gut-metagenome-genome-assembly--contig:-NODE-932-length-10724-cov-6.178555_pt1 | contig 10724 bp, 9 predicted proteins | sample MGYA00243243_ERZ653435 | MGnify/ENA primary metagenome ERZ653435 (study PRJEB26926, sample SAMN06165113) | human gut metagenome | biome: ENVO:00009003; feature: ENVO:2100002; material: ENVO:00002003... | reverse complement strand
GAGCCCACCGCCGCCGACCTCCCCGCCGACGGCGACAGCTTCGACGGAGCCTGACCGCGCACAACAAAAAAGACCGCCGAAGCGGTCTGATGGACATTTGATTTAATTCTGCTGCGGCTGCTCGCGGAACTTGATCTCACCGGTAGCGGCATCCATGGACTCGACGATGGCAAGGCTCTCCAGCTGGATGCCCTTGCTGCGGATAAGCTCACCGCCCTGCTGGAAGCCCTTTTCGACGGCGATGCCGATGCCCTCCACGGTGGCACCGGCCTCCTTGGCCAGATCCAGCAGACCCATCAGGGCGCAGCCGTTGGCGAGGAAGTCGTCGATGATGAGGACATGATCCTCCGGGGTGAGGAACTTTTTCGAAACGATGACGTTGTAGATCTTTTTGTGGGTGAAGGACTGGATCTTGGTCTCATAGTTGTCATAGTCCAGATTGATGCTCATGGACTTTTTGGCGAAGACCACCGGCACATCGAACTCGCTGGCGACCACGGCAGCGATGCCGATGCCGCTGGCCTCGATGGTCAGCACCTTGTTGATGGGCTTGCCCGCAAACAGACGCTTCCACTCCTTTGCCATCTCCCGGAACAGCGGGATATCCATCTGATGATTGATAAAGCTGTCCACCTTCAGCACATTGCCCTCGCGGACGATGCCGTCTCTCCGAATCCGATCTTCCAGCAGTCTCATTTCAGTCTCTTCCTCCAAGCTTTTGCTACAGCATTTCGATTTTACCTAGTATACCGGATTCACACCCCAGATTTCAAGGTCTTTTGGGTATTTTCCTCTTGTTTTCTCCAAAAATTCGAGTATACTGAAAGTAATCTATCTGGATAAGAAGGAGTGCCTCATATGAAAACCGGATTGGTCTTGGAAGGCGGCGCCATGCGGGGGATGTTCACCGCAGGCGTTCTGGATGTTTTGATGGAAAACGGGATCACCGTGGACGGCGCCATTGGCGTGTCTGCGGGCGCGGTGTTCGGCTGTAACTACAAGTCCCACCAGATCGGCCGCACCATCCGCTACAACACCCAGTACTGCAACGACAAACGCTACGCCAGCTTCAAGAATCTGCTGCGCACCGGTAACCTGTACAGCGAACAGTTCTGCTATCATGACGTTCCCGAAAAGCTCGACCCGTTTGATGAAAAGGCGTTTGCGGAGTCCCCCATGGATTTCTTCGTCGTCTGCACCGACGTCCGGACCGGCAGCCCCATCTACCACAAGTGCCGCAAGGGCGACGCCGAGGATGTGCGCTGGATGGAAGCTTCCGCCTCCATGCCGCTGGCCGCGAAGATCGTCCAGATCGGCCACTACGGGCTGCTGGACGGCGGCGTGGCCGACTCCATCCCCATCCGCTTTTTTGAGTCCATCGGCTACAAGCGCAACCTCATCATCCTGACCCAGCCCAAGGGCTTCGTCAAGAAGAAGAACCCCATGCTGCCCGCCATCCGGGCGCGGTATCTGCGCTACCCGGCCTTTGTGGAGGCCGTAGCCGACCGCCACGAGCGCTACAACGAGACTTTGAGCTACATCTCCATGTTGGAGACGTCCGGCGTGGACTACGTCATCCGCCCGCCCATCCCGCTGGAGATCGGCGCGATGGAACGCGACCCCGCCCAGCTCCGCCGCGTCTACGAGACCGGCCGCGCCGTGGCCCAGATCCAGATCGACAAGATCAAAGCCTTCCTCGATCAGACCAAGGCTGAAACGGAAGAGCAATAAACTTCAACGCATAAGTCCCCCGGTGTCCTGCTGGCAATTGGCAGGGCGCCGGGGGCTTTTCTATGCTCTATCCTATTCTTTTGCGTATTGATAAATTTTTCGTGCACAGTCGAGGCTCATTTTGCTGGAATCGTTGTGTTTGAGCCATGCGTTCACGTTGCCCGGATTTAGCTTTAAGTCTGTGTAAAGGCGATAATTCGTCAGTTTCTTTTTTCTGCAGGTCTATTACGCTCGCATTACTGAATTTCTGCGTTTCCAGCCATCTCCATTGCAGCGTTCGATTGACACAGGTTGAGTTATCGGCAAATACAGCAAACACAACGGGCAGCTCTGGTAACAGAGCTGCCCGTTGTGTTCGTTTATGAAAAGGAGAACTTAGATCTCATACCACTTGATCTCGTTGGCATCCAGATGCAGAGCAAAGCTGCTGCCGTCTGTGGTGTAAACGGTGGTGTCCTGCGGCTCGTACGTGTTGTTCACCACACAATACTTGCCGTTCTTGACATAGGCGTGCACCTCCACGTTGTAGTTGGAGCTGAACCATGTATGCAGCTCTTCCTCACTGTGGGCGCTCCACAGGATAGCGCGGTAAAGGGTGCGGCTGTTGGCAAAACTGTAAGGCACGCCGCTGATGTACACGGCGCGCCCCTTGCCGAAGTCGTGGGCGGCCATCTGTACTTCCTTGTTCCGCTGCACCAGCACCTCGGTGCCCTCAAGGGCGTAGATGTTCTTTTTGCCCTCGCCAAAGTCCACGGGTTGGTCGGCGTCCTGCAAGATAAAGTGGTCGGGGTGCTCCTCCCAGTTGTATTTGTCGTAGTTGAGGGTGAAGCCGTTTTCTTCCTCCACGCCCAGCACGCTGGCAAGCTGGAGAATGTGGCCCTGATACGGGTGACCGGAAGGCTCACCCACGCCGATAAAGCCGCCGCCGTTCCAGACGAACTTGCGGATAGCGGAGGAGATCTCCGGGTCTTCCCACCAGATGCCGCCAGTGTGTGCGGTGTCGGCATCGCCGACATTGATAATGACATCCAACGAATCCAGCAGATGCGGGTCGTTCTTGATATCCTCAAAGCTGATAAACTTCACATCAAAGGGCGCACCGGACAGCATCTCAATGACGCCGGCGTAGCTGTAATTCTGCTTGTAATACAGGGCATGGTGTACCATGTGGCAGCCCCAAGCCCGCATTTTGCCCCAGCAGTTCAGCACAGCCACTCGCTTGACACAGTAGGGGGTGGTGCCCTTGATGTTCTCGTACAGTTCGCGGAACTCGTTGCAGACGCTCTCCACGTAGTCCACGAACTCCGGGAACTGCAAGGCCAGTTTCAGATAGCCGCCATAGCCGATGCGGTCGATGGGCTTGCGCAGGATAGCGCGGCGGGCTGTAACCCAGTTCTCCTTGGCTTCCCGCACCGGGTCGCCGCCCTCGTGGAAGGTGTCGGGGAAGAAGTACGGCAGGAAACGGCCCTCGGTGTACTTCACGCCCTCAATGTCAGAGATCAGGCGCAGGGTGGAGCCGTTGCCCACGCTGCCCACTACGGCATCCAGTCCGATGGTCTTGAACTCCGGCATGAAAGGTTCGGTGCCGATCCAGTGATCGCCGAGGAACATCATGGCTTCGCACCCGCACGCGTGGGTGATGTCCACCATCTCCTTGGCAAGCTTTGCCACCTCGCGGCGCTGGAAGGCCTGAAAATCCCGGAATTCCTTGCTGGGCACCCGGTACTGGTTGTTATAGTAGCCCTGATCGATGATGTACTCCGGGCGGAACTTGTAGCCCACTTCCTGCTCAAACTGGTTGAGGATATAAGGGCTGACCGAAGCAGAGTATCCATACCAGTCCACGAACTTCTCCCGCTTCAGCTCGTCGAAGATCAGGGTGAACTGGTGGAAGAAGGTGGTGTAGCGGATGACGTCAACATAGGGGTGCTCTGCAATGAACTTGCGCAGACGCTCCATGGAATACTTGTGGGTCTTGGGCTGACGCACGTCAAAGGTAATCTGGTGCTCAAAATTCGTCCAGCCGTTGGTGGTAGCGTTGTACATATGCACCGGGTCCCAGATGAGGTAAGCCAGAAAACTGACGGTATACTCATGGAACGGTACGGCCTGTACGGTCACACTGCCGTCGGCGTAACTCCACTGCTCCGGCGGCACGGGCTGACCGGTGGTTCGATCCATGACCTCCCACCAGCGGGTGATGTCGTCGTTGGTGTTCACCTGCATCAGCTCCGGGCTGATGCCCTTCATCAGCGGGATGGTCACGGTGTCGCCGGGGGCGGTGTAAAAGCCGGTCATGATGTAGCACTGCTGTACCTCGTCCGGGTTTGCCTTTGCCCATGCGTTGTCCTTGCGGGTGGTATAGTAGGTGGAGTAGATCTTGGCGTCCGCATCCTTGAGCTGCTGCGGAAAGTCGGTGCCGTCGCAGTCGCGGATGGCATCAGCACCCCACTTTTTTAAGATCTCCAGCGTTTCGGGCACAACGTCCAAGTCTGTGGGAATGGTCACGCGCCCGGTCTTTCTCAATTCGTCCATGGGAAACTCTCCTTTTGCCTCTCTTTGAATCGTAGGGGGTCAATCGTAGGCGGCGTTATACAGCGCCAGCACAGCCAGCAGCAGCGCTACGCCCACCAGCATGATGCCAAGACCCGCCAGCTGCCCTGTCATTTTCCAGCCTGCGACTACCAGTGCAATGGACAGCACAAACAGCACGATCATCAGCACAATGCGCAGAGCAGGATGGTTTTTCCAGAATGCTTTCATCGTTTGTCACCTTACCCTTTCAGACCGCCCACGGTCATGCCCTGCGTCAGCTGCCGCTGCACGCAGATGTACAAAATCAGGGTGGGCAGCATCACCAGCACAAGGCCTGCGTACATGGTACCGTACTGGGCGGCGCTCTGCTGCGCCTGCATCAGGTTCAAAAGACCTACCGGCAGGGTGCGGGGTGCCTTGGTGGAGCTCATCAGGGTCATGGAGATGATATACTCGTTCCAGAAGGACAGGAAGTTGAACAGGATAATGGTGATGATGGAGGGCTTTGCCATGGGGAAGATGATGCGGGTCATGGTGGAAAAATAGCTTGCACCGTCGATATAGGCGGCCTCCTCAAAATCGTGGGGCAGGGTGGCAAAGTAGCCCGACAGCAGGTAGATGGTAAAGGGCAGCGCGGTGGCGGCGTACACCACCGCCAGCACCACCAGATTGTTCAGCAGAAAGCCGCTGCCGAAGTGGCTTTTCAGCCACACATCGCCGTCCCGCAGCATCAGAAAGATGGGCACCACGATGTAGTTCACGTTGATGAACAGGCCCGCCATGAACAAGGTGTTCAGTACCTTGCGCCCCTTGAAGTGGAAGCGGGACAGGCAGTAGGCGGCGGGCAGGGCAACGACCAGCAGCAGCGCCAGCGCCAGCGCGGTGACGATGACCGAGTTGAGCATATATTCGCCCATTTTGGCACCGTTCCATGCGTTGACGAAGTTCTGCCAGTAGAACCCGGCGGGCAGTGCCCATGGGTTGCCGTAGAACTCTGCATTCTGCTTGATGGAGGCCATGAACACCCATGCCACCGGCACGATGATGGTAACGGCCAGCAGAACCAGCACAAAATAGATGAAAAACTTGTACAGACCTTCCGCAGAGCGGGAAGATTTTTCGGTGGTATTCTGCATCTTCTTCCCTCCTTAAAATTCCAGCGTATCGCGGTTGGTGACCTTGTTGACACAGGCGGACAGGGCAAACGAGAACAGGAAGATTACCACGCCGATGGCCATACTGTAACCATACAGGCCAGCGTCTTTCTGGCTGTACATATAGCTCAGCGCCACATCCGATGCGCCGTTGGGCCCGCCGCTGGTCATGGCCTTGACGAAGAGGAAGGCCATGTTGATGGTGGAGATGATAAAAAAGGTGAGGGTGGTGCGGATGTTCGTCCAGATGAGGGGGATGGTGATCTGGAAGAACTGGGTCAGCCGCCCGGCACCGTCCAGATTGGCGCTCTCGTACAGGCTGATGGGCACAGCAGACATGGAGGCCATGTACATGACCATGTAGTAGCCGATGGCCTGCCACACCATGGCAATGATGATGGAGAGGATGACCAGTTTTTCGCCCTTCCACAGGATGGGGTCGCTCATGTTGCGGAACAGGCCGATGATGCTGTTCAGCATGCCGTTTTCCGGCTTATAGATGGCAGAGAAGATGCCGGAGATGACGACCACCGACAGGATGTTGGGGATGTAGAAGATGATGCGGAAAAAGTTCTGGCCTTTGATCTTCTCCCGGGTGAGGATGGCGGCAAATACCAGTGCAAAGGCGAAGGTGATCAGGGTGACCGTTACCACAAGCAGGATCATATTCTGCATGGAGCGGATGAACTGGGCGTCCCGCAGCAGATGCTGGAAGTTTTTAAGCCCCACAAAGGTCTCGTTGGGAGAATAGGCACCCCGCTCATACAAACTCATGCGGAACACGTTGAGGGTGGGCAGGATCATAAAGAGGAAAAACAGGATGGTAGCCGGTGCCACACAGAGGAATACGAACCGTTTGCGGCTTTTATCCGTTCTCATAGGGGATTGACCGCTCCTTTCTTGATGGTACTGTACAGCCCAAAAAAGCGGAGGCGGTAAAAACCGCCCCCGCTGGGCAGGGCTTAATTACTCGATGATGTTGGCGCGCATCTGGTCGCTGGCGGACTTGATGCCGTCGATCCACTGCTGCTCGGTCATGCTGCCGGAGACCAGCGAGTTGACGGGATCGAAGAACACGGTGCGGACTTCCACGCCGGGGATTGCGGTAAAGGAAGCGAAGTTGCCCATAGCTGCCTTTGCGCCGTTATCATAGATGGAGTAGAACATCTTGTTGTCGCCGTCCAGATCATCGGCAATGCCCAGCACAGGCTGGATAGCACCGCTCTCGGCAAACAGCTTGCAGGCTTCATCGCTGTACAGATAGGCTACAAACTGCTTGGCTGCATCCAGATGTTCTGCACCCGCCGGGATCCATGCCTGCTCGAACCAAGTGTAGCTGTACTGGTCGCCGCCCGCCTTGACAGCTGGCAGAGCAGTCATGCCCCACTCGAAGCCGTCGGCGCGGGGTGCTTCGGCCATCTCGCCCACGATCCAAGTGCCGTTGGGCATGAACAGGGCCTTGTTGTCCAGCACCAGCTGCTGATTCTGGGTAAAGTCCTGATCGTTGGCCTGTGCGGGGGTGATGGGGTTGGTGTAGGAAGCCAGCTTTGCCACGATATCAAAGCAGGTCTTTGCCTCGGGGGTGTCCCAGATGCCTTCTTCGTAGTGGGTAGCCTTGTTGAAGAAGTCGGGGCCGCCGGCAGCGTACATCAGCGCATAGAAGAAGGCGTCGAAGTAGCCGGTGGTGGGGTAGGTGAACAGGTAGGTGCCCTCGGCAGCAGCCTTATCACCCAGTTCCCACATTTCATCCCAAGTGGTGGGCATGTCCCAGCCCTTTTCCTTCAGGAAACCGGCGTTATAGAACAGACCGCAGGGGCTGTAGAACATGGGTGCCAGATAGGTTTTGCCATCGCCGTAGGGATTGGTCAGGGAGGTGTCGGTAAAGCCGCCGGCGATCTTCTCGCTCACCTTCTTGCTCTCGCCGGGCACGGTCATGCTCAGCACATCGGTGATGTCGGCGATCAGGTTGCCCTTGATAAACTGCTCGGTCAGAGCAGCTTCACGGCCGGTGGCCAGATGGACCACGTCAGGATAATCACCGCCCTGCATGGAGGGGCCGATGACATCTTCCAGATTCTTGTCGGTGGTCAGCTCCACTTTGATGCCGGTCTGGGCGGTAAAGGCATCAGTGACTTTCTGCCACATCTCGGAACCGTAAGCGGTCTCAATGGCGGCGACCTTGATGGTCACGTCCTCAGCGGGAGCAGCGGACGATGCAACGGCAGAAGAAGCTGTGCTGGAAGCGGTAGAGCTGGAAGAACCGCCGCAGGCAGCCAGACCCAGTGCAGCGGCACCCACGCCAGCCGCTTTCAGAAAATTGCGACGAGAAATGCGTTTCATAGTGTATCCTCCATCATAAAATTCCGTTCAAAACACAGCCGGGGCAAACAGGCTTCGTCCGAGAGGGCTGTGGTTTTTTCTGGTTCCAATATAGAGGTTTTTACGGTTCGCAACAAGGTCTTTATTGTTTCGTTTTTTAGAAATATTGCTTTTTGGGAAATTCTTTCAGCAAAAGCACTAAAATTGGTCGGATTGTTTTGTAACATTTCCCCATCTGTAACCGATTTGACACATTTTTGCACGCCATCAAAAGCAAAAGTATTGATCCTATCCAAAAATCAGGGCTTGCATTTTTTCTTCATTGCCTCTATAATGAGAAAAAACGTACGAAGTGCCGCATCGTTTTTAGGTTCATGTTTTTAGTATCTTGCTTTTATTTTTATGTTTTTTGCTCTTTACCTCAAAAGGAGCCATTTATGAGTACCGAGCGATTTGATATCCGCCATGCTCCCGCTCCACGGGAATCCTTCCGGCTGCTGTACATCAGCAAAAGCAAATTTGGCGGCGATTGGAACAGCTCTGCCCACACCCATTCCTGCACAGAGCTGTTCTACTGTCTGAGTGGAGAAGGTCAGTTTTATTTAAGCGGTCAGCTTTATCCGGTCAAACCGGATGATATGATTATCGTCAATCCGCAGGTAGAGCATACCGAGTTGAGCCTGAATGCTTCCCCTTTGGAATACATTGTATTGGGCGTTGCTGGCATCGAGATCTTATTTGGAAAATCAGATTCTTCCTACGCCATATTCAACTGCCGGGAAAATCGGGAGCGGATGGTGACGCTGCTCCATATGCTGCTGGCCGAAGCAGACCGCAGTCTGGACGGCTGCGAAACGGTCTGTCAGGATCTTCTGGAAGTGCTGCTCATCTGGCTGGTGCGGTGTACCACGCTTTCTTTGCAGGTAGAGGAAACGCCCCGCTCCGACAGCCGGGAGTGTGTGGAGATCAAGCGGTATCTGGACAGCAACTACCGCGAAGATATCTCGCTGGATATCCTTGCTGAAATCGCCCACATCAACAAATACTATCTGGCCCATACCTTCCAAAAAGAGTATGGCATCTCTCCGATCACCTATCTGAACCGCCGCCGCATTGAGGAAAGCAAATATATGCTGGGCAACACCGGTTACAGTCTGGCGCAGATCAGCGAGTTGATGGGCTTTTCCTCTCCCAGCTATTTTTCCCAATGCTTCCGCAAGGCGGAAGGCTTGACCCCCAATGAATACCGCCGTCAGGTGCGGCAGGGACAACGCCCTGCCCCGTCAAAACGGCATGAAGTATAACGAAAACGAGGAATTTATGATGAAATCCGTTACCCTTTCTCTGCTCCAGTCTGCTGCAAATGCCTTTGATTTTGGCGGGCCTGTGCTCTGCGATGCTCACCACTATGGTGAGGGGCATATCAACGACACCTTTGTGATCTGGCGGGAAGATCATTCCAAACGCTTTATTTTGCAGCGCATCAACACAGATACCTTTACTAACCCGGTGGGCCTGATGGAGAATGTCTGCAGCGTGACCCGGCATCTGCGGACGAAAATTCTTGCCGAGGGCGGCGACCCAGCACGGGAAACGCTGAATGTCATCCCAACTTTGTCGGGGTCGACTTGCTATCTGGATGCAGACGGCGGCGCATGGCGTGCCTACGACTTTGTAGAAGATACCATCTGTTTGCAGCAGGTCGGCAGCGAAACCGACTTCCGCACCGTAGCCGAGACACTGGGCAAATTCCAGAACCAGCTGGAGGATTACCCGGCCTCCACCCTCCACGAAACCATCGCCCGCTTCCACGACACGCCCAACCGCTATGCCAATTTTGAAAAAGCCCTCGCCGCCGATGCACTGGGCCGGGCAAAAAATATCACGTCGGAAATCGAATTTATCCATGCGAGGGAGCAGGACTGCCATGTCCTGCTGGATCAGCTGGCAGCTGGCGAAATTCCTCTGCGCGTCACCCACAATGACACCAAGATCAACAATGTCCTCATCGATGCCGCTACCGGAAAAGGCATCTGTGTCATTGACCTCGACACCGTGATGCCGGGACTTTCGGCCTACGACTTCGGCGATTCCATCCGCACCGGTGCCAACGACTGCGCTGAGGACGAACCTGACCAGAGCAAAGTCCATTTTGACTTGCATCTGTACGAAGTGTTCGCCAAAGGGTATCTCTCCACTGCCGGGGCATCCATGAGCATGGCAGAAAAAAAGAGCCTTGCATGGGGTGCAAGGCTCATGACGCTGGAATGCGGCATCCGTTTTCTGACTGACTATCTGGAGGGCGACCATTATTTCCATATTGCTCGCCCGGATCACAACCTCGACCGCGCCCGCACCCAGTTCACACTGGTGCGGCAGATGGAAGAGGTTTTCGATCAGATGCTGGAAATCGTCTGCCCGGACAATCACTGATTTCGCAATCTCCTCCATTCGGATACAGCAAGAAGCATGGACGCTCTCCTTTTCGGGGGCGTCCATGCTTCTTTTTACAGCTTATCCCTACACACCCATCAAATCGTCCTTTGAGGACGCTGGGAGCGTCGAGGACATGATGCGCTGCAGCAAATTATGAAAGCCCTTTTCAGCCCTGACCAATCACAATCCCCCAATTGCTATCATTGTAGCTGTAAATAGAAAAAACAGCTCAAGCAGCCTCCTATAAGTCCTACTATCACCGCTTTACCACAATAAATTTTTCAAAACCATCTTGACGCGCCTTGCGAACCATGATATTCTCTGTCACAAATCCCACTGATTTTGTGGATTGGTCTAAAACCATCCACAAGATGTGGTCGTGTTCATTTTGAACACTGCCTCACCGTGGATTATCCCTGAAAGATCAACCGTCCCGCAACACACCCGATTCATTTTGCCGCCGATTCACCCGACAAAATCATCGCTGCGCTGCGTGGGCGGTATTTTTCTTTTTCACAAATAAAATCTTATGTAGTTGTTCAATCTTCC
>ENA-OYXU01000931-OYXU01000931.1-human-gut-metagenome-genome-assembly--contig:-NODE-931-length-10730-cov-4.331148_pt1 | contig 10730 bp, 8 predicted proteins | sample MGYA00243243_ERZ653435 | MGnify/ENA primary metagenome ERZ653435 (study PRJEB26926, sample SAMN06165113) | human gut metagenome | biome: ENVO:00009003; feature: ENVO:2100002; material: ENVO:00002003... | reverse complement strand
CCTTATCGTCGGCAGCGTCAGATGTGTATAAGAGACAGGTACCATATGCAATGCGGTTTCCAAGGCGTTGTGCTGAACGGAACATGGTCAGGCGAATTTGCCGTAGGGTCCGTTCAGGAAACAGACTACATCCATATAGACAAGACTCCGGACCAGGAAATAATATCGGGAATGCTTAATGATGTTTTTGACACGGTCTTGGGATTCCTGATGCCTGACTCGCAGAAGGAATTGAAGGATAACCTCAAGTTGATTCCTGCCGATTCCATTGAGCGGCTTTCCTTTATAACCCTCAATTCCCCCGCCACCCCTAAGGAACGCGAGGAACTGTTGTGGACAACAGATCTGAAGGAACGTCGCGAGCGCCTGATGACGATTCTGTCGGAACATATACAGAAACTGAAGCTGCGCGAGGATATCCAGCGCCGCACCATGCAGCAGCTCAGCGAGAAGCAGAAGACGGAATTCCTGCGCTCGCAGATCCGCAACATGCAGCAGGAGATGAACATCGAGATCGACGAGAACGATGATGAGGAGCTCCGCCAGCGTGCCGATGCAAAGCAATGGAGCGAGGAGACCAGAGCCGCTTTCGACAAGGAGATGCGTAAGCTGCTCCGTTACGCCTCGAACACTCCGGAGTACGCGATGCAGTACCAGTATCTCGATACATTCCTCAACCTCCCGTGGGATGTCTGCACAGAGACTGACTTCAGACTCAGCGATGTAGAGGACATACTGAACCGTGACCATTACGCACTCGACAAAGTCAAGGACCGCATCGTCGAACAGATGGCCGTGCTTAAGCTCCGGCAGGACACCAAGGCTCCGATCCTCTGTCTGGTGGGTCCTCCTGGAGTCGGCAAGACTTCATTGGGAAAATCGGTTGCCGAGGCGTTGGGACGTAAATATGTCCGTGTGGCATTAGGCGGCGTGCATGACGAGGCCGAGATTCGAGGTCACCGCCGTACATACCTTGGAGCGATGCCAGGACGAATCATCTCCGCCCTGGAAAAATGCGGATCGTCGGATCCTGTAATGGTTCTGGATGAGATCGACAAGCTTGGCGCGGATTATAAAGGCGACCCGCAGACTGCCTTGCTGGAGGTTCTGGATCCTGAGCAGAACAACCGTTTCCACGACAATTACATCGACCATGACTACGACCTGTCGAAGATAATATTCATCGCAACCGCCAACTCGCTGGACAACATATCGGCTCCCTTGCTGGACCGCATGGAAGTGATAGAGATCGGAGGTTATGTCGAAGACGAGAAGGTAGAGATCGCCAAACGCCACTTGGTTCCCCGCAATCTGGAGCGTCATGGTTTCGACAAGGATGAGATAACATTCGGCGACGATGCCCTGCATGAGATCATCACCTTCTACACACGTGAGAGCGGCGTGCGTCAGTTGGAGAAGCGCATAGCGGAGATGCTGCGCAAGCTGGCGCGCAAAAAGGTCTCGGAGCAGGAGTTCAGCCATACTGTCAGCAAGGAGGATGTCCGCGATATGCTGGGCAAGCAGTCCAACTACCCCGACAGGTATGAGGGCAACGACATGGCCGGAGTAGTCACGGGCCTTGCATGGACACAGGCCGGAGGTGAGATTCTGTTCATAGAATCCTCAGTGGCGGACAGCAAGGATTTCAAGCTCACGCTGACCGGCAACCTGGGCGATGTCATGAAAGAGTCAGCGGCTTTGGCTTTGGGATTCCTGAAGGCTCATGCCACGAGGTATAAGATCGGTCCGGAGATGTTCCAGACCCATGAACTGCACATCCATGTTCCGGAAGGCGCGGTTCCTAAGGATGGGCCGTCAGCCGGCATCACGATGCTCACGTCAATAGCATCGGCTATGACCAACCGCAAGGTGCGCGCCAGACTGGCGATGACCGGAGAACTGACGCTCCGTGGCAAGGTGTTGCCTGTAGGAGGAATAAAAGAAAAAATCCTGGCTGCGAAACGAGCCGGGATTCAGGATGTGGTCCTGAGCGACCAGAACCGGAAGGATATAGAGGAAATCCCTTCGCAGTATCTGGAAGGGATGACATTCCATTACGTCGTCTCGGCTTCGGAAGTCTTGGATTTCGCCTTGCTTGACGAATTGGCGGACTGATCGGATTTCTTGCCGTTCCTGCGGCGTGAACGGCCGCGGTCATTCCTATGGCCGCGGTCTTTTCGTCCACGCCCACGGCTCTTCCTGCTGTCGTTGTTCTGATCCGCCTTGGGAGCGTCTCCGAATTCAGCGGGGACGTCGGCGCGGGGGACTTCCTTGCCCAGCAGTTTCTCTATGCGCTTCAGTCTGAACGCTTCCTCCGGAGCCACAAACGTCACGGCTCGTCCGTCGCGGTTGGCGCGTGCGGTACGGCCGATGCGGTGGATATAGTCTTCGGCATCGCGTGGAACATCGTAATTCACCACCATCTCGATGTCATCGATGTCAATGCCTCGCGACAGTATGTCGGTGGCGATTATCACCTGTGTCTTGCCCGCCTTGAAGTCAAGCATCACGTTGTCGCGTGCTGTCTGGTCCAGGTCGGAATGCATCTCCGCCACCTTGAACGGCATCCGGCGGAACTCCCGCGCCAGATTCTTCACCTTGATCTTCGACCCGGAGAACACGATGACTCGCTGAGGAGGCTGCTCCTTGAACAGACGTTTCAGCAACGGCATCTTCTGTGGCTCATAACAGATATAGGCAGACTGCTGTATCTTCTCCGCAGGTTTCGAGACCGCCAGCTTTATTTCCACCGGATCCTTCAGTATCTTCTTGGCCATCTGCTGGATCTTCGGCGGCATTGTCGCCGAGAACATCAGCACCTGCGTCTCCTTGGGCATATGTGAGAAGATCTGCATTATGTCATCGTAGAAACCCATGTCGAGCATACGGTCTGCCTCGTCGAGTATGAAGTAGGAGACTTTGGACAGATCCACATATCCCATACTGAGGTGCGCCAGTAGTCGTCCCGGCGTGGCGATTACCACATCGGCGCCCATCTTGAGCGACTTTCGCTGTTGGTCATAGGTATATCCGTCAGTGCCGCCGTAGACCGCGATGCTGCTGACAGGCATGAAATAGGCGAATCCCTGCAGCTGGCGGTCGATCTGCTGGGCCAGCTCGCGGGTCGGAGCCATGACCACGCAGTTCACGGCGTTCTCGGGAAATCCTCCCTCGGCCAGTTCATTGATCACGGGCAGAAGATATGCGGCGGTCTTGCCGGTGCCGGTCTGCGCGCATGCCAGCACGTCACGTCCCTCCAGAACGGGAGGTATGGTCTTTTCCTGAATCGGTGTGCACTCATCGAAGTGCATGTCCCACAAGCCATCCAGTACGGAATCGTTTGTCAGTAGTTCATCAAATCTCATAACATCTGCAAAATTAGTAAAAACTCCTATATTAGACAAACAATTCTCGATTTGAGGGCATTATGATGCACCGAAACATCCAAGGTTAGGAATTTTTGAAAATTTTTCAAAAACCTTGAACAAAATTAGACAACCTTTTGTTTAATTAATGAACATTATAAAACAACAAGCTTATGAAATCTCACGATTCTTTCCAGACAAGACTTCTTGGACTACAGAACAATCTGCTGAACTTCGCATATCAGCTGACTTCAAACCGCGAGCAGGCGCAGGATCTGTTGCAGGACACCACACTGAAGGCCCTGGACAACGAGGACAAGTATGTTGACAACGTCAACTTCAAGGGATGGATATTCACGATCATGCGTAATATCTTCATCAACAATTACCGTCAGAATGTCCGCAAGGCCACTGTGATTGACCAGACCGAGGACCTCTATCACCTGAACATCAGTCAGGATTCCGGTCTCTCCACCCCGGAAGGCTCATACGCCGTCAAGGAGATATCCGTCGCCCTCAACTCATTCAGCGATGACTACCGTATCCCGTTCAACATGTTCGTTGCCGGATACAAGTACAACGAGATGGCCGAGGCCATGAATCTGCCTCTGGGTACCGTCAAGAGCCGCATCTTCTTCGCCCGCAAGACCCTGCGCAAGCAACTCAAGGATTACCGTTGACTTCAACGCAGCCCCATCACTCATCAAAGAGGCGCCACTTACTGACGCATCCGTCTTGAGATAAGCCAAAAGTTTTAAATGTTTGTGTTCAAAGCCCCCGTGATACAGGGGCTTTTATTTTTGTAGTTTGACGGATAATGACTATTTTTGTCGCATGGAATACTGGGAATTTGTTCATGGCAGTGCTGATGTGGATACATCGGCATTGCGCCTGGCTTATGGAGCCAGGAAGTCGAGTGTGTGCTTTGACTTTGAGGATGCTGTCACGCAGATCGAGGCACGCCGTAAGTCCAGGCGGAAGATACCTTGGTTCACAGGACATGACCGATTCCGTTTTCCTTCACTGCAGGCTGCCGAACAGGCCACGAACCAGGCAGTGGCTTTATATCATTCCGCCATTATGGGAAAAGGCATGCATCTAGCCGACCTCACCGCGGGCCTTGGCATAGACGCAATGACTCTGGCATTGGCAGGCAATCGCATCGATGCCTTCGAGATGGACGCCGACCGTGCGGAAGCACTCCGTCAGAACGCCGATGAGTTGAAATTAGAGAATTTCAGCATTCATTGCGCGGATAGCATAAAGTATCTCAAGGATAACCCCGGTCTGCGGTTTGACTGCCTGTTCATTGATCCTGCTCGTCGCGACAGCGAAGGCAGACGGATCTTCCGGTTGCAGGATTCTCTCCCGAATGTGATTGAGAACATGCCCTGGCTGTTGCGGCATGCTCCGAAGATATTGGTAAAGGGGTCTCCCCTTCTGGACATCACGCAGACCATACGCGATCTGGGCATGCTTGAATGCGGCATTCAGATTGAGGCTGTCTCATACCGGGGCGAGGTCAAGGAAGTATTGGTTCTGATGCAGGATTCCAAGGCGGAGGTTACAGTCAGTGTGACAGATATCGCAGATGCTCCGGATTTTCCCGACGGAGAGGCAGTCGTGAATTACAGATATGCGGCCGGTGTGGCGACCGGTGGACCGGTGCGTCTTGCCTGCATTGACGATGTCGTTCCCGGACGGTATCTTTACGAGGCCGGAGCCGGCATGCGAAAACTGAACTGCGCGCCTCTTATATGTGCATCCTATCCGGATATCAAGGCTTTATCCCCTGATGGCGAGTTATTTGTTTCCGATATGCTCCATACTGATTTCCCCGGACGCGTAAACGTCATAAAGGATATTGTTAGTGGAAAGGAAGCAAAACGACTGCAAGGCGAGAGGCTACGGATTGTTTCAAGCCGCTATCCTCTTTCCGCCGAGGAATTGAGACGTAAGTATAAGTTGCGGGAAGGAGATGCCCTGTCGCTTTACGCCACTTCACTTTGCGGAAGTAAAAAAATGATGATATTGGCTGAAAAAGTATTGTGAAGTCAAGATTTTGCATGAAATTCTTGAATAAAGATACGCGATTCCGAAAAAATCGTTAAATTTGCATTACCAAAATGAATACCGCTATGAGTGACGCATTGGTTATCATACCGACATACAATGAAATCGAGAACATATCGAACATCATAGACGCTGTGATGCGTCTGCCGGACCAGTTCGAGGTGTTGGTGATTGACGATGCGTCGCCCGACGGCACCCAGGATGCCGTTCGTGCCAAGATCGGGCAGTATCCCGGCCGTGTTCATATGGAGACCCGTAAAGGCAAGCTGGGTCTCGGCACAGCCTATATCCATGGATTCAAATGGGCCTTGGCTCGTGGTTACGGATATGTGATCGAGATGGATGCCGATTTCTCGCACAATCCCGATGATCTCCCCCGTCTGTACCATGAATGCAAGGACCGAGGCGCCGACATGAGCATCGGTTCACGTTACGTCTCGGGGGTGAACGTGGTGAACTGGCCCATGGGTCGCGTGCTGATGTCCTATTTCGCCTCGATGTATGTACGCTTGGTGACACGCATGAAGCTTCGCGATTCCACAGCCGGTTTCGTATGCTACACACGCGGGGTCCTTGAGGCTCTGGATCTTGATAAGATCCAGTTCAAGGGCTATGCCTTCCAGATTGAGATGAAATTCAAGGCCTACCGCCGTAAGTTCAAGATTGTCGAGATGCCTATCATCTTCGTGAACCGCCGCCTGGGGACCAGCAAGATGAACTCGTCGATTTTCGGCGAGGCCATTTTCGGTGTCGTCACCCTCCGTCTGAAGTCCATCTTCGGAAAGATATGATTCCCGGGGTTATTCCCTCTTTTCATAACGGTTTGAAATCAAAATGAAAAGGTGTCCTGCCATTATTGACAGGGCACCTTTCCTCAGGATTTGGTCTTATGATGACTCACTCTCCGATCAGACGAGCCAGGACGTTGAAGAAGTCCGGATCCTCGCCGACGGTGATGTTCGCTATCTTGCCTTGCGGATTCACTATGACCTTGGTGGGGAATCCGGTCACAAGATATTTCTCGGCCACGCCGCTGTCCTGAGGGTTGTAGACCTGTACCCAAGGAAGGGAATATTTTTTAACACCCTTACGCCAGGCATCCTCGGTATCACCGCAGTCAACCCCTACAATCTCCAGTTTGCCCGCGTATTTGGAGTATGCATCCTTCAGTGCGGGAAATCCCTTGATGCACCAGGGACACCACGTTCCCCAGAAGTCCAGGATCACCCACTTACCCTTGAAGTCGGAGAGGCTGACGTCCTTTCCATCCAGGTTCTTCAGGGTGAAGGCAGGGGCGTCGACATTTCCGCTCTGCATCTCGGCCTGCCGCTTCACTATTTCCTGCTGCTTTACTGTATAGTCATACCGTGCGGCTACATAAGGCATGATTATAGACTTGCGGGCCTGCTCTGTCAGGCTGTCCACCGCCGCTATCAAGGCTTCGTCCTCCAGGTTCATGGCGGCATACGGAGTCGCGCTGCTGTTGGGATTGGCGGCGATATAGTCGGCAAAGACATCATAGTATGACTTAATCAATGCCTCGGACTCGGCTTTGTCAACATTTTCCTGATTGCGGAGACTCTCTAATTTCTGCTCAATCGGCTTGGTTCTGTCGCTCAGCAACTGCATGCCTTCCACCAGTTCCGTTCCCTTCATGGTATACTCTAACGGTTGGATTGACCTCACGTCGATCACGATGTCCTCGTACGGTGCGGCAAAGAAATCGACATTGACTTGGTCTGCCAGTGTCAGCGTACAGCGCGACGGCTCGGTCGGCGAAGCGAGGATGATCTTGCCGTCGCTCACCTTAAGCGTGTCCGTCATGGTGGCCGCGCGTCTCTCGGCACGGGACTTGGCCATGGCCTCAATGGGAATGCGATGCTCCACCACGATTCCATCAGCCGGCAGCTGGCTGAGATTCACCGTGATGACGGCCATTGCCGAGCCGCACGCAATCAGGGCGGCCGCCACTGTCAATAAGGTTCTTTTCATTCCTTCTTTTTTATATATGGTTATTCTGATATAATAACGTTCTCATGACCGAAATCATGATTGAAGAATGAATAAAATAATGCCGTGCATCAGGATTTCCCTCTGCACGGCACCGTCATTACTGAGAAACTGTTATTTATCCAAATCTACAAGTTCGTATTTGGTGCTGCCCAGACCGATTTTCTCTGCGTAAGGCAGGATGTGGGTGCCATGGCGGGTCTCGATACGCTCCACCAACGGTGCGCTGTCGTCACCCTGACTGCTCTTGTGGTTGAACACGATGTCCACGCAGGCCTGGTCCAGAGCCACAGGATCCATGCTGGCCAGGATGCCGATGTCTTTCATCAGCGGTGCGTGCGCGTTGCCGTCGCAGTCACAGTCTACCGACAGATTGTTCATCACATCGATGTACAGTACCTTGCCGTCGAAATAGTTGTGCACACCCTGTGCGGCGGCGGCCATTGACTCGATGAATGCGTCCTGTCCGTGAGGATTGTTGAAAGCGTTGCCTCCGGCGGCCGTGTCATGAGCGCCGGCGGTGTGGATGTATGCCTTGCCGTCAGAGCTTGCAACACCGATGGATTGATTCTTCAGCACGCCTCCGAAACCACCCATGGCATGGCCTTTGAAATGCGCCAGGTTTATCATGAAGTCATAATCCTCCAGATGCTTGCCCACTATGTCGCACTTGATCCAGGTGGTGTCCTGAACGGGAATCCTGATCGAGCCCTCGGAATCCATGATGTCAACCTTGGCGATCTTGTCGTAGCCATGCTCCTTGATGGTCTGGAGATGCTTTTCGGTGGTGTTGCGGGTGCCGGGATAAGCGGTATTGCATTCCACTAACGTGCCGTTCACCTCCCTGACGAGCGGGGCGATGAGTTCCGGACTCAATTGATGTGATTTCATCGACTCGCCTGTGCTGATCTTTACGGCCACACGTCCCTGGGGCTTGACGCCGAGGGCGTGGTAGACATTCAGAAGACCTTCCGGCGATATATCCTTGGTAAAGTATACCTTTGCCTTGGCTGGAGTCTGGCTCGCCGCGTTGCCGGCTTCATATGCGTTTTTTGCCTGGCATGCCGTCACCGACATCATTCCCAATGCCAAAGCCAATGTCAAATGCTTGATGTTCATGCTTAGTAAATGTTCTCTGTAATATTATTGCAAAATTAACTAATAATTTCTATATGTGATTATCAAAATCACCTGACTTTATACCAATTTTGCAGATTCAAGCAAAAGGTTGTTCAGTTGCTCATGCTCAACAAGGAAACCATCGTGACCGAAGGGTGAATCAATCTCATGATACCTTGCTCCCGGAATCATTCCGGCTATATGGCGCATGTCTGAAGGCGGAAAGCACAGGTCAGTTGTCAGACCGATCACGATTGTGTTGAGGTTTAGCTCAGAAAGCACTTTCTCCACTCCCCCGCGGCCCCGGCCTATGTCGTGCGTGTCGAATGAATCAAGAATCGAGACGTACGAATAGGCATCGAACCGGTTCACCAGTTTGTTGCCTTGATGCTCCTGATAGGTCTGGGCGCGGTGCAGTTGTCCTAACCGATAGTCCGGTTTGTCTTGCTGGGTGGCGTTATAGCCCGAAGGGCCGCGGTATGTCAGCAGCCCTAAGGCCCGGGCGGCCCCAAGCCCTTTGGCTCCGGCGTCCTTGCGGGGCTGTCCATATGTGCTGTCGGCGAAGATGGCCATTCTCTGGGTCTCGTCCACTGCGATAAGCCATGGAGATGCCTTGACATCCGAGGCTATGAAAACCAGTTCATCGAACCGCTCCGGCTGTGTCACCGCCCATTCTATCGCCTGGAACCCTCCGACGCTGCTGCCTACAATCCGATGTATATGTTCCAGTCCCAATGCGTCGGCCAGAATGACATGAGCCCGCACAATGTCACGGATAGTCACTCTCGGAAAACTTCCATAATATGGCGAGCCGGTTTCCGGATTGATGGATGCGGGGCCCGTGGTGCCGTAACAGGACCCTAGGATATTGGCGCAGACCACGAAATATCTGTCCGGATCCAGAAAACATCCGGTTTCTACCGTATGAGGCCACCAGTCATCCACCTCGCTGTTGGCCGTCAAGGCATGGCATACCCACACGGCGTTGTCTCCCCGCTCATTCAGGTTCCCATAGGTGTGGTACGCTATGGTCAGTCCCGGCAGTTCACCGCCCATCTCCAATGGAAACGGTTGGTCGTAATGATATATCCTGGGTTCCATTATGCCTCCTTCTTCAGGGTTATGGCGCGGTATAGTCCGCGGGTCGCATCCTCCAGCATATCCAGGACCAATTCAAACCCCTCCGCACCCTCATAGTATGGATCCGGCACATAGTCATACCGTTTGTTGCGGGCCTCTGTGAAGAAATCAGCCATCATCACCACCTTGTCACGATTCTGGACAGTATGTGCCATGTCGCGCAGCCTTTGGTAATTGGAACTGTCCATTGCCAGTATCAGGTCGAAATCCCCGAAGTCATTGGGTTTCACCTGACGTGCGCGATGCGTCAGGCTGTATCCACGCTGTCGGGCATGCACCCGCATTCGGTTGTCAGGCAATTGTCCGGCGTGACCGCCATACAGCCCTGCGGAGTCCAGCTCAAACCTGTCGGCGTCGCCGTTTATGGTTACCACCTGGCGCATCAATTCCTCGGCGGCCGGAGAACGGCATATGTTCCCGAGGCAGACAAACAGCAGCCTTACAAGCTCCTTGCGCTGATACCGCTTCCTCAAAACTTCCATTGCTTTATCCATTATTAACCTTAATCCTTTCGATTGATATCTGAATAATGACTGAAAAACGTCACAGAGATCATGATTTCATCAATTTAGCGACTTCCTCTAAAAACAGATCGGTCGGCATATCATACGGCAGCCAGTGGATTGTGGTGCCTCGTTTCACCATTCCACGGAACCATGTCATCTGACGCTTGGCGAACTGATGGATAGCGGTTTCAAGCTGGCTGAACATCTCCCGATAGCTTAGCTTGCCTATCACATGCAGTGTCACGTATTTATATTCCAGTCCATAATATATCAGGTCATCGGCAGGAACCCCGGAATCAAGGATATTCTTGATTTCGTCTACCATCCCCTCGTCAAGGCGTTGCCGCAGTCGTGCCGTGATTCTGGACCGTCGGGACTCGCGTGGAATATCCAGACCGACCACCACACAATCCAAGGGTCTCGCGCCCGCGTAACTTGCCTCAACAGCCTTCTCCGGATGCTGCCTGTAATATTCCTGAATCTCGATGGCCCGGATCGCTCTCGCCTTTGTGTCGAT
>ENA-OYXU01000930-OYXU01000930.1-human-gut-metagenome-genome-assembly--contig:-NODE-930-length-10731-cov-5.263301_pt1 | contig 10731 bp, 7 predicted proteins | sample MGYA00243243_ERZ653435 | MGnify/ENA primary metagenome ERZ653435 (study PRJEB26926, sample SAMN06165113) | human gut metagenome | biome: ENVO:00009003; feature: ENVO:2100002; material: ENVO:00002003... | reverse complement strand
CCGTATTCGTGAATAAGTTTTATGTAATCATCTATCATCCATCACGATTTGTATCTCTAAACCTCTTAATGTGCTAATATACAGGTGTTTAAATAGTGTGATGGATATTGTAAACATTTCGTCAATCGAAAATGGAAAACGTGATGGATAAAAAGAGAAAAAACCTTTCTAGGCGTATGCCTTACGCCTAGAAAATGTGTATTGTTTCTTATTATTTCAGATATTCTCCGAAATCAGTCAATCTCATGTCACCCTTCTTCAGGAAGGTATCGTGCATGGCGAGAGCAGCACGCATGCTCTGTGGCTCGTGGCCCTTCTCGGCAAACTTCAAGTATTCGCGGAGCATAGGGCGGTAATCCGGATGGGCACAGTTTTCGATAATCTCTTTGGCACGGCGCAATGGGCCTTTGCCACGGAGATCGGCTACTCCCTGTTCGGTAACGATGACATCCACATCGTGCTCGGTACTGTCCACGTGACTGCACATCGGAACAATGGCAGAGATGCAACCGTTCTTGGTGGTACTCTGCGTGGTGAAGATAGAGATGTAACCATTGCGCTCGTAATCGCAGGAACCGCCAATACCATTCATCAGCTTGCTGCCGCAGATATGGCTGGAGTTCTCATTGCCGTAGATATCGCACTCGATGGCGGTGTTCATGGCGATGACACCCAGACGGCGGATAACCTCAGGAGAGTTTGAAATCTCGCTTTGGCGGATGGTGAGATGCTTCTTGAAGTAATCAATATCATCATACACCTCTTTCAATGTATCGTTTGTTACGGTGAGCGAAGAGCAGGAAGCATCCTTGATTCTTCCCTCGCGCATGTATTTTACCACGGCATCCTGAACCACCTCGGTATAAACGCTGAATACCGGCACGTTAGGGTTCTGTCCCAATGCCTCCAATACAGCATTGGAAGTTACGCCCACTCCGCTCTGCAAAGGCAGGAACTGAGGAGGAATATGTCCCTTCTTCAGGTCACTGACCAGAAAATCAGCCACATTATGTCCCATCTGTTCGGTCACAGGGTCGAGCGGTTTGAAGGCACGCGCCTCCTCCGGAATGTTGCATTCTACCACACCCACAATCTTGCGGGCATCAATCTCCACATACTCTTTACCTATTCTATCGCCCACATTCAAGATTGGGATAGGTGTGCGGAATGGGCATTCTGCTATCTCATATACATCGTGAAGATAACGGGAAGCTGGACTGTGGAAGGTATTCTTCTCGATGAGCACCTTCTTTGCCAATCTAACGATGGTAGGAACGATGCCGCCGGCAGAGGTAAGGAATGCCTTGCAGGTAGTTTCGCCTTCTTCCAAATCAGAAACTTCGATGATGGCAAGGTCTATATCGCCATAGAAGCCACGGCGCAGGCGCTCAGCCATGTGGCCGAGGTGCATATCCTCATAATCAATCTCGCCCAGGTTGGTATGAGTTCTAAAGTCCTTGTTGGTAGAAAATGGCGCACGGAACTTGATGGCATGGGCTGCTGCCATGTCACCTTCGATACTCTGCGAGGTAGAAGCACCCGTGAGGATGCCCACCTGGAAAGGTCTGCCCGCCTCGTGCTCAGCCACGGCTCTCTTGGAGAGTTCGCGGAAGGTTGCCTTAGGCACGCCGTTTGGTGTGAAACCACTCAATCCGATTGTATCTTGATCGTTAATCATCGCTGCCGCTTCGGCAGCACTCAATCTTGTATATGCCATTTTCTTCTAACTTAATACTCATTAGCGGAACTTATAGCCGCCTTCTTGATAATTGATAACTGTTTGCGGCTGCAAAGTTACACATTATTTTCGATATATGCTAATAATTTGATAATTTTATGCATATAATTGGCAAAAAACTTACAAATAGTGAATAGATATACAAAAACTACTTACTTTATGCAAAAATATAGCAGCATCATACAGAGAGAATTTACCATGGAAAATCAGTTCCATTGATATTTTCGAGGAATTTAATAACATTTTGCGAATGATTTGTCGGATATATCAGAAAAATGAGTTAACTTTGCACTCAAAATATAAATAATATAAAAGAAAGGTTCATACAAGATGGAACAGAAATTACTGATTTACAACACTCTCACACGTACGAAAGAGAGATTCACTCCGCTCCACGCTCCTAACGTGGGCATGTATGTTTGTGGCCCTACCGTGTATGGCGATCCGCATCTCGGTCATGCACGACCAGCCATCACATTCGATATACTCTTCCGTTATCTCAAGCACCTGGGCTATAAGGTTCGCTACGTTAGAAACATTACCGACGTTGGCCACCTGGAGCACGATGCAGATGAAGGCGATGACAAGATTGAGAAGAAGGCTCGCCTGGAGCAGTTGGAGCCAATGGAAATTGCGCAGTACTACACCAACCGCTACCACGATGCCATGGAGGCGCTGAACGTGCTCCCTCCTAGCATTGAGCCTCATGCCACAGGCCATATCATTGAACAGGAGAAACTGGTTCAGGAAATCCTAGACAATGGTTATGCCTACGAGAGTAACGGCTCTATCTACTTCGACATCGAGAAGTATAACAAGGATCATAAGTACGGTATCCTCTCCGGACGTAACCTGGAGAACGTAATCAACGAGAGCCGCGAGCTGGCTGGTATCGGCGAGAAGAAGAACCAGGCTGACTTCGCCCTCTGGAAGAAGGCTTCACCTGAGCATATCATGCGCTGGCCTAGTCCTTGGAGTGATGGTTTCCCTGGCTGGCACTGCGAGTGTACTGCGATGGGACGCAAGTACTTGGGCAGCCACTTCGATATTCACGGTGGCGGCATGGATTTGATTTTCCCTCATCATGAGTGCGAGATTGCTCAGGCTGTGGCTTCTCAGGGCGACCAGATGGTTCATTACTGGATGCACAACAATATGATTACCATTAACGGTCAGAAGATGGGTAAGAGCTTGGGTAACTTCATTACCCTGGAGCAGTTCTTCACAGGCAATCACGACAGTCTGGAGCAGGCTTATTCGCCAATGACCATCCGTTTCTTCATCCTCTCTGCTCACTACCGCAGCACCGTAGATTTCTCTAACGATGCATTGAAGGCTAGCCAGAAGGGATTGGAGCGCCTGATGAATGGTTTGAACGACCTGGAGCGTGTGCCTGTGGCTAAGCAGAGCGATGAGCAGGTGAAGAAGTTCGTAAGCGAATTGCGCCAGCGCTGCTACGATGCGATGAACGATGACTTCCAGACTCAGCTCGTTATCAGCTATCTCTTCGAGGCTTGCCACGTAATCAACACAGCCCTCGACCACAAGGCAAACATCTCTGCTGAAGACCTGAAGGAGCTTTCAGACACCATGCATCTCTTCACCTTCGACCTGCTCGGTCTGAAGAGCGAGAAGGGAGCCAACAATGATGCTCGTGAAGAGGCTTATGGCAAGGTAGTGGATATGGTTCTCAACCTGCGTGCCAAGGCTAAGGCTGATAAGGACTGGGCTACCAGCGACCAGATTCGCGATGCCCTGGCTGAAGCCGGTTTCGAGGTAAAGGACACCAAAGATGGTGTTACCTGGAAACTGAACAAATAATATTTAAAAAGAGGGTGCATCATCAACTTATGACGCACCCTCTCTTTTTATTTTTGTACTGCTGCAGAATCTTTCTTCCTTGCAGCAAGTGAATCTTTCTGTCTGCCAGATATAGAATCCCGCAACATCTTATCTTTCTTACTCTTATATTCCTTATACTCTTTTTCGTAATAATGGGCAAAGTTGGCGAAAGGCTCTGTCGTTACCTCATCGCTCGATGCCGTATAGGTATTTCCGTATGGATCGGATGCCTTGATGATGATTCTGGCATTCGGATTCCTAGGAGTATAATAATAAAGGTGGTTCATGATGAGATAACCATTCCCCTTGCTCACGAACCGGTAAGATACACTCTCGCTGTATTTATGATGATAGCCGGCGGCAAAGGCATCCTGCCCCTTTCCGCTGAGGCGCCCCATCATATATTCTTTGCCATCCTCTACGGCTACAACACGCCAATGACTGGTAGCATTGAAGACATTGGCTACCAGGATATTCCTGTTGTTTGCCAACTGCCAATCCCTAGAGTATTTCTCGCCGTTGAAATCGGTCTGCGCACGGAACAAGGTCATCTGCTTGCTCTTATCCCAGAAAGTTCCCTTGTAATAGCAGTTGCTGATGCTGGTACCCACAAAACTGTATACATAATATCCATTTGGAGTTCCGCAGATGTTGATATTCGACTGCCATATATTGCCACAGGCGGCAGCATGACAATGCTCCATCACATCCTCTCCCTCATAGTTGATTTCGTGGTTGCAGGCAAAATGAGTATGTCCGCAGAAGAGTTCGTAACCGCCCTTAAACTGTTTCAGCAAAGAAAGCAGGAGCGAGAGACGAGAAGAAGAATAGTGTCCCTCCTCATGGGCATTGGTCAGCGGCTTCGCCTTGCTGAAAGGCGCATTACCAAAGGTAAAAGGAATATGATAACAGAGTATCACCTTCATATCCTTTGGCGTGAGGGCGAGATCCTGCTTCAGCCAGCGCACCTGCCGTTCACGCAGTTCGCCCGGCGAATAATAGGACATGCCGCGATGGAAGAAGCAGTTATTGATGCAGACATAATGCACATCGCCACGATTGAAGGAAAAATCGGTAGGACCGAAATTCTCCTCCCATTTCCTGCGGTAGAGCGCCTTGCCATCCTGGTCGTGATTGCCGATGACGGAGAAGAGGCGCATCTCTGAAGAGCCCAATGCCTGGCGTATCTGACGCTCCAGTTTGGCGTTGTAGCCACCATAATACTGCACGTCATCACCCATGCTGAGCCCGTAGACCGGTGTTCCGGCAGGCAGCGAACTGATGGTCTGCCTGATATCCGCCATCGTCTGGGTAGTGAATCTTTCTACATCGCTCTTCTTGATGGGATTATCATCCGGAGAAGTATAGTAAGGACTGTAGGCATTGGTAACCTGCGGGTCGCCGATGACAATCATCTTATAGTGAATCTCCTTGCCGCCCGGCAGTCGGGTGAGGGTGAAGTTATAGGTCTTCTTCCCCTTGGATACCTTTTGGTAGAAGAAAGCCGTGCGATCGGTCTTAGAATGGGTAGGAACCTCGCAATCGGCTGGAACAGAATAGTATATGAATTTTGCCAGGCTGTCTCGCTTCATCTTATATCTGCCCTGTGCATCGGTTTTTACACAGTTGAATCCATCGCTCACGATGACGCCAGCCACTCCCTTTCCTTCCTTATCTCTTAAAGTTCCGGAGATATTGAAATCCATCTTCTTCACAGGTTTCTTCTTCAGCGTATCAGCAGGCTGTGGCTTGAGATGGAGAACCGGTGGGTTTTTCACCAGGTTCTGTATCTGTTTCTTGGGGTAGAGCAGGTGCAAGGTGATGCCTATTGCTACGAGCGCGCAGCAAGCAACCGACAGAACCCCTATGTATAATTGTTTCTTTTTCATGAGTACAAAAGTACGGCTTTATTATGGTAATGCAGCATATATTCATTTAAAAAACTCTAAATATTACCTTAGGGTAACTTACCTTAGGGTAATATTTCGTAACTTTGTACCAAATTACTAGGAATATGGCAAAATATCTATCACCATTTCAATTTGGTACATTAGCCACCAATGAGAATTTTATCGACAGACAGGAAGACAGGGCTTTGCTCAAGCAATTACTGTCCTCCCATATCAACGTGATGCTGATTTCACCACGCCGATGGGGTAAATCATCGCTAGTGAAAAGGGCGATGAGCGAATTGGCTGGTGAGGATAATAACGTAAGAATCTGTTATATCGATGCCTTCAGCATCGGCTCTGAATCTGAATTTTATCGCACTTTTGCCAGTCAGGTTATAGCTTGTGCTTCCTCTAAAATGGAACGGTGGATAGAGGATGCAAAGAAATTCCTGACAGGCGTGATACCGCAGGTTGTAGTAAGCGACCAGGTGACCGACTTCATGGCTTTTGACCTGAAGTTTGTGCCACAAGAGCGTGATAAGATGACGATTCTCCAACTGCCTGAGTTGCTGGCAAAGGAAAAGGGCATCAGGATTATCGTCTGCATAGACGAGTTCCAGCAGTTGGCTAACCTTCCTGAGTATAAGGATATGGAGGGAAAGATGCGCTCGGTATGGCAGCAACAGCAGCTTACCTCTTACTGCCTCTACGGCAGCAAGCGAAACATGATGCTCAATATCTTCAACAATTCCAATAGTCCTTTTTATCGCTTCGGACAAGTGATTTTCATGCAGAAGATAGCTAAGGAGCATTGGATTCCATTCATTCTGTCATCTTTCGAGAAGACAGGAAAGTCAATCTCTGCAGAGATGGCAGAGCGGATCTGTGATGCCGTGGCCTGCCATTCCTGGTATCTCCAGCAGTTGTGCTATTTTATCTGGAGTTTCACGGTTTCGGAAGTGACGGAAGATATATATCATCTGGGATTGAAACAGGTACTCAACATCAATACCCCGATGTTTCAGAATGATACGGAGAATCTCAGTTCTACTCAGATAGAGATGCTTAAGGCTATAGCCAATGGCGAACAGCATTTCTCCTCGCAAGCCGTGAAACAAATCTATAATCTTGGTAATCCGAATACGATTGTCAAGAACAGGAAAACGCTCCAGAACAAAGATATTATCGAAAAGCAAAACGATGCTTTTGGCTTTGTTGACCCGATATACCGGCTGTGGTTTAAGGAGGAGTATTGTAGATAGAGTAAATTAAAAGAAATAATATAAGGAGAAAAAAGATAATGGCAAACGATAATAAAGGTCTTACACCGATGATGAGACAGTTTTTCGAGATGAAATCGAAACATCCCGAAGCGCTGCTGCTCTTCCGTTGCGGTGACTTCTACGAAACTTACTGCGAAGATGCGGTGGAGGCATCCCGTATACTCGGCATTACGCTGACACGACGCAATAATGGCGGTTCTACGGGCACGACCGAGATGGCAGGATTCCCTCATCATGCTCTGGATACCTATCTGCCTAAACTCATCAGGGCGGGTAAGCGCGTAGCGGTATGCGACCAGCTGGAAGACCCGAAGAAGAAACGACTCGAAATAAAAGGTAAGAAGGGACTGAGCCAGATGGACAAGATGGTGAAGCGAGGTATTACTGAACTCGTTACACCGGGTGTGGCGATGGGAGATAACGTGCTGAACTACAAGGAGAACAACTTCCTGGCAGCCGTACACTTCGGCAAGACCGCCTGCGGTGTGAGCTTTCTGGATATCTCGACCGGAGAGTTTCTTACCGGCGAGGGAACCTACGACTATGTAGAAAAACTGATGGGCAACTTCATGCCGAAAGAGGTGCTCTACGACCGTGCCCGAAAGAACGACTTCGAGAAATATTTCGGCAGCAAATACTGTACCTTCGAGCTGGACGACTGGGTTTTCACCGAACAGACAGCCCTGCAGAAACTCCTGGGACATTTCAAGACAAAATCTCTGAAAGGTTTCGGTGTAGAGCATCTCAAGAACGGCGTGATAGCCAGTGGTGCCATCATGCAGTATCTCGAGATTACCCAGCATACACAGATTAATCATATTACCGCCCTTTCACGTATCGAAGAAGATAAGTTCGTGCGTATGGATAGGTTTACCATCCGCAGTCTGGAGCTTGTTGCCCCTATGCAGGAAGACGGTTCTTCTCTCCTGAATGTCATCGACCGTACGGTAACGGCGATGGGCGGACGTATGCTCAGACGCTGGCTGGTCTTCCCGTTGAAGGACGTTAAACCAATCAACGAGCGTCTCGACATCGTGGAATATTTCTTCAAGGAACCGGAATTCCGTCAGCTTCTCGATGACCAGCTGCATCGCATCAGCGACCTGGAGCGTATCATTTCCAAAGTAGCCGTGGGTAGAGTTTCGCCTCGCGAAGTGGTTCAGCTGAAGAATGCACTTGAAGCCATCAAACCTATCAAGGTGGCATGCCAGCATGCTACGAACGAGGCTCTGAAGCGGGTAGGCGAGCAGCTGAACGTATGCGAGACCCTGAAAGACCGCATCGCCAGGGAAATACAGCCCGATCCGCCACAGCTGGTCAATAAGGGTGACGTGATAGCCGACGGATTCAATGCCGAACTTGATGACCTTCGTGCCATCAGCCGCCACGGCAAGGATTATCTGCTCAAAGTACTTCAGATAGGTATTCCCTCCGGTATTCAGGGTGCTATTTTCTCTGTATCAAATGGTTTTATCCAGAGTGGTATCAATTCCTTTGGAGAGTATGCAATTGCCGGTTCTTCCCTTGCACTGAATTTCGAATATTTCACTTATGATATTGCAAATGCATTTGCACAGGCAACGGTCACCTTCACCAGCCAGAACTATGGCGCAGGAAACATCAAACGCTGCAAGAAGGTGTTCTGGTTAAATATGCTGTTTGGCATTGTCTTCACAGAGATTCTCGCAGTTATCTTTATCGTATGGAGTGACTTTTTCGTCGGAATCTACACAAAAAGTACAGCAGTCGCTGCCTATGCTTTGATCCGTATGTATCATGTCTGCTCATTGGAAGGTCTAACCACTACTTACGAGGTTGAAAGTGCCGCTCTCCGTGGTATGGGCAAATCAGTGGAACCTGCAATCTTCACCATCTTAGGAACGGTTGTTTTCCGCTTGATCTGGCTTGGAACAGTCTTCCGCCTGCGGTCAACATTTGACTGGCTGCTGAATGTATATGCGGCTTCATGGATATTTACCGGATGCGCACTGTTTATCGTGTATGTAAGACATATGAAGAAGGTGGAGAGAAGACAGAAATCAGCGCTTTAGGGACTATGAAATAATAGCTTCTTTGGTAATTCTGATTAGCTGCCTTTTGCTCATAAATTATTTTATTCCATCCTCCACAATCTTACAAATTGCACCGCCATCTATAACTGCGATAATCTTGCCCTTGGCTGTTTTACCGATCCTGTCATACAACCGACCGGCACTTGAAGACTCACCCTTGACAGTAAATGGACTGTTTGCAACATAACCACATTTACCAATGCCTTTGATCTGCACCATAATTGCTTCTGAATCAAACTCATTGTCCGGTTCCTTTTTCAATTTCACCTTCATACCCTTTTCCATAAATTCATTTCCCAGATAATGATTACATCCTGTAATTGTAAAATACATATCCTTCATATATACCGACTCCTTTCTGATCATATATTATATCGTGAGCATAGCTCACTCAATGCATTCCGCAAAATCAGCCCCCTTGCAAGCAAGTGATTTTGCGTTCATTATATCATGTCGTCTGTTTTACAGTACCTGCATACCGCCGTATTTACGGATCTTCAGTACATGGCAGGAGCCTCCGCCAAATACGTGATCCATAGCCTGGCGATACGTCTCAACAGTATCGTTTTCTACAAATGCCTGAATAGTTCCGGCAAATCCACCGCCGTGGACACGGCTGACTCCGTGACTTCCAAGTGTGATATCACTGACAGCCAGAGCAACGGATACATTCTGAGCCTGAATATCTTTATTCGTATATACGTTCTGCAAATACTTGAAAGAAGAATCACCGGATGCTTTAACCGCTGCAAGGAATGCAGGCATATCACCCTTTGTCAGGGAAGCAACCTGAATTTCTACTCGTTTTACTTCTTCAAAATAGTGAAGGGCACGAAGCAGGTAACGGTCGCCGAGTTTGGTGCGGATGTCAGCCATGTGGTCGATAATATCCTGTTCGCTTAATTCGTTTAATACCGGTTTGCCAAGCATCTCCGCAACGGCACACATCTCGGCAGGAACTGCAGCATAGTCAGCAGTCAGATCTACATGAGAGCCCTTTGTATCAGTGATACAGAGACTGTAACCGCTCTTTGCCATATCAAAGTCGATCTTTTCAACAATAGGATCGGCTGGATCTGCAAAGTCGATATGTACAAGATTTCCGACGGAAGATGCCATCTGATCCATCAGGCCGCAAGGCTTTCCGAAGTATACATTTTCTGCATACTGGCCGGTGATCGCGATCTCGATTGCAGATACGGAACCATTATTATAAAGTCCCGACAGGATGGTTCCGATGATTGTTTCGAATGCTGCAGAAGATGAAAGACCGGCACCAATCAGTACATCACTGGTGATATATGCTTTGAAGCCGCCGACAGCGTGTCCGTGTTCCTTTAATCCGGCAGCAACACCCTTGATCAGAGCCGTTGTTGTTTCTTTTTCACTTTCTACAAGAGAAAGGTCGGATGCGTCGATTGTAATGAGATCATATCCGTCTGAGATAACCTGGATCTTATCATCGGAAGTCTTTGCAACGATGGCAATCGCATCCAGATTGATAGATGCGGCAAGTACCTGACCGTGCTGATGATCAGTATGATTTCCACCTACTTCACTTCTACCCGGAGCGGAGAAGATAGATACCTCTGTGTCTCCAAAATCTTTGATGAATTCCTGAAGAGCGGCGATATATCTGCCATTCTGATAAGCAAGCAGATGCTCATCGACATAGATATCGGTTAATAATTCATTGTACTGTTCTGATTCAAAGTCTTTTATTAATTCAGATGCATGTTTCATATGTTTGTCCTCCTGATCATACATGATAATTAATGTGCTTACACCTGTACGATGCGTAAATGTGTGTTTACTTGTACAGATGTGCCTGTTTTCCTAAGTCTGTTTGTTCTTTATAGTGACAGGATAACATATGTTTAGTAAAATGTCAACCACACTTTAGT
>ENA-OYXU01000929-OYXU01000929.1-human-gut-metagenome-genome-assembly--contig:-NODE-929-length-10758-cov-4.217509_pt1 | contig 10758 bp, 7 predicted proteins | sample MGYA00243243_ERZ653435 | MGnify/ENA primary metagenome ERZ653435 (study PRJEB26926, sample SAMN06165113) | human gut metagenome | biome: ENVO:00009003; feature: ENVO:2100002; material: ENVO:00002003... | reverse complement strand
GGGGAGACATTGTCGACCCACGGTCCGGCGCCCGACGGACGCCGCTCGCTGACCACACGCTGTATGGCGCAGCCCGAAATCAGAAACTCCTCGAGCGAACGAGCGTCAAGCTCGTCGAGCAGGTTGCGGCGGTAGACACGGGCGAGCGCCCGGTCCATGTCGCCGCGCTCGGCGGCGCGCAGCGTGCGGAAACGTCCCACGACGCTCTTGACAATCTGGCGCATCAGATTGTTGGTTATCGGCATGGCGCCGCTCATGACGGCCTTGTCGCCTTCGGTGATGACCCGGCCGTCAGGGGCCAGGCAGGGGTCGCTCCACTGGTCCCCGTAGGTGTAGCGTTTCATGCGCTCACGGCGTGCGCGCAGCGGGGCACCCTCGGCCCATGTGCGGCGTGCGGCTTCAAATACACTCTCTTTTGTGCTGTCGTTTTCCATGATTCTTAGATTCAGTCGGTTATAGCTGTGGGGATAGTGGCGAGCGCCCGCTCGTCAAACTGATAGGTGTTCTCGCCGGTGTCGACGGCCGCGGTCGCCGACGACACACTGACGTCACGGCTGTCGGTGGGCCAGACCCTCAGCAGTTTGGGCCCCACGACGATAGCCACGGGATGACACGCCGCTCCACGTGTCATCGGGTTGTGCTGGCGCCGCGCAATCACTGACGCCGGGTCGCTCACGATGGCGCAGGGTATCAGCGAGCCCCGCAGCCTGAGCGTCAGCAGGCGGCGCACCGTCGGCGGCAGCGAGACGAGCGCCGACCCGTCGGACATCTGTTCGACAAGCACTTTAGACGCAATCTCTTCGGGTACAAGCAGTTCGCGCGGCCCCTCGTCCAGCAGGGCCAGATACCATGCCCGCATCTCGGCCGTGGCCAGAGTGGCCAGGTCGATCCCGTCCGTGCGGGTCACGGCGGCGTCACAACGCGGCGTCTCGCCATAGCGCCGCATCATCCAAAGTTCAAGCATCTGTTCGTGTGTCAGTTTCATAGTCTCGGTGGGTTTGATGACGCAAAGTTACGTCACGCCGGCCCCGTGGCGGGTGACATCGTGCCCGAATTCTCATGGTAGTGAGGTAAAATATCGCGGAGATATCATGGCCTCGAAACCGCGTACGGGCGGAGCAAAGCGTAGACCGTGCGCGGACAGCCATACGAAAACTAATCGGTCGCAGGGCGACCGCACTTAGACGCAACTCGCTGAAGTGCAGTCGCATCCGCGACTGGGGCGCACGCAATGTGCCTCATCTCAACGCGTCCGCGACTGTATCGGGCGTGAGTGCGTGGCTGGAAGCCACTCATCCAGACGGGTTAATGAAGGATTGATGTCGAGATATTTTTCTCGCCGCTCAGCTCCCCGTCGCGGCTGACCCGTTTGCCATAGTTAAAGGTGTATGTGACCGACAGGGATATGCGGCGGTGATAATCAGAGCCATATTGTGTCACCCGGCTGTCATAGAAGCGTGTGTTCAGGCAGTCTTCACTGAGCCGCCATGACGACCTGAAAAGATTGACAAGTGAAAGCCGGAGGTTCCATCCATGTGACGCCCATCCCGCAGTTGCCGAATAGCTCATCGGCATTTTGCGTGTGAATGCGTTGTCTCCGTCAACATAGCTCCACCCCGAGTCATAATAGGCGTTGAAGAAAAAGTCACCGAGATAATAACTGACATTGGCGCTTATGGTGAACGGATAGAGCGACACACTGTTGCTGCCGGTGGTTTTGTAGAGCAACAGCCTTGGCGACAGTAAGAAAGACAGTCTGCCGTCAAGGACCTTTCCGGTGAGGTTCGCGCCTAACTGTCCGTGATTGTAGTCGCCGTCGTTCTGATATTTTTTCAGCATCGTCTCCCCGGGCCCGTCGGGTGTGTAAACCGCTATCTGGCGGTTGGCGACACGGAACAGTGCGGCGTATGCCGTCATCTGCCACCGGTTGTCGGGCAACCATGTGTAACTCAGATTAGAAGAGATGTGGCGCGAGCATCTCAAATCAGGATTGCCTGAGACATACATGAGTTCAGACTGTCGGATGACGTTGGGATTCTTCATTGTCGCGTCAGGCGAGAAGGTGGCGTACTGAAACCAGAGACCTATCGAATGCCGCTGACTTGGAGCATATTGCAAATTTATATGGGTAAACGGATAGCGGTCATACATTGTCTTGGAGTTTATATAGTTTGATTCAAACGCATAGCCGCCGTCTATGCTTCCCGCTATCTTCTGATAATTCAAAGAAAGCCCCAGGGTTACGCCTGTGAAAGTCTGTCGGAAGCGGTTGACTGTATTGCTTGAGCCTGAGTAGTCGATATGTGTGCGCCCTCCGCCTGATGACACATTTGAAAACAGAGTTATCTTGTCAGACAGTGACTTGTCTGCCTGAACTGTCCCCCGCATATACCAGAAATCCTCGTCAGCATTATTTATGATTGTCTGACTGTCTGTGAGGTAGTTTGAAACGCTCCTGTTTTTGGAGAAATCAGCCTGAAAGGTCCCGTTTATTGACCATCCGCGACCGGGCGAGGCAAAAATCTCGCTGTTCCAGCTGATGGCGTTGTTTTCAGAAGGAGAATCGGTATGGTAGGTCTCCGATTGATTGAGGCCGGAAAAATTCACATATCCGGTTATCCGGTATTCCGGTGTGTTTATTCGGCTGTATGACACAAAATTGCGCCATGAAAACCGTTCATCCCTGTTCCACGATGCGCGCAGGGCTGCGTAAAGGCCGCGCTCGTGCCGGCGGCCTGATTCGACACCGCTTTCGCGACGTAGGGTTCCTGACTCCAGTCGGTATGTCTCGTCAGAGACCGAGCCGATGTGAGGGTTGTAGTCATAGTCTCCCGAAACCATCAGGTCATATTCCATCTTCCGGAAGGCAAACTTTGAATAGACCGAGGCTTCGCCGCTATGTATCATAAAGCGCTCATCACCACTGAGTTTTGTATAGCCTCCATAGGCGTAGGAGTGTGTTATGAAGTTCACGACGTGCGGGGCGCGCTGAAACCGCACGTCAACCGGAAAGTCAAGATATTCAATCCGTTTAATGTCTTCGGGGTTCAGTCCGCTGATATCTTCATCATTAGCGGGATGGGAATTGATAAACAGGCTGACGGATTGGTTATCAGTCGTTTTGATGGTCTCTGCTATAGGATTCACACTCAGTTGAGGAATATTCATTCCTAACAGCAGGGAAATGCCCCCGGATGCAGCCGACTTCTGTCGGGCGGACGGAATATAGACCGTTTTAGTCGCACTTGTTCGCTGAGCGTCAGCCACGACGGTTATCTCTCCGAGATTTTTTGCCGTCACGGTATCCCGGTCGGCTGTCTGTCCCTGTGATGTCAGCGGGATTATTATCAGTGGTAACAATATAAAACGTTTCATGCCGCGAAATTAGACGGCTCACTCTTATTCAGTGCTTATTTATCCTTATTTAGTCTTAATCTAGAGACGGGCATAATAGCGGATAGGCCGACATTTAGTAATTTTGCGTTGTTATGAAACATTTCAAGCTGATTCTTAACTCCATACGCATTATATTCATGCTATTGCTGGCGGCCAATGTGTTTTATATGGTGCAGCTTTATAATTCAATAAAGGAGAGATATATAAGCGATGTAGAGCAATCGCTGAGCCGCGCCGACCAGATTGAGACGGTTGACCGCATAATCAGAGCGGACCTCGCCGGAGATGACGGTGTGGTGTGGGTTGAGATTGGTCTGCAGAAATCTGAGGTCGGCTCTACGATGGATGCCGATAAGTTGCGCGAAATGGATTACTCCCAGGGTTTTCGCCGCGCTGACCGTCAGATTATGTCGGTCATAGCCCGCCATCTCCACGACTCCGCATACAGCGACAGAATAGGGAAACCCGACTTGACGAAACTGGAGGAGGCTTTTCGCCGTGACCTCGGTTTCTCGGACTATTATCCTGAAAAAGTGTATGTTGCTGCGCCCGGCGATACAACCGGACAAACCGACGGCCTGTGGAAGATTGAATATCGTGTAAACGATGACCTTATATATAATGCCTATATATCTCCGCTGACAGACAATATACTGAGAGAGATGGGCGGAGTAATAGTCACGTCGGCTCTCATAGCCCTGGTGCTGACCTTCGGGTTCTGGTATCTCCTTCATATCATTGCCCGGCAGCGGACTATCGAGGAGATGAAAGACGATTTCACCAACAACATGACCCATGAACTTAAGACTCCCATCGCTATAGCATATGCGGCTAACGATTCTCTGCTCCAGTTTCCTGACCCTGATGACCGGGAGCGGACAAAGAAATATCTGACGGCCGCGCTCGAACAGCTCACCAAACTGTCAGGACTTGTCGAAAGTATTCTCGCAATGAGTATGGAGCGCAGGCGGAATCTCACGATGGCTAAGGAAAAGGTTGACATGAGGCCTTTTCTGATGTCGGTCATCGATCAGCAGAAGCTGAAAACCGACAAACCGTGTGAGATTCTGCTGGAATGTCCCGACGATGTCACTGTCATGGCAGACCCGACTCATTTCGCCAATGTGATGGGTAATCTGATTGACAACAGCGTCAAATATTCGGGCGATAGGGTCTCTGTTGTAATCAGGGCGGACATGAACGGTGTGTCGGTAACAGACAACGGAATCGGTATCCCCGAACGGTCACTGACCGACATCTGGAGCAAGTTTTATCGTGTGCCCCGGGGTAACCGCATCCATGTGAGAGGCTATGGCATAGGACTTTTCTATGTGAAATCAATAGTTAACAAACACGGCTGGACGATAGATGCCGAAAGCAAAGAGGGTAAGGGGAGCCGATTTACAATAAAGTTCAGAAAAGATGAATAACAGAATATTACTGGTTGAAGACGATTCGACACTGGCGATGATAGTGTCCGAGACCCTGCAACGCGATGGTTTTGAGGTTATGACTGCGGCCAATGGCGAGGAAGGGCTCAGGGTGTTTACCCGGGAGGGAGCTGACCTCATTGTGGCCGATGTGATGATGCCGCGCATGGACGGCTTTGAAATGGGGCGAAGAATAAGGCAACTTGATCATGGTGTGCCTATATTGTTTCTCACGGCCAAATCAGAGATAGACGACATTGTCGAGGGGTTTGAACTTGGCGGCAACGACTATCTCAAGAAACCGTTCAAAATGCTCGAACTGATTGTGCGAATAAAAGCTCTGCTCCGCAGAAACATACATGAGGAGGCCGACCGCTTTGAAATAGGCCGCTACACACTCGATATGCCGACCCAGATACTGACATGTCCCGGCCGGGAAAGCATCCGGCTGACGCTGATTGAGGCAAAACTGCTTAAAGAGCTTGCTGTCAATTCGGGACACACAGTGGACGCTCCGTCCCTGATGCAGCTCATATGGCAGCGCGACGACCCCTACAGTCGTAATTCGCTCCACGGATTCATACACAAGCTGCGCCGCTATCTGCGCCATGACCCGTCGATAGCGCTGCTCAATCAGCGGGGCATAGGTTATATGCTGACTGTTAAACCGTGACATGCAAACCCGCCGGGTGCAATGTCGGTCGCATCCGTGATGGCGGTGGATGCTTTGAAAAGTGTTTCTGTCGATTATCTGTGTGTTACGTTGAGTAGACGCGTTGCTGTCGATAGGCGTGGTCGCGGCGGACTCTTTGTTTTTGTATGTCGTGGTTTTTCAGTAACTTTGCGCGATGAAACTGTTTTTAGCACTTTTATTAGCTCTGACGGCCTTTGTCGCCGACGCTCAGGACTTTGCGGCGCTGCGCCGTCAGGCCGACACGTCGCAGGCTCAGGTGACTTCGCCGGGCGCCGACTGTAACCGCGGCGACGGCGAGGCTTTCGCCGAGTTTATCGTCAAATTCACGACCGATGCGGCGTTCAACGCCGAGCGCTCGAAGCTCTCGGGCGTCTTTGCCCTCAAGCCGATAGCCAATTACCGCGCCCTGGTGACCACGTCGGGCCACGAGGCCGGCTACACCCAGATGTGGCAGATTAAATCGCCCGGGTGTGTCAGGCTGGTCTGCGGCTATGACGGCATGCCTTCTGACTACACATTTGTCTTCAGCCGTGACGACAAGGGCCTGTGGAGGCTCGTCGACCGTGTGACAGACTCATTCTGACCATCATTCACTCTGAAATGAAAAGATACAACCTGATTAACAACAGTCTCGGCTGGCTCTGCTTTGTCATCGCTGCGGTGACATACATGCTGACGCTCGAACCGACAGCCAGCTTCTGGGATTGCCCCGAGTTTATAACACAGGGCTACAAGCTCGAAGTAGGCCATCCGCCGGGCAACCCCATCTTCATGCTCGCTGCGCGCTTCGCCGTCAACTTCGCTTTCGGCGACGTCACCAAGGTGGCCCTGATGGTCAACGCTATGTCGGGCCTGCTGTCGGCCGCCACAATACTGCTGCTGTTCTGGACCATCACTCATCTGGTCAAGAAGCTGATTGTTGACGACGATGCTACCGAGGTGTCTATGCGCCAGATGATTATCATCTTCGGGTCGGGTCTCTGCGGCGCCCTGGTCTACACCTGGAGCGACACGTTTTGGTTCTCGGCCGTCGAGGGCGAGGTCTATGCGTTCTCGTCGTTCTGCACGGCCCTGGTGTTCTGGCTCATCCTGAAGTGGGAGAACCGCGCCGATTCGCCCCATTCAGACCGCTATCTGATTCTTATAGCCTATGTGATAGGTATCTCTATCGCTGTCCATCTGCTCAACCTTTTGTGTATCCCCGCCATCGTGCTGGTCATCTACTACCGCAAGTGGCGTGACACGACGGCCACCGGCTCGCTGATCGCGCTGGCCGTGTCGGCTGTGGTTGTCGGCCTGATTCTCTATGGTCTCGTGCCGGGATTCATCGAGGTGGCCCAGTATTTCGAGCTGTTCTTTGTCAACAGCCTCGGCTGGAGCTACAACACGGGCGTGCTGGTCTATGCCATCCTGCTGGTGGCCGCCTTCATCTGGGCCATCGCGTCGCTCTATCGCCACAACAGCGTCAGCGCCGTGCGATGGAGCGTGCTGGTCAGCGTGATACTCTCGGGTATCCTCTTTATCGGCGACAGCCTGTGGATTCCGGTCATTCTGACCGCCGCGCTGGCCTTCTGGCTCTTTACCGCTCGCCGTCTCCCAGTCAGAATCCTTAATATCGCCATACTGAGCATCTTTGTCATCTTCATAGGTTATTCGAGCTATGCGCTGCTGTTGATACGCTCAAACGCCAATCCACCGATGAACCAGAATGCTCCGGACAATGTCTTCGCGCTGGCCTCATATCTCAACCGCGAGCAATATGGCGACCGCCCGCTCTTCTACGGCCAGACCTTCAACGCCTCGGCCGTCTACACCGCCGACGGCTCGGGCTCATTTGCCCCGCTGACCAAAGAGGGAAGCGCCGAATATGCCAAGGCCGTGAAGGAGTCGCCCTCAGACCCCGACAAGTATATCATGACGGGCCACCGCAAGGAGTATGTCACCAACCCCGAGCTCGACATGCTTTTCCCGCGTATGTATAGCGGCGCCCACGCAGCCGCCTACAAGGACTGGACTGGCATGACCGGCTATCCCGTAGATGCCACCGCCATCGTCGGCGCCGACGGCGAGCCGCTTCAGAAGCAGACGAAAATCAAGCCCACCATGGCCGAGAACATGAGGTTCTTCCTGACCTATCAGCTCAACCATATGTTCTGGCGCTACTTCATGTGGAACTTTGCCGGACGTCAGAATGACATCGCCGGAAACGGCGAGGTCAATCACGGCAACTGGATTTCGGGAATACCGTTTATCGACAATCCCCGCCTGGGCGACCAGTCGCTCCTGCCCTATGATGAGGGCGAGGGCAACAAGGGCCACAATGTCTTCTATCTGCTGCCCCTGCTGATGGGCATCGCCGGCCTCTGCTGGCAGGCCTTCCGCTCGAAGCGCGGCATCGAGCAGTTCTGGGTGGTCTTCTTCCTGTTCTTCATGACAGGCATAGCCATTGTGCTCTATCTCAACCAGACACCCACACAGCCGCGTGAACGCGACTATGCCTTCGCGGGCTCGTTCTATGCCTTCTCGATATGGGTGGGCATGGGTGTGGCCGCCATCGCCCGTCTGTTTGACCGCAAGGGCAAGGATGACCGCTTCAAGCTGATAGGTGCCATCAGCGGCGCCGTGGTCGGCCTGATTGTGCCGCTCCAGATGGTCTCGCAGACGTGGGACGACCATGACCGCTCGGGTCGCTACACGGCCCGCGACTTCGGCATGAACTATCTCAACTCGCTCGAGAAAGATGCCATCATCTTCACCAACGGCGACAACGACACCTTCCCGCTCTGGTATGCCCAGGAGGTCGAAGGCGTGCGCACCGACGTCAAGGTGATAAACCAGAGCTATCTGACAACCGACTGGTATGCCAACATGCAGCGTATCCCGTCATATGACGCTCCGGCCGTCGACATGATTGCCAAACCGGCCGACTACGCCTATGACAAGCTCCAGTTCTCATATTTCAGCGAGTCGCCCGACTCTGTGCCCGTGGCGGCCTCGAAGATGCTCGAAGCGCTCTACAGGCCCTCGTCGCGTCTCAACTCGTGGGGTGTCCCGATGATAAACAATCCGCTGGTCTACATCGCTGTAGACGGACAGAAAGCCGTCAGGGACGGCCGCATCACCCGTCAGCAGTATGAGGCCGGCGACACCGTCCTGATGACCAACCTGACCGGGGGGCAGTCGACCGACGGCATGACGTTGGGCAACACACTCTCGCTCGACATCATCGCGTCGTCGCTGTCGAAGGGTTGGAACCGTCCCGTCTACTTTGCGCTGACCGTGCCTGACGAGTTCTATCTCGGCATGTCGCCGTTCATGCGTCAGACTGGTATGGCCTATGAGGTTACTCCCGCTCTCTACAACGACTTCTCTGACCCCTACAGCCGCATAGCTGTCGACACTGACCGCTCATATAACGCCATAACAAAGGGTTATCGCTGGGGCGGACTCGAAGACAAGCCGTCGTCGATTTATCTCGACGAGACGACCCGTCGTATGGTCAGCTCGACACGCCTGTCGATAATCAACACTGCCGAGGCGCTTGTCAACGAGGCCTTGGTGGCCGCCGACAAGAAAGACACGGCCCGCGCCAAAGACCGCTTCACCAAGGCCCGCGCACTGCTCGACCTGATGCAGAAGAAGCTGCCCGCCGAGGCGTCGCCCTACAGCATCCAGGACCCCCAGACCATAGCTTTGCTCTATGACGAGATTGCCCGCGGTCTCGGCTCCAAGGACGACAAGCAGAAGGCGCTGAAGATGATGCGCGACGAGATACGCCGCTACGGGCGCAATCTGCTCTACTATCAGTCGCTGACGCCGTCGCAGTATGCCACGCTCCAGAATACCGACAAGTATATCGACCAGCGCTATGTCATCGACCTGTTGCGCGGCTATCACGCCATGGGCGCCGACCTCGAGCAGATACTCGGCGAGCTGGCTGCCATGGGCGTGAACGTCGACCGTCTGTTGTCAAAGGCCGATGTTGATTGAGCAGCCGCCTCTGGCCTACCGCCTGCTGTTTCCTGAGGCCCTGTGGCGCATCAAGCGCCGCGGGTGCCCCACGGTGTTTCTGACGTTTGATGACGGCCCGATACCCGAGGTGACACCCTGGGTTCTTGACACGCTCGACAGCTATGGCGTGAAGGCCACCTTTTTCATGGTGGGCGACAATGTCAGGCGACATCCCGAATTGCTGGCCGACGTGCGCCGCCGCGGCCATGGCGTGGGCAACCACTCCATGCACCATCTCCAGGGCATGAAGGTCACTACGCGCCGCTATCTGCGCGACATCCAGGAGGCCAACGCCCTGATTGACACCAACCTCTATCGGCCGCCTCACGGCATCATGCGCTGGGCTCAGGCCGCAGCCCTCAAAGACCACTACAACATCGTCATGTATGACGTGGTTACGCGCGACTATTCGCGCAAAATCAGCCCCGAACAGGTCTTTGACAATGTCAGACGGTTTGTGCGCAACGGTTCGATAATCGTCTTTCACGATTCGCTGAAGGCCGAGCGCAACATGCGCGTCGCGCTCCCTGCCGCCATAGAGTGGCTGCAGAGCGAGGGCTACGGGTTCGAGGTCTTTCCCATGACGTGACATGATGCCAGCCGGTGCCGACCTGTCTTCTGCCGTACGTCGCCTGTGTGCCGACGCCGGCGCCTGTGCCTGCGGAGTGGCGCGGGCGGCAGAGGTGTCCCCGGAAGATATGGCGCTGCTCGACGCGTGGCTGGCCGAAGGCCGCCACGGCTGCATGGACTACATGGAGCGCTGGCGCGACCTCAGGGCCGACCCGCGCACGCTGCTCCCCGGGGCGCGCTCGGTGCTGGTGTGCGCCTTCTCGTGCCGCCAGCCGCAGCACAGCGCCCACATCGCCGACTATGCCCTGGGCAGCGACTACCACGCCGTGCTTCGCGCGCGCCTTGAACCCGTGGCCGAGGCCCTACGGAGCATGTGCGGCGGCGACACACGCGTGTGCGTCGACTCCGCGCCTCTGCGCGAGCGCTACTGGGCCATGCGGGCCGGAGTTGGTGCACCGGGCCTCAACGGCAAGATTTTCGTGCCGGGCGCTGGCTGCGACGTCCTCCTGGCCGAGATTCTCTGTACGGCCGAACTGCCCCCCGACGCTCCGGCCGCCTCGTCGGCCTGCACCGCCTGCCGCCGTTGCGTCGAGGCATGCCCCGCAGGCGCTCTCGACGGTCGCGGAGGCGTCGACGCGCGGCGCTGCCTCTCCTGCC
>ENA-OYXU01000925-OYXU01000925.1-human-gut-metagenome-genome-assembly--contig:-NODE-925-length-10796-cov-3.458803_pt1 | contig 10796 bp, 7 predicted proteins | sample MGYA00243243_ERZ653435 | MGnify/ENA primary metagenome ERZ653435 (study PRJEB26926, sample SAMN06165113) | human gut metagenome | biome: ENVO:00009003; feature: ENVO:2100002; material: ENVO:00002003... | reverse complement strand
GTCTGAACAAGGCCGCCGTGAAGTTCGCCGGCGAAAGCCCCAAAGTACGCACTGCCGTGGGCGGGATTATCGGCAACGCTTTTGCCAAGGGCGATGCCAAGTGGGCCGTTGCCGTGGTCGAGTGCCGTAACGAAGGCGACGTGTCGTGCGGCTATGCCGCCAACACCTACAACAGCGCCCGCGGCATTCATGTGGGCGGCCTGTGCGGCTTTATCGCCGGCAACGAAACCGTCAATGCCGTCGTGCGTTTCAGTTCCAATACGGGAGCTGTCCACAGCGAATCGGGCCGCATCGGAGGCATTATGGCGCTGGCGTCGTTCTGTGATGTGCAGGAGTGCGTGAACGAAGGTACGGTTGACGGCTCGGCTGCGGTGGCAGGCGGCATAAGCGGTCTGTTCGAGGCGGGCGACATGTACGGTTGCGTGAATGTCGGCGATGTGCTCCTCAAAGGAAGCGGCAATGCCGGAGGTATCGTGGGTACGACGCAGACCCCAAAACGGTATACAGCCATCACCGACTGCCGCAACGGCGGCGTGATCTGCGGCCGCTTCGGCTTCACGGCATCGATATTGGCCGAGAGTCGCAACGACACCGACAGGGTGGACGGTTGCGGTGTCGGCGGCGCCGTCGGTACGCCGGCGCAGGGGCGTGAGGCTCCGCGTGTGACGGCCGAAAACTACGGGATGTTCATACTCGGACGCAATACCGAGCGCAACAATGCCGAGGTCGGCGAAGTAAGACCTTGTTACTATTGGAACGGAACGAAATAATATTCATACATAGATGAAACGATTCACCCTATTATTCGCAATGCTCGTAGCGGCATGTGCCGTGTACGCGCAAATCCCCAACGTGTCGGGACGGGTTACCTCGACCGACGGAAGCCCTGTCGCTGGAGCCGTCGTCAGCGACGGACTGAACTGCACGCAGACCGATTCCGACGGCCGTAATACGCTGACGAGCGATCTCGAAAACCGTCATTTCATCATGCTGTCGGTGCCTGCCGAGTATGAAATTCCCGCTCGCCACAGCCTGCCGATTCCTTTCAAACGCATTCCCCGCTACGTCGAAACCTTCACAGCCGATTTCGTACTCGAACCGCGCAAGGAGTCGTCCGATCACCATACGCTCATCGTGCAGGGCGACCCGCAGATCAAGGATTTCTTCTGGGACAACTCGGCGGAGGCCTACCGCGATGTGGTGATTCCCGACATCATCAAGACGCGCAAGAGTATCGCTACGCCATGTTACGGCATCGAACTGGGCGACGTGATCTATAACGAGCTGACGGTCTATCCTGTCTATCTGCACAATACCGACCGTGTGAACATGGTGACTTTCAATGTCATCGGCAACCACGACCACGACCAGACCACGTTGCTGAAAGATTCGCTCGGCACGATGCACTACGAGATGCATCTGGGGCCTACGTGTTATTCGGCCAATATCGGTCGCGTGCATTACATTTTTATCGACGACATACTCTACGACCGTAAGGATGCCAAGGAATCGTATCGCCACGGCCTCTATGACGAGACCGTGCACTGGCTCATAGAGGATTTGAAATATGTGCCCAAGGACAAGATCATCATGATCTGCGCCCATGCCCAGATGTTCAACAAAAAGACGACCATGGTGCGCCGCAACAAGAACTTTGCGGCTTATAGCAAGGCGCTGCTCGATTTCAAGTATGTCTATTCATGGGCGGGACATAACCACCATACTTATCTTTATACGAGCGAACCCGAGCGGAACTACGATATCGACAACCTCACCTCGATCACCGTCACCAAGTCCACGGGGGCATTGCGCTTGAACCGTTTGCTCAACAATGACGGTACGCCGCAGGGTTATTTCGTCGTCGATGTCGACGGCGAAGAGGTTTCGTGGTACTATCTCTGCTGTGGCAAAGATCGCAACTACCAGATGAAGGTCTATCCTCCGGCACGCACCGGCGGCGAATACGTGATGGCCAACATTTGGGCGCACGATAACAAATGGGGTGCTGTCGAATGGTGGGAGAACGGAGTGAAGGTCGGCCAGATGGAGGCGCACGATGCGTTGGATCCCGACTATGTCGACCTCTACGCTACCGTGACGAACAAGACGACGCGCAAATACTGCAAGCCCGTCAATTCGTTCCACATGTTCCGGATCAAACCGTCGGAAGGAATCCGCGAGGGTGAGGTGCGTGTTACGGACAGGTTCGGAAACCTCTATACTCAAAAGGTATCGTGGTAGTCGGCCGAACCGAATGAAACGAAGTGAGATCATACATCTTCATGTCGTAATCAGGTCCAGCCCACAGACTGGACCTGATTCGGCGGCTCGCGCTTTGCACGACGATGTCCCTCTCCGAAGATAAGCAGGGCGAGACGAGACAAAATAGGAGTTACGACATTGGACGGCATATTGGCTCGCAGTAAAGTTTGTCATCCAAAACGTTCGAAATAGACCATTAGAAAGACTTCTTAGAAAAATAGCCTCGCAAAATTTATTCTGAATAAAATAGTCATAAATATTTCAGTGTAAGAAAATAGGGGACATGAACAATTTCGAAGGTCGGACAGAAATCTTTGAAGTTGTTCATGTTTTATTTCTCCCATTTATTCTCAAAAAACGAATTACATCCACCTTGTAAGCGGTTCATCGGGATGTAAGCTGTTATAATTACTGATAAGGCTATCCCATAATGTAGGGTCAGAGGTGTATCCGATCCGCTTTTCGAAATCCGGCGAGGGTAATATGTCCGCGCTGCAAACTCGTAGACAGTATTATGCAACAAAAAGGTGGTAAACCTGCTCCTCGCTGGAAATCTCCGAATCGAAGGTGCGGGATACTTCCCGAAGAATCGATCGGAAGTTTTTCTTCTCACTGAATTTCTTGTGCTTTTGGCTTGATCCAAAAGCATCAAAAGATCAAGCACGGCGATCGGGCAGGCTGCGAGCCTGCTAAAACTAAATCAAAATCATCGTTGCGCGCAGTGCAGCCGCCTTGCGAAAAGTGCGGGAAAGAGAAACGGCGGTCAAAAAATCGGGCGCCTTTCCCGCAGGAAGGCGCCCGATCGTTCATGCGCAAACCGTTGCGTTATTTCAGCCGCTCCCGGATCGCCTTCGTCTCGGCCTCGTAGCCGGGTTTCTCCAACAGGGCGAACATATTCTTCTTATAGGCCTCGACACCCGGCTGATTGAAGGGATTCACCCCCAGCAGGTAGCCGCTGATACCGCACGCCTTCTCGAAGAAATAGAGCAGTGCGCCCAGTGCGTGCGCCGAAATCTCGGGAATTTCGATGCGGAGGTTGGGAACGCCGCCGTCGACATGCGCCAGCTGCACGCCCAACTCGGCCATACGGTTCACCTCCGACAGGCGCTTGCCCGCCAGATAGTTCAGGCCGTCGAGATTCTCGGCGTCGGATTCGATCCGCACCTCGTGCTTCGGAGCGGTCACCGAGACGATCGTCTCGAACATCGTCCGTTCGCCCTCCTGAATGTACTGCCCCATCGAATGGAGGTCGGCCGTGAGGGTCACGCTGGCCGGGAAGAGTCCTTTGCCGTCCTTGCCCTCCGACTCGCCGTAGAGCTGCTTCCACCACTCGTTGATATACTGGAGCTTCGGTTCGTAGGAACCCAGAATCTCGATCTTCTTGCCCGCTTCGTACAGTGCATTACGCACCGTGGCGTAGACCGCCGCGGGGTTCTCCGCGAAGGCGACCTGCTCGCCCGTGGCACGCTCCATCTCCTCGGCGCCGCGTACCAGCGCCTCGATGTCGACACCGGCGGCGGCCAGCGGCAGCAATCCCACCGGCGTGAGCACCGAGAACCGGCCGCCCACATCGTCGGGAATGACGAAGGTGGCGTAGCCCTCGTTGTCGGCCAGCGTCTTCAAGGCACCGCGCGCACGGTCGGTAATGGCCACGATACGCTCGGCGGCCCCGGCCTTGCCGTAACGCCGTTCGATCTCCGCCTTGACGATGCGGAAGGCCACGGCCGGTTCGGTCGTCGTCCCCGACTTGGAGATGACGATCGCCGCGATCAAATGGTCCTTGACGGCATCGAGCAGTTCGTAGGTATACTCTTCCGAGAGATTCTGACCGGCGAAGACGACCACCGGCTCCTTGCGCGGACGCAGCGCGGCGAACGAATCGCCCATCGCCTCCGCAACGGCTTTGGCACCCAGATAGGAACCGCCGATACCGATGCAGATAATCACGTCGGCACACTCGCGCAGCTTCTTGGCTTCGGCCTCGATGCGCGACAACTCCTGCGGCGCGATCGACGAGGGAAGGGTCACCCATCCCAGGAAATCGTTGCCGGCGCCCTGCTTCGAATAGAGCAGCGAGAGCGCCTCGCGGGTGCGCTCCTCCATGCGGGGAGTGATCTCCACGCCGGCCTTCGAAATATCAAGTTTCAGTGTTTTCATAACGAAATCAGAATTAAATTCGACACTTTGCAATGACACGGCAAATGTAGTTAAAATTCTTAAAAATTGTTGCAGCGATATTCCGTTCTTTTTCCTATCTTTGCAAGTGAGATCCCCAGACGCCGGCCGTACCGGCGCGAAACCCGCTTAAAATACTGATAATAAATAGAAAAAACATATGGGACTTTTTTCGTTGACACAGGAGTTGGCCATCGACCTCGGTACGGCCAATACCCTGATCATCCACAACGGCCGCGTGGTGGTGGACGAGCCTTCGATCGTCGCCATCGACTCCCACTCCGGCAAGCTGGTCGCCATCGGCGAACGGGCGCGCGCCATGCATGAGAAGACCAACCCCAACATCAAAACGATCCGCCCCCTGAAAGACGGCGTGATCGCCGATTTCACGGCCACCGAACTGATGCTGCGCGGCATGATAAAGAAGGTCAAGAGTTCGGGGCATCTCTTCTCGCCCTCGATCAAAATGGTGATCTGCATCCCGTCGGGATCGACCAACGTCGAGATCCGCGCCGTGCGCGACTCGGCCGAACATGCCGGCGGCCGCGACATATACCTTCTCTACGAACCCATGGCCGCGGCCATAGGTGTGGGCATCGACGTGAACGCCCCTGAGGGTAATATGGTCGTCGACATAGGCGGCGGAACCACCGAGATTGCCGTCATATCGCTCGGAGGCATTGTGGCCAACAATTCCATCAAGATGGCGGGCGATGTCTTTACTGCCGACATCCGCGAATACATGAGCCGGCAGCACAACATGCGGGTGAGCGAACGAATGGCCGAGCGCATCAAGATACATGTGGGTTCGGCGCTCACAGACCTCGGTGCCGACGCGCCCGAAGACTACGTGGTGAAGGCGCCTAACCGCATCACGACAATGCCGATGCAGGTGCCCGTGTGCTACCAGGAGATAGCCCACTGCCTCGAAAAGTCGGTGGCAAGAATGGAACACGGCATCATCGACGCGCTTGAGAAGACGCCGCCCGAACTCTACGCCGACATCGTGGACAACGGCATATATCTCACCGGCGGAGGCGCCCTCCTGCGCGGCCTTGACCGGCGCCTGACCGACAAGATAGGCATTCCCTTCCACGTGGCCGAGGAACCGTTGCTCTGTGTGGCCCGGGGAACGGGCATCGCCTTGAAGAATGTGGACAAGTTTACCTTCCTGATGCGATAAAAACAGTGGCGCGTCGTGGCGCAGCAGCCGCGACGCAGCCGCGCCCTATCGCCGATTCTACGGCCGGAGATGTATTTCCTTCTCGAATTCATACGCAAATATTATTACGTACTGCTCTTTCTCGTGCTTGAGGGGGTGAGTTTCCTGTTGCTCTTCCGCTTCAACAACTATCAGGGCAGCGTGTGGTTTTCCGCGGCCAACTCCGCAGTGGCCGAGGTGAACCGCCGTTACTCCGATGTGATGTCGTATCTCGACCTAAAGGAAGTCAACCGGCATCTGACCGACGAGAATCTGCGTCTGCAGCTCGAGGCGGACCGCCTGCGCGAAGCCTTGTACGAGACTGCGCGCGACACCTCGCACACCGAGCGGGTGGTGCGCCGCCTGCTTGAGAACTACCGGCTTGTACCGGCCGAGGTGGTGTCGAACTCGAAGGAGCGCGCCGACAACTACCTTGTGATAGACCGCGGTACAGCCGACGGCGTGGCGCCCGAGATGGGCGTCGTGGGCGGAGGTGGTGCTGTCGGCATCGTCTACCTGGCCGGCCCGCATCACTCTTTGGTCATACCCTTGACCAACAAGAAGTCGAGCGTCAGTTGCCGCGTGCGCGGACAGCGCTACTTCGGCTACCTGCAGTGGGACGGGCGGAACATGCACGTTGCCAGTCTCGACGACATACCGCGTTATGCCAGAGTGAAAGTCGGCGATGTTGTCGAGACGAGCGGTTACTCTGCCGTCTTTCCGCCGGGTATATTTGTAGGCCGGATAGCCGGTATCGGCAATTCGGCCGACGGACAGTCGTACAGGCTTACCGTCAATCTTGGGACGGACTTTTCCAATATTCGCGATGTCAACGTGATAATTACGCCCTATAAGGCGGAGATTGACACCCTGCGCGCTACAGCTCAGAAGGAGTTGCCGCCGGCCGAAGGGACTTGATTCTTATGCTCCGGCGTCTGCCGCACTACCGGAGGCGTCTGCTTCGCGGCTTCCAGCTATAGTTCCGTCGCCATTCGGGCCTTCCGTACGCTCTCGTGCCTTTATCGTCTTAACCATCAAACCGTTTCAGAACGATGCTTCAGACAATCCTTTCCCGCCTCGGCTGGTTCGTCCTGCTGATGTTCCTGCAGGTGTTGGTATTCAATCATATACATATTCTGGGATATGCCACCCCGATGCCCTACGTTTACCTGCTGTTGATATTGGCCGACACCACGCCGCGCTGGGTCTACGTGGTGACGGGCTTCGCCTTGGGGCTCTGTATAGACCTCTTCACCAATACGCCGGGAATGGCCGCCGCTTCGCTCTGCGCCTGCGGACTGCTGGTCCCTGTCCTGCTCAAGGTGTTCCGCCCCAAGGACACGGTTGACGAGGAAATAGTCCCCTCGGTACGAAGCATGGAGTGGGGAGGATTCCTGCGCTTCGCCTTCTGCGCGGTCTTGCTCCACTGCACCTTCTTTTTCCTGATCGAGGCTTTCTCCGTAGAGCAGTGGCGTGTCCTGCTGGCCAACATCGGCGGAAGCACCGTGCTGACGCTGCTGGCCATAGCCGGCTTCGAACTTATCACGGCGCGCAAGCGGCGCTGAGCTCCCGGACAGTTGCGGCAGCTGCCCTGCGCGCCGCTGTCCGCCGCCGTCGCGCTCCGGCACCCTGTCTTCCGCTTACCGTGCTAAGCCGAGTTACTGTAATCCTAAGAAATATGCTTCATAGTCTACCGATATGTCCGGTGAAATGAATTTCTCCAACCGGAAGTTTGTGATTTCCGGCATCGTCATCGTAGTGGTCATCATCTACCTGCTGCGTCTCTTCACATTGCAGCTGATGAGCGACGACTACAAGAAGAACGCCGACTCCAACGCCTTCCGCAAAGACATACAGCTTCCCTCGCGCGGCCTCATCCTCGACCGCGAGGGCCGCCTGCTCGTATACAACGAGGCCTCTTACAATATCATGGTCGTCATGAACGACCAGATAGGCGTCGACACTCTCGAGTTCTGCAAAATGATGGGCTTCACGCCCGAAGACTACGTAAGGAAGATGGCGGAAATCAAGGCGCGGCCCACCTATTCCCGCTATACGCCGCAACTCTTCATGGCCCAGATACCCGCCGAGGAGTTCTCCGTGTTGCGCGAGAAACTCTACCGCTTCCGCGGATTCTCCGTGCAGAAACGCGCCATACGCCGCTACACTTCCGGCATAGCCGCCCACATACTGGGCGATGTGGGCGAGGTAAGCGACGCCGACATCGCCGAAGACAGCTACTATCAGGGCGGCGACTACATAGGCAAGCTCGGCGTGGAGCGTTCCTACGAGAAAGAACTGCGCGGCGAGAAAGGAATGCGCATCATGCTGCGCGACGTGCACGGCCGCACGCAGGGCCGCTACAAGAACGGGCAGTATGACAAGGCCCCCGTACCCGGCAAGGACATCACCCTCAGCATCGACATGGACCTGCAGCGTCTTGCCGAACGGCTGCTCGAGGGAAAGCTCGGCGCCATAGTGGCCATTGAGCCGTCGACCGGCGAAATACTCTGCATGGCCTCGTCGCCTTCCTACGACCCGCGCCTCATGACGGGCCGCGACCGCGGAAAGTATCACCTGCAGCTTCAGCGCGACCCCATGAAGCCGCTGCTCAACCGTGCCATCATGGGAATGTATCCTCCCGGCTCTACTTTCAAGATAACCCAGGCCCTTCTCGGTCTGCAGGAAGGCAGCATTACGCCCGACATTGCCTTTCCCTGTCACCACGGCTTCAATTACAAGGGGCTGCATCTCGGTTGCCACGGCCACGCCTCGCCCATCAACCTCGTGCCCGCCGTAGGCACCTCGTGCAACGCCTACTTCTGCTGGAATCTCTACCGTATGTTCAACGACCGCCAGCGCTTCCGCTCCACGCAGGAGGCCATGACGCGCTGGAAGGATCATCTCGTGGCCATGGGCTTCGGCTACAAGCTCGGCGTGGACCTGCCCGGCGAGAAACGCGGCATGATACCCAATGCCAAGTACTACGACGACCACTACAAGGGCGCCTGGAACGCGCTGACCGTCATATCCATCTCTATCGGCCAGGGCGAGGTGACGGCCACCCCCCTGCAGATAGCCAACCTGGCCGCCACCGTGGCCAACCGTGGCCATTATTATGTGCCGCACGTGGTACGCCAAGTGGCCGGCAGCCGCCTCGACTCGCTCTACACCACGCCGCGGCGCACCATGGTCGACCGCCGCTGGTACAACTACGCCGTGGCCGGCATGCGGCGCGCCGTCACCTCCGGCACCTGCCATGCCGCCGCCCTGCCCGGCATAGAGGTGTGCGGCAAGACCGGCACGGCCCAGAACCGCGGCCACGACCACAGCGCCTTCATGGGCTTCGCGCCGATGAACGAGCCGCGCATCGCCGTGGCGGCCTACGTGGAAAACGGCGGTTTCGGCGCCGTGTACGGCGTGCCCGTCGGCGCCCTCATCATGGAACAGTATCTCAACGGAAAGCTCTCGCCCGCCTCCGAGAAGAAGGCCGAGACCATACAGCACAAACGCATCGCCTATGGAGACTATGTCAGATAAAGGAAGCCGCTACCCCGTGTTCCGCGCCGACTGGGTAGTGGTGTTGATATACCTCGCGCTCCTCGTCTTCGGCTGGCTGAGCATCTGCGGCGCCATCCACGAGGTGGGCGACACCGACTTCCTGAGCTGGCAGTCGCGCACGGGCAAGCAGCTCGTGTGGATAGGCCTGTCGCTCGGTCTCGGCTTCGTGCTCCTCATGATAGACGACCGCTATTTCGACTCCTTTGCCGATTTCATCTATTGGGTGTTCATGGTCATCCTGCTCGTAACGCCCTTTGTCGCCAAGAACATCAAAGGCTCCCACTCCTGGATAAGTCTCGGCCCCGTGAGCCTGCAGCCCGCCGAGTTCGCCAAGTGCGCCACCGCCCTGGCTTTGGCCAAACTTGTTGGCGCCTACGGCTTTACGCTCGACAAGATGCGCAACTGCCTCAAGGCCGCCGCCGTGGTGATGCTGCCCGTGCTGCTCATCGTGCTCCAGCGCGAAACCGGTTCGGCCCTTGTCTTCCTCGCCTTCTTCCTCATGTTCTACCGCGAGGGCATGCCCGGCAGCTTCCTCTTCAGCGCCGTGGCCGCCGTGGCCTACTTCGTCATAGGCATACGCTTCTCGGCCGTGCCCATGCCCCACACCTCCGCCTCGGTGGGCGAGTTCACGGTGCTTGTGCTCATACAGATATTCACCGCAGGCATGGCCGCCGTCTATCTGCCCCGCACGCCCCATGCCCGGCGCCTGTCCCTCTGGGGACTGTCCGTCACGGCCGGCGCCCTGCTCTTCTCGCGCTTCGTCCTCCCCTTCGACGTGGCGTGGGCGCTCATAGCCTCCTGCGTGGGCATGGCCCTCTACCTCGGTTGGCAGGCCGCCGGCGAGCGGGCCGGCAAGTATGCCTTCATAGCCCTCTTCACCCTCGGCTCCACCGCCTTCCTCTATATGGCCGACTACGGCCTCAACCACGTGCTCGGCGACCATCAGCAGAAGCGCGTCAACGTGCTCCTCGGCATAGAGGAGAACATTACCGGCGCCGGCTACAATGTCAACCAGAGCAAGATAGCCATCGGCTCCGGCGGACTTGAGGGCAAAGGCTTCATGAACGGCACGCAGACCAAGCTCAAGTACGTGCCCGAGCAAGACACCGACTTCATCTTCTGCACCGTAGGCGAGGAGCAGGGCTTCATAGGCTCCGCCGCCGTGCTGCTCCTCTTCCTCGCGCTCATCCTGCGCCTCGTGTGGCTGAGCGAGCGGCAGCTCACCCGTTTCGGCCGTATCTACGGCTACTGCGTGCTGAGCATCTTCTTCTTTCATCTGCTCATCAACGTGGGCATGGTAATGGGCATCATGCCCGTCATAGGCATTCCGCTGCCCTTCTTCAGCTACGGCGGCTCCTCCCTCTGGGGCTTCACCCTGCTGCTCTTCATCTTTCTGCGCATCGACGCCGGCAACAAGGCCCGGATACACTGATCCGCCCGTCTGCCGCACGAACAAAACGTAAAAATCCCTTTCAGACATCATGCGTCACTCCAATCCCGACAGGCTCCGCGCCCTGCTCTTCTTCCTGGCCGCCGTACTTCTCTTCGGCGCCATCGTCCTCCTCAAGCGCGGCACGGGCTCCAGACTCCCCGCCGC
>ENA-OYXU01000924-OYXU01000924.1-human-gut-metagenome-genome-assembly--contig:-NODE-924-length-10808-cov-11.583000_pt1 | contig 10808 bp, 5 predicted proteins | sample MGYA00243243_ERZ653435 | MGnify/ENA primary metagenome ERZ653435 (study PRJEB26926, sample SAMN06165113) | human gut metagenome | biome: ENVO:00009003; feature: ENVO:2100002; material: ENVO:00002003... | reverse complement strand
TCCAAAAGTTTTGACAAGTATTCCTCGTCCCATCCTGCCTTCAGTCTTTTCAAGTTGAGGCTTCCCTTAGTCGTCTTGTCATTTTTCAAGATTGACAGAGCCATCTTGCTTATGGCCGAGAAGTTTCTTGCTGCATTTTTGACTTTCCTGCTTTCATCTTCTCTGAAAGTAATGTCCAATTGCCAATGCAGGTTGTTTTCAACGCTCCAATGCTGCCTAATGGCATTAGCTATTCTTTCCGGATCATTATTACTCAATGAAGTTATATAGTATCTGGTTTCCTCCGATGTCTCACCAGTTGCCACAATTGTTCTTCTTGATAGGATGCCGACAACAGACTTCAATCCAACAAATTTGTTTTTAAACATTCTCTGCATGATATCCCCATAGCTTACCACAATGCAGTTTCTTTCTTCCTTACGTCCGTGTCCCTCGTTGAAGGCATAATGCCTTGTCACAATGTTGCAAATATCCGTGTATTCATGGTCTGCAATCAACTCTTTGGCAAAGTCGTAACTTTTCTTCTGATTTTCTTTCAAGGCAATGATATAGTCACCCTTACCTTCTATTATTTTTTCTGTTATAGAAGTCTGGCACCCCATGGCATCCATTGTTACTATGGCATTTGACACGTCTATCGCACTAAGTAATTTGGGGACAACCTTGATTTCATTAGTTTTTTCACCGACCTTCTCTTGTCCAAGTGATATGCTGCAGTCGGCAGACCAAGCCGAAACAATCCATGTACGGAAGTCATCTTGTCCAAGAGTGTGGTCGGAATCACACTTGCTTGAGCCACGCATAAGTTTGCCGTCAATGGCAACAACGCCTTTCACTTCTCCGACTATTTCTCTGACCCAGTTTCTGAAAATCTCTTCAAATCCCTTTGGGTCAAAGATAGAAAAGAAACGGTTGAAGGTGTCATGGCTGGGTATTGACTCCAGACCTGTCAGACGCTCTTTAAAGAAGTCAAACTTGCTTTTTCCAAACTCTGCAATTTCGTTCCAGGATTGTGCTCCGGAAATAACAGCAGCGATTGTTATGTAAATGATATGTTCCATTTTATGGACAGTTCTGCCTGATACCCGTGGGTCGGCAATTTGTTTAGATAACTTAATAATACTCACTTTACAACTTTTGATTGTTAAATTTTTCTTTGCAAAGATACGAAAGATATTTTATATATGCAAATATACAGTATTAATAATAAATAAGTTACAATATATTTTTTAATATGTTAACAAGTAAGATATTTGGTGCGTCTGCCCTGCGTCACCTTGGTGATTATGGCTCACCACCTTGGTGACTAACCCTCGTCACCTTGGTGGTTAGGTCGTGAATCGCGAGAATGGGATATTGTTTTGCTGAAAAGGCAGAGAGTTTTTCAACGTTTTACGTCTTTTTATATTGTCTGGGAAATGTTTGGTTTTGCGTTTCTTATTTTGTAACTTTGCAAACGAAAAGCTGTATCTTTGCAAAGAAAAACACAGACTAAATGTCAATTATTAACAATTTAAATTCTAAATTTATGTTTAAGGTAAATTACATTACAGACAATGGCACTACGGTGGTGAATCTTGCCGTGCTGCAGGAGAGAATCAAAAATGGCGAGAGCACGGGGCGCGACGTCGCCGCCTACCGTGAGGACCTGATGACGAGAGAGATTAACGGAATGTCGGCAGAAAGCCCTTTGGTGGAAAGCCTTAATAAAGTTGTACCCGCGATGTGCGCAGGCAGGTACACGGGCATTGTGCCGGTGGTGATACCATGCAGCGGCAGCGCTGCGGAAGAGGTGAGGGAGAAGGTGAGCGCCATGCCCCAGACGGCGATGAGCTTCGTAACGGCTGACGCGAAAGGGTTTGTGGCGCTGTTTGCCTACTCGCTGCCCGACGGAACGCTGCCGAAAGACACAGAACACGCGCGGCTGTTTCATGAACATGCCTGCTACAAGTCAGCAATGTTCGTTGAGCATCAGACTGGTGAGAGGACGGAGCGCGGAGAAGTGTCCATGGACAAAACAATCCTCATGACCTCTGACAAGGATTGCTGGCTGAACGGCTCGCCGATGGTTATCACGCTCGAACAGCCTGATATGGGATTGTCGGAATGGCTTGTAAGAAACCCGCAGGAGAGAGCGGGAGTGGAGAATGCGGGAGCATCGGACGTGCTGCCCGGGTATTCCGACATAGACATGCAGGTGACAAAGTTCCACGCACTGGTGCAGACAATGTCGAACACCTTATATATAAGTGACGCCGACAACCTGATGAAGCTCGCCGTGGAGTGCTGCCGCTGCGGGATAGACCGCAAGCTGGCTGCCGACATGGTGCTGCGCTGGCATTATTTCGAGGCCAAGGCTACGCTGGTGATGACAACCTTCGAGTCAGCATACATGGATAATCCACTCGGCACCGCCAATCCCGTGCCCCAGCAGACCATGCAGCAGGAACGGCTGCGCCACTATCTGTTCAGCACCTATCATTTCCGCCGCAACGACATGACCGACACCGTGGAATATCAGGCTCACTCGCGGTTTCTCTTCGGATGGATGCCGTTTGATGCCACGGCAGTGCGCACTGCCGTGATTTTTGCCCGCGAGGCAGGGCTGACATGCAGCGAGGGCGACATTTACCGTCTTGTACGCAGCCAGCTGGTGGGTGAATGGAATCCCATTGACAGTTTTCTGGCGAGCCTGCCGCGGTGGGACGGCAAAGACCGTCTGGGAGAATTGGCTGCCCGTGTACCCGACGGCAAGGGAATAATGAGAAAATATTTCCCCGTGTGGATGAGAATGGCGGTGAACTTCTGGCGGCAGCGCAATCCGCTGTTCGGAGCCACGATGATGCTGATGCTTGTGGGGCGGCAGGGAATGAAGAAGAGCACGTTCTTCCGCCTGCTATTGCCTCCCGAGCTGCGCGCCTACTATCACGACCGCGTTGATTTTATGACTAAACGCGATGCCGAGCTGTATGCCACACGGTTCTGCTTAGTAAATCTCGACGAATACGACCAGCACTCTGCTTCGCAGGTGGCGTTTCTGAAGCATCTGCTGCAGGAGACCGACGTAAAAAACCGCGGTGTGTTTGAGCGCGACATCAAACATCACCGCCGCTATGCCTCGTTCTGTGCCACCACCAACAACCCCACTCCACTCACCGACCCAACGGGCAGCCGCAGGTATCTGTGCGTGAGAGTAGATGGCGTAATCGACTGTGACACAGTGAAGCGCCCCATCGACTACGCTCAGCTCTACGCCCAGATAGTGGAGGAGATAGATGCCGGACTGCCGTCATATTTCGATACCGCCGCCGAGGCTGAGATACAGAAGTCGAACCGTGACTTCTATGACCTCGACGACCTGCCGGCACTCTTTATGCGTTACTTTCGTCTGCCCAAGAGGGGGGAGGAGCCAGCGCGTCTCACCGCCATAGAGATAATCGAAGAGCTGCGGGAGAAGAATCCCGACGTCACGGCAGATAAATCTACAATGACACGGCTTGGGAGAATCATCAAGAGCATGGGATTCACAAGCAAGTGCATCAAAGGTTACAAGTATCATTTAGTGGCGCGATGCCGCTGATGGTGTGACGTGGGGTGTGACATGGGGTGTGACCTCTCACCCCAGGTTACACCCCACACAATCCCTTTGTTTATCGGCGTTCTGAGGGAATAAGGGTGGGACGTTGGGACATTGGTATATCTTACTTTACAACTATCTTACGTATTGTACCATTGCTTAGTCTGATGATGTTCACTCCTTTGACAGGAATAGACAGTTTGTTGCCGTTGCAGTCATAACGGCCGATAACCGTAACATTTTGGTCAGACTCCATATCGGCAATACCTGCAGGGTCGGAATAGATGCAGTTAATGTTCACCGTAGGACCATTTGCCTTTACGGTAAAATTATTGTCTCCAGTTTTATCTGCTACCAAGAGCTGTAGGGTGAATGTAGCATTGCCGTATTTACCTTTTTCCGGAAACCATTCCGAATTGAGAGCCTTTGTCTTACCTGCATCAATATCTCCACAGTCTGTGGTAAAATCCACAGGAACATTATTCACACACTGCCCAGGGAAACAGAACTGCACACTGCCACATGACATTTCTTTAGTGACAAGATGCGCCGCCACGGTGGCAGTAGCGTCTGTAGTGTTCTTCACCTTCAAGTTGAAACCAGCCTTCAACTCGGTGCCCAACTCAGGCATACCAGGAATCTTCGCCACTTCCTCTGCATAGAAAGTTACCGTACTGCCGTCCTTTACCTCGTTGTTGTCGGCATCAAGGAAACAGAATGTGTTGTCTACTTGTGCGTTGACGTTGCTCATACAGAGCAACATAACAGCCAATAATAAATTCTTCTTTTTCATATTTTTCATTTTTAATTCTTTATTTTAGTCTTTGCTGTTTGTAACACTCCACTGTTGTCATACACAAAGGCAACAATGGAGCAATCTTCGGGTTTCCAGTTCTGCTTCAGCACAGCAGAAGAGTTTACGGTTTTTGTCTCTCCTTCATTGATTTTGAAGTCTTCACCCCACGTACCGTTCACGGCAACACGGAGTACAGAATTATGTATATAATCCATTTTCGTGGAACCGTCGGGCATAATTTGCGGAGCCACGATATTATCCTCGACAATCCAGATCTGGAGCTTTCCGTTCACATTCCCGTCCACTCCGCCTGCATCAACGGTGACAATTACTTTATGGGAAGTTGCATCGTAATCGGCTTTTAGCTTCAGCGACACAGGAGCAGCTTTCTCTATCTCAGCCTTCACAAGCGACTGCCATTGATATATATTGACAGAAATGCCTTTGCGGTTAACACGTCCTGAAGGCTGTGCCGGAGCCCCCACTGCAGCATAATAAGCCTCGCTATCGTCTGTTGACAGTCCCATGTCGCTCACATTGCTTGAAAGAGCAAGGTGACCGCCATGTATTGCCACGGCGATTGCATTGTCGCCATACACCTCGTGAATCTGTTTTATCACATCCACGCTTTGGGGGCAGTTGACACAGAGCTGCCCCGTATAGTCCTCAATCAGCACACTGCACGCCACAGAAGCAGATTTCACATACTTGAAACGTTCACTCTCATCCAAGTCGCTGCACGATGCAAACATCATTGCCACACCTATATATATATAATATGTATATAAAATCTTTTTCATGTCGCTTTAGAAATTATAAATGTATGACAATGTGAAGCCTTTGGTTTGTGGAATGTAACGGCACACGCCGCCGGAGCAGTTATAGCCAGCACGTGTGCGTCCCCAGCCAAGCTGTATGCGGTGTGCCTTGATGTTGTATGTCAGGTAAGTTTGCCAATAATGCTCATTTGTCGCGCCACAGTTGTACATATCCGACACCGTAATCATCCAGTGTGGTGCAAGCGACAGCTCTGCCAGTCCAAATGCCCAGTCGCCATCATCCTCACCAGTGGTGAGATACTGTGCCTCTACATGCAGCTTTGTCTTGGGGTTGATGCTGAACAGTCCGTCGGCAATGAAGATGTTGCTATGGATCATTCCGCCCTCACCCTCAATGGCTGTTTTGTTGTAGAACTGATTCATATACATGAGGTTGAGCTTGAAGCCCTTTGTTATACGGCGCTCTATCTGCACGTTCATATCCTGATAGAATGTTTGTTTGCCCCATTTCCAAAATGCCGAGCCATAACCGTCGGTACCAATTTCTCCGGGTGCTATGTCGGGAATATCAGCTACACCTTTGGGATTGCGCGAGATGGAATGTACATGAGAAAAGTTTACCTTAACGTTCATGCCATACTTGCCACCGATGGTGGTACGGCGCTTGAAGTTATAGCCGAGCTGCGCCTGATATGCCCACTCACCGTTCTTGTTGGTGCTGTAAGGATAGAGCGCCGCCAAGGCGTAGGTATGGTCTTCAGTGAATGCCGGCAGATGGTTGATGGCAGATGCTGCCGTGAAGCTCTCCGTGCGGCTGCTGAAGAATGAGAAGTTGTCGGAGCGCTTTGCCTGCAAAAGCATCGACAGCCCTTTCTTGGAATATGATGCCGACAACATTCCAACATATCCCTTGCGGTAGATATAGTTGTTGAGAAACGAAGGGTCCTGCGACTTCCACGCATATTCTGCCAACAGGTGCAAGCCTCCTTTCTGGAAACTGGTACGCACATCGAAGGCGTTCACATTCTCAGGGAAATTAAGCTGGTGGGTAGCGTCTGCAAAGATCTCATCATTGCTGCCGTCATGCCTGTTCACCCACGAGCCCCCAAGAGTAAGCTTCACACCCTTGTCGCATAAAGAACGAATCCACTGGTCGAAACACAGTTCAATGTCAGCGCCCGATATCAGAGCGTCATCATTATAATTCCAATAACGGCGCTGCACGCCAGATAGTGCCTTCACCTGAACGCCGTTTACCGGGCGCATCACTATGCGGCATCCCATCAGCGAGTTGTCGATGCCGAGACTGCGTTCCTCATAAGTGCGGAAAATGAATCCCGAACCAAATTGCTCATAGAAGTTTCCCAAGGTCACTTCATAATCCTTGCTGTGATACTTAAGGTAGATGTTTGCAAGTCCCCAACCGCTGAACCCGTTGTTGTCGGTCTCAAATCCCGGCAGCGGATGCTCAAGATATTCCACCCGTGCACCAGCCTCAAGATGCTTGCCCGTCACAGTCACATTTGCATAGGTATTTGTACGGAAGTCCTCGTTGGAGCCGTCGGTCTGTTTTCCTGTTGGCACAAGCATGTCGCTCTGGATGCTTCCCGTAATCGACAGTCCTTTGCCTATGTCCACCTGAGCATGCGTTGTCGAGGCGACAAGAATCGCCATGATAAGTGTATTTCTTCTCTTCATGCTTTCACTCCACCAGTTCCCTCACTTTCTCTATCAGCTCTTCCTCGGCTCCGTCAGTATATCCATTGTGCTTATACACAATGTTTCCCTTGCCGTCAACAATGAGCACATAAGGAATCATCTGTATGCCGAGGGCGCGTTTAAAGTCTCCGTTGGGGTCAAGCAGCACGTCGTATTCCCAACCATAGGAGTCAACCAGTGGCTTTACTTTGTTGATGTTCTGCGCCTGGTCTATAGACACTGCTATGAGTTTCACGCCTGTCTCTTCCTGCCAGTCAGGATAAACCTCGTGGATTGCTTTCAGCTCGCGGTTGCATGGCTTGCACCATGTGGCGAAAAAATCGATGATAAACGGTTTGCCGCTGTTCGACAATGTATCGGTGCTCACGGTTTTGCCGTTGATGTCCTTCAGCGTCACTTTAGGCAACTGCGCCAATGCCTTGCCAATACATATAGTAATGATTGCAATTATTAAAAAAGTTCTTTTCATAAATCAGCGCTTGTGTACATACTTCTTTCCGTTTACTATATAGATGCCGTCGGGCAGACCGTTGAGCGATGATGCGTTGCTGCGCATCTTCATACCTATGGTGTTGTAGACATCAAACTGCTTGCCGTCTGTTTCCAACTGATGTATTCCCGATGGATCCCTTACAGGTGTGCGGTCGGCATTCATAATCTCACCATTACTGCCGTCAATGAGCAGGGTCACAATATTCAGGTTTGCCTTATCTTTAATATTTTCCGGCAGAGTGAATTTATACTTATTAGTGTATTTCTGACCCTCTTTTATCTCATTGGGGAACACCCCCTTGATGCCGTTATAATCATCATAGATGGCACGCGCCACATCATTGTACACCGTCGCCACATAGTTGTTCTGATGTATCCACCAGTCCATCATATCATTGGGATTATGTTCTGCTTCCGGATTTGAATAAGCATTATTTTGTGCATACGGTCCTACCTTATCTTCCGTCAGCACGTATGCAACTCTATATCCTGTACTGCTGTCATCATTGAATCCAAATACAGTTTCTGTTGTCACCTCCACATTTTTTCCGTCAGAAGAATAAGCCGTGGAAGTTATCAGAGCCTCGCCCTTGTCCTTAATGTCATCAATATCGAAAAGTGCCGGATACATCCAATATTTGCGGTTAATATGCGCGGTCGGATAGCTGCTAACCATATTAAAGAAGGCATTATAGCCGCTATTTAAAGGACGCATCTCATCATCATCATGGAGTGTAATGGCAATGAAATTGTCAGGATAATGCTCTATCATATTTTCTATTACCTCAATACCTATCGGACAGTAACCGCACCACGTACCTGTGGCTTCCTCCATCACAACCCTGCGTGGGAAGAATGTTGATCCTGAAGTTACAAAAGTTTGCACCACCTCACTGTTTGAAGGTATCTCATCTGGAGCACCATCAATGGATGCAACATTGAGTGTTACTGTATGATTGCGCCCGCTTAGGTCTTTGGGTAAATCTATATACACCGTATCTGTATGATTGGCAAGCATGGCTGTTTCCACTGTCTGCTGTCCTTTCCTCTTACCGTCAACATCCCAGTCAAAAGTCACTTGTTTTACAAGTTTTGGTGCCCGGCTTTTTAGTGTTAAGCGAATTTTATCATTCGCTTCGGTCACCTCTGCATTTTGTATCATGATGTCTGTCGGCAGGTTTTCTCCTTCTATGACAGCACGGATGGGCAATGCATGTTTGGCATAATCATCGTTGCCAAATGGCATCCATGTTTTAGAATCGGAGCCATTAGGGTCATTACTCATAAAACGGTTCCAGAAACTTTCCTCAATAATATCTTCATTTGCCCACCAGGAGCACAATATATTTGCCTTTCCTATGCCGACAAAGATTTCTTCACCTGTAATGGTGTACGGCTGGTCCAGTTCCACGCTCATCCATGTGCCGCGAATGGTTGTCACCGCCTTCTTCGATATATAGTCTTTGTCACGGGTGGTTAAGAAAACATATTCCACATCTTCTTCCTGACGGTCGTTTCCAAAGGGTTCCAGTGTATAAAATTCGATTCTTGAAATCCTGCAACCTTTATATGGCTGCATATTTTCTTCTGGTATTCGCATGGCAAATTCTATATTTGCATTGCTGTCTTTATACCGGAAACCATTATTTGCGCCATACTTTTTAATCTTTCTATTATCGCCGCAATAGTCCAAGTTCACGTGAACGGGTACTGCCGGCTGGTCATCAACAAGTTTCCAGTCTTTCCATATAGACCGTTTATACACTTCCATAGATCCCTGTGGAATATGTATTGTCACATTGTCATTCGGTGACATTGACTGTGTTTCAACATCCCCCACATTAATATCTTCATTCCACTCTATTAAAATAGGTGGAACATCACATGCAAAATACACATCGGTCAATGCGGGCAAAGATTCTTTTCCCAAGAATTCAGTTTCAGGGAGTAAATATATTTTAAACGGCTGTTTATTAGTAAATGTTATAGATGTCATACTTTCGCAATTCGTTGGAGGAATAACAAACTCGCAAGATTGCGGATAAGTGATACTTTTTAAAGCGGGGCAATATTCAACCCGCAAAAATTGCCTATGCAATTTTGAGGTTATCGTTCCATCACGTATTTCCAATTCTGACAATTTCTGACAATTGATGATAAGCTCAAAAGCATGACCTACGGATAAGAATTCTACTTCAGGTAAGTCACCGAAATTTATATAGTGAATTTTAAATATCATGTTCTGATAGCTTACATCATCAGGAATGTATAAGTCGCCACTATAATTGCCTGTTCCCTCCAAAGGCAATACATCGGCCCGAAGATTTCCACACTCTGAATATAAATGATATGTAATACCGTCAACAGTATGAATTCCAAAATCAACGATATCAGGATCTACGTTGCTCTTTGGCATTACCTGAAGCTTCAAGCTTGTTTCTTCTATTGTCACATCCACATAGTTTGTGGTGCTGCCCGCATCAGTAAGCCAGTTGTCAGTGTCGTTTACACGGCTGACTGCCACAATACGGTAGTTTCCTTGCGGCAGGTCTGAGCCAATCGTAATCTGACACTCCATCGTGTATTTGTCTGTAGGATTAAATTCATGTGACTCAGAAGACAGAATCTTAACCAAACCGTTATCATTATAAAGCGCAAGTCCTATTTGCAGCGTGGCTTTGTCGGCAAGGTCGCTCTCCACAGTACTTCCAACAGAAAATGTCGGGAAGTCGCTGCCTGCATCCGCTCTATCCAATTGGCTGCCACTGCATGTCATTGCCGATACAACCACTTTGGGACGGTCTATGTCGCCGACACCTGCTGGTCGACATATATTAATAACCATTTGCTGGTCATCATTAAATCCGTCATCAGTTGTAGGTTTCAGGTTATTGAGAGTGAAATATCCGTCACAATATCCGTTCCATCCCCAATTAAGATGGTACATGCCTTCAGAATATCCATCTACTATAAATGCATGTCCTCCTGCAGTTGTTGACTGACCAAAATACACGATTGGCCGTCCCTGGCTTAATTCATCATACACCAAGTTGTCCCATTGCTCATTGCTGTAGTCACTGCGTGAAACAAAATTTGCACTTTTACTGTATCCGAACACATTAACGAGAGCATCGGAAACAGCATTATTTAAAGCGCCTGAGGCTTCTATACCATAATCCATATTTACCGCCTGACCACAATACTGCATTAGCCGTGCTATGGCGGTGTTCGACATGTTGTTCCAGTCGAAATGCACTGGCGGCAATTCAGGCAGTTGGATTTTGTTTGTTAGCGATGTATATGATGGTACTGCTGTGGTTTGTTCCTGCGGCCATCGGTTGTAGTTTATCACCTGTGCCATTGCCGTAGCAACACAACCAGTGAGACATTTTTGAATACCGATTTTCGGACAAAAAGTATTATAGGGATCACCCTGTCCCCATTG
>ENA-OYXU01000923-OYXU01000923.1-human-gut-metagenome-genome-assembly--contig:-NODE-923-length-10814-cov-4.522725_pt1 | contig 10814 bp, 9 predicted proteins | sample MGYA00243243_ERZ653435 | MGnify/ENA primary metagenome ERZ653435 (study PRJEB26926, sample SAMN06165113) | human gut metagenome | biome: ENVO:00009003; feature: ENVO:2100002; material: ENVO:00002003... | reverse complement strand
GGCAGCCAGCTCCTGCCCGCCGCCGAGGAGGCCCGCGTAGCCGCCGGCGGTGCGCTGGCCGTGGACCGTGACGCCTTCAGCGCCGCCGTCACCCGCCGGGTGGAGCAGTGCCCGAACATCACCGTCAAGCGGGAGCGGGTGGAGCAGATCGACGAAAGCGCCCCCATCCTTGTAGCCACCGGCCCGCTGACCGACGGTGCGCTGGCCGACGAGATCGGCCGCCTGACCGGCGACGAGCGGCTGCATTTCTACGATGCCGTCGCCCCCATCGTCACCGCCGAAAGCCTCGACTACAACAAGGTGTTTGCCGCCTCCCGCTACGACCGGGGCGAAGCCGACTACCTGAACTGCCCCTTCAATAAGGCAGAGTACGAGGCCTTCCACGCCGCGTTGGCCGCTGCCGAGCGTGCCCCCCTCCACGAGTTCGACGCCGGGGCCGAGCAGGGAGCCCAGCCCGACCCGGACGCCCACGGCAAAAAAGCCGATACCGTCACCGTCTACGAGGGCTGTATGCCCATCGAGATCATGGCAGCCCGCGGAGCCGACACCATGCGCTTCGGCCCGCTGCGCCCGGTGGGGCTGGTGAACCCCAACACCGGCCACCGCCCGTGGGCAAACGTCCAGCTCCGCGCCGAGAACAAGGAGCGGACGCTCTACAACATCGTCGGCTTCCAGACGAACCTCAAGTGGGGCGAGCAGAAGCGGGTCTTCAGCATGATCCCCGGCCTTGAAAACGCCGAGTTCGTGCGCTACGGCGTCATGCACCGCAACACCTTCTTGGATGCGCCCCGCGTGCTGAACGCCGGACTTTTCCTGAACGAACACCCCAACGTCTTCTTTGCGGGCCAGATCACCGGCTTTGAGGGCTACATGGAGAGCGCCGCGTGCGGTCTGCTGGCCGCGCGGAGCATCTACGCCCGCCTGACCGGCAGGCAGCTGCCCCCGCCCCCGGTGGATACCATGTGCGGGGCGCTGATCCAGTATCTGACCACCGAGAACAAGCATTTTCAACCCATGGGCGCGAATATGGGCATCCTGCCCCCGCTGCCGGTCGAGACCCGCCCGCGAGACAAGCGTCTGCGGTACATGGCCGTGGCCGAACGGGCCGTGGTCAGCTTCCAGCAGTGGCTGGACAGCACTTCCCTGTAAAAGGAAAACGGCCTTGCCCTCTCCGTCAGCGCATACGCGCTGCCACTGTTCCCAGAGTGGGAGATCAAAAAGCTCCCCCTTTGGGGGAGCTGGACGCGAAGCGGCCTGAGAGGGCGAGCCATCTGAAAGGAGAGACTCTGCTTATGAAGATCATCGTTGACATGATGGGCGGCGACAACGCCCCTCTGGCTGTGCTGGAAGGCGCAGCCGCAGCCGTGAAGGAGTACGGCGTTTCGCTCATCGGCGTGGGCAATGAGGAGCTGGTGCGCAAGACCGCCGCCGAGCACAACATCCCGCTGGACGGCATCGAGCTGGTGAACTGCACCGAGGTCATCGACATGTGCGACGAGCCCGCCAGGGCCATCCGCAGCAAGAAGGATTCCTCCATCGTCGTGGGCCTGAACATGCTGAAAGAGGGCAAGGGCGACGCTTTTGTTTCCGCCGGCAGCACCGGTGCCCTCCATGTGGGTGCCAGCCTCATCGTGCGCACCCTGCGGGGCGTCAAGCGCCCGGCGCTGGCCACCATGGTGCCCGCAAAGAAACAGGCCTATCTGCTGCTGGACTGCGGCGCCAACGTGGAGTGCCGCCCCGAAATGCTGGCGGCATTCGCCGTCATGGGAAGCTGCTATGTGAATAAGGTCGAGGGCCGCACTTCGCCCAGCGTCGCGCTGGCAAACAACGGCGCAGAGGAGTCGAAGGGCACCCCGGTGCTGAAGGAAGCCCACCAGCTGCTCAAGACCACCCCCGGCATCCGCTTTGTGGGCAACATCGAGCCTCGCGATGTGCCCAACGGCGAGGTGGATGTGGTGGTCTGCGACGGCTTCACGGGCAACGTGATCCTCAAGCTGACCGAGGGCGTGGCCAAGATGCTGCTGGGGATGCTGAAGGAGATGTTCCTCAAGAACCTCGGCGGCAAGGTGGCCTATCTGCTGCTCAAGAGCGGCGTGTCCGACCTCAAGCACCAGATGGACAGCGAGGAATACGGCGGCGCTCCCTTCCTCGGCGCAAAGCAACCGGTCATCAAGGCCCACGGCTCGTCCAAGGCCAAGGGCATCAAGAACGCCATCCGGCAGGCAAAGATCTGTGTGGAGAACGACCTGTGCGGCACCATGCAGGCTGCATTGGACGACCTGAACGCGCCGACAGAATAAGAACGGTTTTGAGTCCTGAAATTGCGATGCGCATTCCAACCAAAACACCGCATCAGAGCAATCACATAAGGGAGATAAAATATCTATGAGTCATCAACTCGAAACAATCATTGGCTATCAATTCAAGAACCCGAAGCTGCTGGAAACGGCCCTGACCCACACCAGCTACGCCAACGAGAGCCGCACCCCGGTGCAGCACAACGAGCGGCTGGAGTTTCTGGGCGACAGCGTGCTGCAGATCGTGTCGGCAGACTATCTGTTCCACGCCTACGCCGACCGGCCGGAGGGCGATCTGACCCGCATCCGGTCCAGCCTCGTCAGCGAGGGGGCGCTGTTCCAGTTCGCGCAGGAGATCAACCTCGGCGAGTACCTGCGCCTTGGCCGCGGCGAGGAGCGCTGCGGCGGCCGCACCCGCCCCAGCGTCGTTTCCGATGCGTTTGAGGCCGTCATTGCAGCGCTGTATCTGGACGGCGGCATGGAGATCGCAAAGAATTTCATCCTGCCCTTCATCACCGAGGGCAAGCACGCTGAGGCCGATTACAAGACCCGGCTGCAGGAGATCGTCCAGCAGAACCCGGAGGAAAAGCTCAGCTATGTGGTCGAGCAGGAGTCCGGCCCGGACCACGACAAGCATTTCGTGGTGGCCGTGCGGTTCAACTCGGACAAAGTCGCCCGCGGCGAGGGCCGCAGCAAAAAGATGGCGGAGCAGCACGCTGCCCGCGAGGCGCTCAAACTGCTGGGCGTTTTGAAGGAAAAGTAAGCGGATGGTATTCAAGGAACTGGAAATTCAGGGGTTCAAGAGCTTCCCGGACAAAGTCAAGATCACCTTTGACGAGGGCGTGACCGGCGTGGTCGGACCCAACGGTTCCGGCAAGTCGAACCTGTCGGACGCGGTGCGGTGGGTGCTGGGCGAGACCAGCGCCCGCCAATTGCGTGCTGCCGGGAAGATGGAAGACGTCATCTTCGGCGGCACCCGCCGCCGGGGAGCCATGGGCTTTGCACAGGTGCGCCTGACGCTGGACAACAGCGCCCACACCCTTGATCTGGACGCCGACGAGGCCGTGATCGGCCGCAAATACTACCGCTCCGGCGAGAGCGAGTACAGCATCAACGGCCAAGTCTGCCGCCTGAAGGATGTTTACGAACTGCTGCTGGATACCGGCATCGGCCGCGACGGCTATTCCGTCATCGGGCAGGGCCGCATTGCGGAGATCGTGGCGGCCAAGAGCACCGAGCGCCGGGAAATTTTTGAGGAAGCCTGTGGCATCGCCAAGTACCGCTACCGCAAAAACGAGGCCGAACGGCGCTTGGCCGCTGCGGCGGAGAATCTGGAGCGGCTGCGGGACATCCTCGGCGAACTGGAAGCCCGCGTCGGCCCGCTGGAAAAAGAGAGCGCCAAGGCCCAGAAGTTCCTTGCTTTGCGGGACGAGCGCAAGACGCTGGAAGTTACCCTCTGGACCGACGGCGTCCACCGGGCCAAGGAAGCCGTCCGCCGTCAAGTGCGGGATTATGAGACGGCTGAGGCCGATTACGAGCGGTTCGACCGGGCCGCAAAAGCCGCCGAGAGCGAGGCTGAGGAGATCCGGATGCAGGCACAGCAGTTGACCATTGCGGTCGAACGCCTGAATGGGGATATCCGCAGCATCACCGAGCAGATCAGCGGCAGCGAGAGCCGGATCGCCGTGCTGGAAAACGACATTGCCCGCAACGAGGAAAGCGCCGCTGGGCTGCGGGCGGAGATCGCCGCCGGGCAGCAGGACAGCACCGAGGCCGAAGCAGCCTTGGAGCGCCACCGCGCCGTGGCTGCCTCCATGGAAGCCGCCGGCCAGAAGCTGGCCGAAGAGCTGGCGGCGCTGAACGCGGCGCTGGACCAATTGACCCACGACAGCGACCGCAGCGGGGCCCGGCGGGACAGGCTGCGCACCGAGGTCACGGCCCTGAGCGCCCGGCATACCGAGGCACAGGTGGCAAAAGCCGCTGCCGAAGCCGCCGCCGAGACGGCGAAGAGCCGCCTTCCCGCGCTGGAAGAAGCCGCCGAGGCGCTGGCCGTCCAGCGGGACGACGCCAAGCAGGACTTAGAGGACACCGTGAAATACCGCGGGATGCTGGCCGAGAACGAAAAGCAGCTGGCGAATATCCGGGCGGGGTTGGAGCTGAAGCAGAAGAACCGCCGCGCTGCGCTGGACGAGGCCGACGAAGCCGAGCAGAAGCTCGGCCGGGAGCTGGATGCGGCCCGGCAGCGGCTTTCCGTTCTGCGGGAGCTGGAAAAGAATATGGACGGCTACCAGAACTCCGTCAAGACCGTGATGCGGGCCGCTTCGGCCCGGCGGCTGCGGGGGATCATCGGGCCGGTGTCCTCCATTCTGGAAGTGGAGCCGGGCCGGGAAGTGGCCATCGAGACGGCGCTGGGCGGCGCGTTGCAGAACATCGTGGTTGAAAACGAAGCCGCTGCCAAGGCGGGCATCGCCCTGCTCCGCAGTGAGAACGCGGGCCGGGCCACCTTTCTGCCGCTGGATACGGTCCAGCCCGGTGAGTTCCGGGGGCGGCTGACCGGTTCGGCAAAGCTGGCGTCCAGCCTTGTCAAGGCCGATGCCCGCTATGGGAACATCGTCTCGAACCTGTTGGGCCGGATCGTCGTGGTGGACGACATCAACGAGGCCTCCTGCGCGGCGCGGGACCTCGGCTATCACAACAAGGTCGTCACGCTGGATGGTCAGGTCATCAACGCGGGCGGCAGCTTCACGGGCGGCAGCGTCCAGCGCTCGGCGGGGCTGTTCACCCGCAAGCAGGAGCTGGAAGAGCTGCGGAGGAAGGCCGCGCGGCTCCAGAAGGACTGCCTTGCGGCGCAGGAAAAGACCGACCAGTGCAAGGCACAACTGGACGCCGTTTCCGCTGAGCTGACCGCCGCAGGCAGTGAGCAGATCACCGCAGCCAACGACCGCGTCCGCGCCGAAGCGGAGCAGAAGCGGCTGGAAGCGGCGGTGGAACAGGCCGAGACTGCCCTCACCGCGCGGGAAGCAGAGATCGAGACCCTGAACGCCCAGCTTGCCGACAGCCGCACCAAGGCGGCAGATGCCGCCGCACAGGAAGCAGAGCTGGAAGCGCAGATCGCCGCAAAGTCCGAGGAGCTGAACCGGCTGGCCGAGGGGGACGATGCCTTCCTCGCCCGCCAGCGGGAGCTGTCGGATCAGTTGAGCGCCAAGCGGTTGGAGCAATTGACCCGCCAGAAGGACGCGGAGCTGGCCGAGGCGCAGATCGCCGCGCTGGAACAGCGCACGAAAGATGCTGCCGCCCGCCGCGCTTCGCTGGAAGAGAGCCTTTCCGCCCTCGCCGCCCGCAGCGAAAGCTGCCGCGCCGAGATCGAGGCCATCCGCAAGGCGAAGAGCGAGAGCACCGGGAAGATCGCGGAGAAGGAAGCCGCTATCCGCAAGGCCACCGAGGAGCGGCTGCTCCACCAGAAAAACGAGACCGAGGCGCTGGCCAAGGCCCGCACGGCGGCGGATGACCGCGAGGAGATGGGCCGGGAGATGGCCCGCCTTGCCGAGCGGAAAGCCGCCGCCGAAAGCGAGTACGATGCCACCGCCGCAAAGCTCTGGGATGAATACCAGCTCACCGTTTCACAGGCGGAAGAAGTCTGTGTGGAGTTCGACAGCCTCCCTGCGCTGCGGGCGCAGGTGGCCGAGGTGCGGACCAAGATCCGCGCCCTCGGCAACGTGAACGTCAGCGCCATCGAGGAGTACGCCGAGGTCAAGGCCCGGTACGATGCGCTCCGGGTGCAGGTGGAAGACGTGGAGGGCAGCAAAAACGAGCTGGGCCGGATGATCGCGAACCTCTCCGCCCAGATGCGGGAGATCTTTACCGACAGCTTCCGCGCCATCAACGAGAACTTCGGCCGCATCTTCGCCGAGCTGTTCGGCGGCGGCGAGGCCAGCCTTGTGCTGGAGGACGAGACCGACGTGCTGGGCTGCGGCATCGGCATCCGGGTCGCGCCGCCGGGCAAGGTCATCAAGAATCTGGAAGCCCTTTCGGGCGGCGAACAGGCGCTGGTGGCCATCAGCATCTACTTCGCCATCCTCGCCGTCAACCCGGCGCCCTTCTGCATCCTCGACGAGATCGAAGCCGCGCTGGACGATGCCAATGTCAGCCGGTTCGCGCAGTATCTGCGCCGGGTGAGCGACAAGACCCAGTTCATCGTCATCACCCACCGCCGCGGCACCATGGAGGCCGCCAATGTCCTCTACGGCGTGACCATGCAGGAGGACGGCGTGTCGAAACTTTTGAAGCTCGACCTTGAACAGGTTGACGCGACGCTGGTTTCGTAGGTATAATGGAGGAAACTTCTCCGTCATCGCCGTAAGGCGTTGACTGGGAGGGCAAGGATGCGAACAAGTAAAGAGAAAGGCCATACACGACATGGGACTTTTTGGATTTGGTAAAAAAGAAAAAGACAAGATGAAGGATGGCCTCGAAAAGACCCGCACGGGCTTTTGGGGCAACATCCTCAATACGCTGACCGGCAGCAAGATCGACGACGACCTCTACGATGAACTGGAAGAGCAGCTCATTCTGGCGGACGTGGGCGGCGAAGTGGCCATCAAACTGGTGGACAAGCTGCGGGACCGCGTGAAGGAGAAGGGCCTGAAGACCGGCGAAGAAGCGGCCGACCAGCTGCGGGAGCTGATCGCCGACGAGATGCGCCCCGAAGCCGAGATGGCGCTGGACGGCCACCCCGCCGTCATCCTCGTCATCGGCGTCAACGGCGTGGGCAAGACCACCAGCATCGCGAAGCTGGCCGATCACTACACCCGGCAGGGCCGCCGCGTCATGCTGGCAGCGGGCGATACCTTCCGCGCCGCCGCCAGCGAGCAGCTGGAGATCTGGGCCGACCGGGCAGGTGTGCCGCTGGTCAAGGCCGGAGAGGGCGCAGACCCTGCCGCTGTCATCTTCGACACGGTCAAGTCTGCCACGGCTCGCGGCTACGATATGGTCATCGCCGACACGGCGGGCCGCCTCCACAACAAGGCGAACCTGATGGGCGAGCTGGCCAAGATCAGCCGCAGCGTCAAAAAGGCGTCCCCGGAGGCAAGTTTGGAGACGCTGCTGGTGCTGGACGCCATTACGGGCCAGAACGCCATCAGTCAGGCCAAGGAGTTCTGCAAGGCGGCCAATGCCACCGGCATCATCCTGACCAAGCTCGACGGCACCGCCAAGGGCGGCTGCGTCGTGGCGGTCAAGCAGCGGCTGGGGCTGCCGGTGCGGTTCATCGGCGTGGGTGAGGGCATCGACGACCTGATCCCCTTCACCCCGGAGGGCTTTGTGGAAGAGCTGATCCCCCGCACGGGATGGAAGCACTAAGGAGAACATTATGAAAATCTGCGCAGCCACCGGCAACGCCGGAAAGCTCCGCGAGCTGCGGCGCATCCTTGAGGCACAGGGCCACGAGGTCGTCAGCCAGAAGGAGCTTGGCATCACCATCGAGCCGGACGAGACCGGCACCACCTTTGAAGAAAATGCCCTCATCAAGGCCGAGACCATCTGCAAGGCCAGCGGGCTGCCCACCATTGCCGACGATTCCGGCCTGTGCGTGGACGCGCTGGACGGTGCCCCCGGCGTCTACAGTGCCCGCTACTGCGGCCACCACGGCGACGACGAGGCCAACAACGACAAACTCTTGGAGAAGATGAAGGACGTCCCGGCGGGGCAGCGCGGCGCGAAGTTCGTGGCGGCGGTCTGCTTCATCCTGCCGGAAGGCCGGCACCTGACCTGTGTGGGCGAGTGCCCCGGCCGCGTCGCCTTTGAGCGGCTGGCGGGAGACTACGGCTTTGGCTACGACCCGCTGTTCATCCCCGACGAATGCGGCGTGGGCAAGACGGGCAAGCGCCCCAACACCGAGGGCCGCAGCTACGCCCAGCTGACCCCCGACGAAAAGGACGCCATCAGCCACCGCGGCAACGCGCTGGCGGAATTGGAAAAAGAACTACCTGATTTTTTGAAATAAAAGGAGAAACAACTATGCTGACGAGCAAACAGCGCGCGATCCTGCGCGGCAAGGCAAACACCATGGACCCCGTTTTTCAGGTGGGCAAGGGGGAGATCGACGAGACCATGATCCAAGGCGTGAAGGATTGCCTCGACGCCCGCGAACTCATCAAGGTCAAGGTGCTGGACAACAGCATGTACAACGCCCGCGAGGCCTCGGTGCTGCTGGCAGAGGCCACCGGTGCCGACTGCGTGCAGGTCATCGGCTCCAAGTTCGTGCTCTACCTCCAGAAGAAAAAGGACAGCGCCTACGCTGACCTGCTGAAGTGAGGATCCTTCTGTACGGCGGCAGCTTCGACCCGCCCCACAACGGCCACATGAACAATCTGCGGGCTGCTGCGGCGCGGGTGAAGCCGGACAAAGTCGTGGTCATGCCCGCCGGGGTCTCGCCCTTCAAGCGGGGCACCTGCGCTTCCGGTGCGCTCCGCATGGAGATGTGCCGCTGCTTTTCCGCGCTGGCGGAAGAACAGGCCGTCCCGGCGCTGGAAGTCAGCGGCTGGGAGGTGGAACAGGCCGAACACGGCCAGCGGAACTACACCGTTCTCACGCTGGAAATGCTGGCGGCGGAGTATCCGGGCGCGGCGCTGTATCTGGCCATCGGCAGCGATATGCTGCTGACCTTTGACGGCTGGCACCGCTGGCAGGATATTTTGAAGCTGGCTCATCTGGTCGTCACGAGCCGGAACATCGGGGACGACCCGGTGCTGCACGAAAAGGCAAAGCGGCTGGACGCCGCCGGGGCGCGCATCCTGTTCGCGCCCGTGGAAGCGCTGCCCATGGCCAGCAGCGACCTTCGCGCCCGCCTTGCCGCCGGGGACCGATGCGAAAACGAACTCCCGCCCCTTGTCCGCCGTGTCATCCAGCGCGAGGGGCTGTACCGGGAAAACAAAGGAGACAACAACCATGAACCAGAAACAGGCAAAGGAGCTTGTGCGCAGCCGCTTGAGTGACAAGCGCTACGAGCACACCCTGAACGTGAGAAAAATGGCCGTCAAGCTGGCCAAGTGCCACGACGCCGACGAGGACAGGGCCGCGCTGGCTGCCCTGCTGCACGACGCTGCAAAAGAGATCTCCAAGGACGAGATGCGGGCCATCATGAAGGCGCACCCGGAGTACGCCGAGGGCGGGGAAGAGCGCCCCACCCCGGTGTGGCACGGCATCTGCGCCGCCATCCTCGCCCGCACCGAGTGGGGGGTGGAGGATGAAGCCGTCCTCTCCGCCATCGCGTGCCACACGGCGGGCAAGCCGGGCATGAGCAAGCTGGACAAGATCCTCTATCTGGCCGATATGTCCAGCGCCGAGCGGGACTGGCCGGGCGTGAACAAGCTGCGCAGGCTGGAGCGGAAGGACCTCGACGCGGCCATGCTGATGGCCCTGAAGCAGACGAACGATTTCGTTCTCTCGCAGGACAAGCCGCTGGACCCCATGTCAAAGGCAGCCTACGACGACATTCAGGCGCAGGTGGAGGCCCGCGCCGCAAAGCCTTAAAATTCGTCCTGCCCACCGGAAATGAAAACTGATTGCAGATTGTGGGGAAGGATGCTATACTAAAGGGTATCATGGATGTAAACCGACCCCGAATGAAAAAGCTGGAGGAAATCTAGGAATGAGTCAAGCCCCGCGCCGCATCAACACCCAACGCTCCCTGAACCGGCCTACCGAACAGCGGCCGACCGAGGCCCCGCTGAAGGGGCAGCCGGATTTCTTCCAAGAAGAACCGTCTGTGCCTCATGTGGAGCAGCGCACCCGCCCGGCGGCTCCGGCCGGCCACGGCGGGAACGGCGGCAATGGAACCCCGCCCCGCGGCGGTGCCCACGCGGCCCCCAGTGAGCCGCCCCGCCGCCGCAGCAAGGCCAAAAAGAAAAAGAAGTCCCCGATGTGGCTCCCGCTGGCCGTGACACTGGCGGTGGTGGCCGTGATCTCAGGCGTGGTGATCTACGCGGCCAGCATGGTGAACAAGGTGGAGGAGAACATCAAACCGGAGGAAAATGCTGCCTCGCTGGTGGAAGAGATCCAGACCCTTGAGGAATACAAGGGCGATGTGGTGAATATCCTCGTCTGCGGCATCGACTACGAAGAGGGCCGCGCCTACTCCTCGGACGGCACCAACGATGGCATGACAGATATGATCCTCTACTGCCAGTTCGACATCAAGGGCGGCGCACTGCGGATGCTGCAGATCCCCCGCAACAGCCTTGTGGCCACCAAGGGCCGGAAGGTGAATCTCTCCAACGGCAAGACCTACGCGGTCTCGAACTACCAGATCAACTCGGTGGCCCTGTCCAACGGCGGCAACATCGCCGCACTGGCGGAGGTCATCTACGACCAGTACAAGCTGCCCATCGACTACTATGTGACCATTGACATGCAGGCGCTGGTGGAAATGGTGGATAACTTCGGCGGCATCGAGGTCTATATCCCCCACGACATGTCCCTGTCTCTTATACACATCTGACGCTGCCGACGATAAGGCTC
>ENA-OYXU01000922-OYXU01000922.1-human-gut-metagenome-genome-assembly--contig:-NODE-922-length-10815-cov-5.666729_pt1 | contig 10815 bp, 9 predicted proteins | sample MGYA00243243_ERZ653435 | MGnify/ENA primary metagenome ERZ653435 (study PRJEB26926, sample SAMN06165113) | human gut metagenome | biome: ENVO:00009003; feature: ENVO:2100002; material: ENVO:00002003... | reverse complement strand
GCGCGGCGACTACGACCCCGTGGGCCGCAAGATGTACGAGACCCACGAGGGACTGAGCCACGATTACGAGGTCAGCTGCGAGGAGCTCGACACCCTGGTCGACATCGCCCGCGAAAACGGCGTCACCGGCTCCCGCATCATGGGCGGCGGCTTCGGCGGCTGCACCATCAACCTGGTGCCCGACGAACTGCACGATAAGTTTATCGCCAACGCCGTCTCCGCCTTCAAGGCCAGGTATGGCCACGAGCCGAAGGTCTACGACGTAATCATCAGCGACGGCGCCCGAAAAGTAGAATAAGCCATGCTCACAGTCAGGAAAACCGCGCCCACCCCGTTGGGCGACGCCACCATAATCCGCCTTACCAACGACCACGGCGCATGGGTGGAGCTCTCCTCGCTCGGCGCCGGAATCACCGGCTTAGGCGTTGCCGACCGCGAGGGCAATATCGAGAATGTGGCCCTTAACTATGCCGACGATGCCTCTTACTTCGAGGATGGCCCCTGCATGGGCAAGATTCCGGGCCGCTATGCCAACCGCATCGAGAACGCGGTGTTCAGCGTGGGCGGCAAGACCTACCAGCTGGAAGCCAACAACGGCCCCAACCACCTGCACGGCTGCTTCAACCGCAAGCTCTACCGGGTCAAATCCTTTGGCGACACCCTGCTCATGGAAGCCGAAAGCCCCGACGGCGAGGATGGATTCCCCGGCAACCTGAAGATCGCGGTGCGCTATACCCTCACCGAGGACAATGCATTCCGCATGGATTACCGCGTCTCTTCCGACGCGGACACCATCGTGAACCTGACCAACCACAGCTACTTCAATCTGGACGGCGGCGGCGGCGTGCTGAACCAGAAGCTGCGCATCTACGCTTCCCGCTATCTGGAAGGCAACAATCAGTGCTGTCCCACCGGTGCCATTCTGCCGGTGGCGGACACGCCCATGGACTTCACCGCGGGCAAGCTCATCGGCCGGGAAATCGACACCGGCTTTGCCCAGACCACCATGGTGGGCGGCGGCTATGACCACTGCTTCGTCATCGACCGGGGCCGCGGTGCCAGCCAGAGCCTCTGCGCGTGGGCGTCCAGCGATAAGACCGGCATCAGCATGAAGGTCTACACCACCCAGCCCGGCGTCCAGCTCTACACCGCCAACTTTTTGCAGGACTGCCCCTCTCCCGGCAAGGGCGGCGTCCCGATGCAGAAATATGGCGGCTTTGCGTTGGAGACCCAGCACTTCCCCTGCAGCCCCTCTCACCCGGAGTTCCCCTCCACGGTGCTGCGGGCCGGCAAGGTCTTCCGCGCCAACACCACCCTGCGCTTCTTCACGGGCAAGCAGTGCGGGAAATTATGAGCTTTGAGGGAGCTGCCGCTGCGGCTCCCTTTCCCTTTTCTCCCATTTGCACAAAGGGCCGCTTCTCTCCATGTAAAATCGGAGAAAAATCTTCTTAAATCAAAAAGTTGAATTTCAAAAAGCAATAAAAATCCATCTTAATAAAATTCCAGATACTTGATTCTGCATCCAAAACGCGGTATTCTTTAGGCAGAGCGCGGGGCACGCCCGCATCGGTATTTTGGTGATAAGCGAGGTACTTTGCTATGGCAATTCTGGTTTCCGGCGGTGCCGGTTATATTGGCAGCCACACCTGCATCGAGCTGCTGAATGCGGGCTACGATGTCGTGGTGGCAGATAACTATTACAATGCTTCTCCGGTGGTGCTTGACCGTGTCAAGCAGATCACCGGCAAGGACTTCCGCTTCTACAACGCGGACATGACCAAGCATGAGGACGTGGAGAAGATCTTCGCCGAGTGCCCGGACATCGACGCCGTCATCCAGTTCGCTGCCTATAAGGCTGTGGGCGAGAGCGTCTCCAAGCCCATCGAGTACTATTACAATAACCTGAACTGCACCCTCGTCATTCTGGATGTGATGCGCCGCCACAACTGCCACAACTTCGTGTTCAGCTCCTCGGCCACCGTCTACGGCGACCCGGCCTCCGTGCCCATCACCGAGGACTTCCCCGTGGGCAAGACCACCAACCCCTACGGCACCACCAAGGCCTTCACCGAGCGCATTCTGGAGGATGTCTGCAAGGCGGACCCGGAGCTGAACGTCGCCCTGCTGCGCTACTTCAACCCCATCGGTGCCCACAAGTCCGGCCTCATCGGTGAGGACCCCAACGGCATCCCCAACAACCTGATGCCCTACATCGCCAAGGTCGCCATCGGCAAGCTGGAAAAGGTCCATGTCTTCGGCAACGACTACCCCACCCCGGACGGCACCGGCGTGCGTGACTATATCCACGTCGTCGATCTGGCCCGCGGCCATGTCTGCGCCATCAAGAAGCTGGAGACCAAGTGCGGCCTCTTCATCTGCAACCTCGGCACCGGCCACGGCTACAGCGTGCTGGATGTCATCCACGCCTTCGAAAAGGCCTGCGGCAAGAAGCTCCCCTATGTCATCGACCCGCGCCGCCCCGGCGATATCGCCGAGTGCTACGCCGACCCCACCAAGGCCAAGAACGAGCTGGGCTGGGTGGCTGAGTACGGCATCGAGGAGATGTGCGCCGATAGCTGGAATTGGCAGCAGAAAAACCCCGACGGCTACCACACTGTGAAGTAAAAAACCAAACAAAACGCAAGGCTCGCTTCGTCCGCTCCGCGCGGATGAGGCGGGCTTTTTTTCACTTCCTGCCTTGACAATGCCGGGCAGTTAGCATATATTAAAACTGTTTCTATAGGCTAACAATTTGTCGAAATGGAAAGGCAGACTGCCATGACATTAAAAGAACTGAAGATCGGCGAAAGTGCCGTGATCGATACTGTTGGCGGGGAGGGTGCCCTGCGGCAGCATTTTCTGGATATGGGGCTGATCCCCGGCGAGCGGGTCACACTGGTGAAATTTGCGCCCATGGGCGACCCGATGGAATTGCAGATCCATGGGTACGAGCTGACGCTGCGTCTGGACGATGCGGCCCGGATCGCAGTCACCCCGGCGGCGAGTGCCCCGGCCGCCGCCCATGCCCGGCGGGAAAGCAAAATGGTGGAGCATCCGGGTCTCGGCGAGGGCGGGCGCTACCACACCAAGAAAGGGGAACACCCGGTGCCGGAGGGCACGACCCTGACCTTTGCACTGGCGGGCAACCAGAACTGCGGCAAGACCACCCTGTTCAACCAGCTCACCGGCTCCAATCAGCATGTGGGCAATTTCCCCGGCGTGACGGTGGACCGGAAGAGCGGCGCCATCAAGGAGCACCCGGAGACCGAAGTCACCGATCTGCCCGGCATTTACTCCATGTCCCCTTACTCCAATGAGGAGATCGTGACCCGCCAGTTCATCATCGGGGAAAAGCCGACGGGCATCATCAATATCGTGGACGCCACGAACATCGAGCGCAACCTGTACCTGACCATGCAGCTGATGGAACTGGAGACCCCCATGGTGCTGGCTCTGAACATGATGGATGAGGTGCGCGGCAACGGCGGCACCATCCGCATCAACCAGATGGAAGCTATGCTGGGCATCCCGGTGGTTCCCATTTCCGCCGCCAAAAATGAGGGCGTCGATGAGCTGGTGGATCATGCCATCCATGTGGCAAAATATCAGGAGCGGCCGGGCCGGATGGATTTCTGCGGCGAAGAAGATCACGGCGGCGCGGTGCATCGCTGCATCCATGGCATCATCCACCTGATCGAGGATCACGCCAAAGCGGCGGGGATCCCGGTGCGGTTCGCAGCCACCAAGCTGGTGGAGGGCGATGCCCGCATTGAGCAAGCGCTGAAGCTCGACCAGAACGAAAAAGAAATGATCGAACACATCATCGTGCAGATGGAGCAGGAGCGCGGGCTGGATCGTGCCGCTGCCATCGCGGATATGCGGTTCCACTTCATTCACCAATTGGTCGATCAGACCGTCGTGAAGCCTCACCAGAGCAAGGAGCAGCTCCGCAGCAGCAGGATCGATCAGTTCCTGACCGGAAAATATACGGCCATCCCGGCATTCGTGGGGATCATGGCGCTGGTGTTTTACCTTACCTTCGGGGTCATCGGCGCGGGGCTGCAGGGCTTGCTGGAGGTTGGCATCGATCGACTGACTGTCCTTGTGGACGACGCCCTGACGTATTGGAACGTCAACGAGGTCGTGCACTCCTTGGTCATCGACGGCATCTTCACCGGTGTGGGCAGCGTGCTGAGCTTTTTACCCATCATCGTGACCCTCTTCTTCTTCCTTTCTCTGCTGGAAGATACCGGCTACATGGCCCGCGTGGCCTTCGTAATGGACAAACTGCTCCGGCGCATCGGCCTTTCGGGCCGCAGCATCGTGCCGATGCTCATTGGCTTTGGCTGCACGGTTCCGGGCGTCATGGCCAGCCGTACCTTGCCCTCGGAGCGCGACCGCAAGATGACCATCCTGCTCACCCCGTTCATGAGCTGTTCGGCCAAGCTCCCCATCTATAGCTTGTTTGCCGTTACCTTCTTCCCGGACCACGCGGCGCTGGTCATGGTGGGGCTGTACTTCCTCGGCATCATCGTAGGCATCCTCGCGGCGTTTGCGCTCAAGGGGACCCTCTTCCGGGGCGAGGCTGTGCCCTTTGTGATGGAGCTGCCCAACTACCGCCTCCCCGGCCTGAAGAATGTCTGCCAGCTGCTCTGGGAAAAGGCGCGGGATTTCTTGGAGCGTGCCTTCACGGTGATCTTTATCGCGACCATCGTCATCTGGTTCTTGCAGAACTTCGATCCGCAGCTCAGCTTGACGGCGGACCCGCAGGAGAGCATTTTGGCGCTGGTGGCAAGCTGCATCGCGCCCCTCTTCGCGCCGCTGGGCTTCGCGGACTGGCGGGTGTCCACGGCGCTGATCACCGGCTTCATGGCCAAGGAGAGTGTGGTTTCGACCCTGACCATTCTGTATGGTTCCTCGGCAGCGCTGGGGGCAGCGCTTTCCCCGGCGGCAGCAGCTCCCCTGCTGGTGTTCTGCTTGCTGTACACCCCCTGCATTGCGGCGGTGGCTTCCGTCAAACGGGAACTGGGCAGACGCTGGGCGGCCGTCATGGTGCTGAATCAGTGTGCTGTGGCGTGGGTCGCAGCCCTGATCGTGCGGCTCATCGCACTGGTGATCCTCTGAACGAAGCTCTGATTTGAAAAGCAAACGCTCCTCTCTGCGCAGAAATCGGCGCGGAGAGGAGCGTTTTTTGCGGGTGAGCGCTTGACAAACGGAGCGGTCTGTGCTAAAATACTTCAAAAATGAACAATTCAAAGATGGAGTGATAAGGATGCGAGAGATGAACCCCAGCATGGAATTTGCGAATAAGACCGCCCTCGCCTACAGCACCGTCTGCAAGCCGCTGTGTCAGGAACTGGGGCTGCCCCAGACTGCCTTCGACATCCTGCTGTTTCTGGCCAACAACCCGGCCTACAAAACGGCCAGCGACATCGTGGACGTCCGCCGCATCAAGGCGAACCTTGTCTCGGTGAATGTGGACAAGCTGGTGCAGGAGGGGCTGCTGGAGCGCCGCCCGGTTCCCGGCGACCGCCGCAAGACCGAGCTGCACTGCACCGAAATGGCGCAGCCCATCATCCAGCGCGGCCAAGCGCTGCAGGAAGCGTTTTTTGCACGGCTGATGCAGGGCATCGACCCCGCCCAGCTTCGGGCATTCTACGATGCCATCGCGCGGATGAGCGAAAATCTGGATGCGATTCTGGAGGGAAATCTATAAAATGAATGTGTTGTTTACGATCGTTGTGACCTTTTTTGCCGGGATGGGCGCGGGCCTTGGTACCGGCTTTGCGGGGATGAGCGCCGCCGCCGTCATCAGCCCGATGCTCATCACCTTCCTCGGTATGGACCCGTATATGGCTGTCGGCATCGCCCTTTCGTCGGACGTGCTGGCCAGCGCAGTATCTGCCTACACCTACCATAAAAACAAGAATCTGGACGTCAAGAACGGCCTCATCATGATGGTAAGCGTGCTGTTGTTCACGGTGGTGGGCAGCTACATCGCCAGTCTGCTCCCCTCGGCCACCATGGGCAGCTTCTCGGTCTTCATGACCTTCCTGCTGGGCATCAAGTTCATCGTCCGCCCGGTCATGACCACCAAGGAGACCATGCAGGGCGTCTCCGCGAAAAAGCGTGCTGTCCAGTCCATTGTCTGCGGCGTGATCATCGGCCTGATCTGCGGCTTTGTCGGCGCGGGCGGCGGCATGATGATGCTCCTCATCCTGACCAGCGTGCTGGGCTACGAGCTGAAGACCGCCGTCGGCACCAGCGTTTTCATCATGGCCTTCACGGCCCTGACCGGTGCAGTCTCTCACTTCGCCATCGGCGGGATGCCGGACCTGTTCGTGCTGGCCCTCTGTGTGCTGTTCACCCTTCTCTGGGCCCGTATCGCAGCGGTGTTTGCCAATAAGGCCGACCCCAAGACCCTGAACCGTGCTACCGGCATCGTCCTCGTTGTGCTCGGCATCGTGGTCATGGGCTTCAACTTCCTGACAAAATAACCTGAAACGGAAAAAGACGACGCCTCTTCGGAAGCGTCGTCTTTTTTGCGTGTGCCGCATGCAATTTTGCAAACTTATTGCACCTTTGGTATATGCAATTCTGGAAAAAGTCAAGAGGTTCGCAAATAATTCAAAAATGAGTTACTTTTCCTCGATGGTCGAATGCTCGATGACCCAATCGGCGGCGCGGCGGATGGCTTCGTTGCGCTGCATCAAGGGGACGTTCACATTGGCCTTGACCTCTTCGAGGGTCTTCTTGGTGCGGTCAGCGCGCTCCTGCAGATTCTTGTTGATCTCCTCTTCGGTGGGAACGAGGGTTTCGTTCTGCGCGATCTGCAGCAGAGCCATCCGGGCGCGGGTGTTCTTCTCGGCGGCGGTGTGGACGTTGGCCGTGAAGTTCTCGCGGGTCTGGTGGATCTGGCTCAGGTAGCGGTCGAGGCTCAGCCGCTGCATCTGAAGCTGCTGCTGGATGTTCTCCATCTCATGCTGGTAGGTGCTCTCCACCAGAACGCTGGGCAGCTCGCCCTCGGCGGCGGCCGCCAGCTGGGTCAGGATCTGATCCTTGGCGCGGTTCAGGGCGCTGGAGTGCTTGCCGTCATACAGCTGCTTGCGGACCTGCTCCCGGAACTCCTCCATGGTGTCCACCTTGCCGACCTTCTTGGCAAAGTCGCTGTTCAGGGCGGGCAGCTGGCGGACGCAGACGTCCAGCAGCTTGATCTTGAAGACCGCGGGCTTGCCGGCCAGCTCCTTCACGTGATAATGCACCGGGAAGTTGACCGTGATCTCGAACTCTTCGCCGCCCTTGTGGCCGAGGATGCCGTCCTCGAAACCGGGGATCATCCGGCCGCTGCCCAGCTGCAGGGTCTGGTTCTTGGCGGAGCCTCCCGCGAAGGCTTTGCCGTCCAGCAGACCTTCGTAGTCCATGTGGACGATGTTGCCTTTGACGGCGGGACCCTTGTGGGGGACAAGCTCGGCCGCAGCGGCGCGGCGGCGCTCCAGCACAGCGTCGATCTCCTTGTCGGTAACGGCCGGGGTGACGCACTCGACCTTGAAGCCGGTAGTCTGGGTCAAGGTCAGCTCCGGCTGCAGGGCGGTGGTGGCAGTGGCCACAAAGCCCTCGTCCTTCTTCACGCTGACCAGATCATAGCTGGGCTCGTCCACAGGCTTGAAGCCGTGTTCTTTCATGGCGGCGTCGTACAGAGCGGGCACGTCCTTGTCCATCAGGTCGTTGATGGCGTCATACCAGAAGGTGTGCTCGCCGCGGTCGGCTTCGATCTGAGCGCGGTCAGCCTCGCCCTTGGCAAAGCCCTTGATGGTGTAGGAAGCGCGGGTGCGCTCGTACACCGCGTTGGATGCGGTCTCCAACTCTTCAGCCGTTGCGCTGAAGGTCATTTTGCAGACACTCTTTTCGGGAGTTTCCACGCTTACCAGTTTCATAGAAATCGAACCTCCGTGTTGCCCCAAAAGGAGCGAATTCAAACATTAGTAAAGTTATTATAGCACAAGTGGGGCAAAAGCGGTATAATAAAAATGCAGAAAAAGTGCGAAGAGGATGGATTTTGCCGGTCCGGGTGAGCCGGAATGCGGGATTTTTGCGGGAAATACGAAAGGATGTGCATCGTATGCGCTTGTTTGACGTTCTGGGACCGGTGATGATCGGCCCCTCCTCCAGCCACACGGCGGGTGCAGCCAAGATCGGATATACGGCCCAGAAGCTTCTGGGTGACCTCCCGGTGGAGGCCGACATCGGCCTGTACGGCAGCTTTGCCACCACCGGCAAAGGCCACGGCACCGACCGTGCCTTGGTGGCCGGTCTGCTGGGCCTCCGCCCGGACGACCCCCGTCTGCCGGATAGCTTTGCTCTGGCCCAACAGCAGGGCATGAAGTTCCGTATCCACCCGGTCGAGCTCCGCTCAGGCCACCCGAATACCGCCGTCCTGACTCTAAAAAGCCGGACAGGCCGGGTCCTTTCCATGAAGGCGGCGTCGGTGGGCGGCGGACGCATCCGCGTCACCGAGATCGACGGCGTGCCCGCTGACTTTGGCGGCGACAGCAACACCCTGATCATTCACAATGAGGACACCCCCGGCTGCATCGCCGAGGTGACCGCTTCGCTGGCGATGCGGCGGATCAACATCGCCTCCATGCAGGTGTTCCGCGCGGGCACCGGAAGCTATGCCGTCATGGTGCTGGAATGCGATTCCCACATCCCACACCCGCTGGTGCAGCAGCTGGCTGTGATGCCCGGCATCCTGAAGGTGACCTGCCTGAACGTTGACGAACCCGAAGAAAGTGCGGAGGAATGAGCCATGTCCTTTTTATCCTGTGAAGAAATGCTGGCGGCAGCCCGCACCCAAAAGATCTCGCTGGCCGAAGCAGTGCTGCGCAGCGACTTAGCCGAGAGCCGCCTGACCGAGGAGCAGAGCCGCCACACGATGCGGCATCTGTGGCACGTCATGGAAGCCACCAGCCGCGAGTATGACCCCGCTCAGCGCAGCCGGAGCGGCTTGTCCGGCGGCGACGCCGCCAAGGTGGAACAGGCCCACAAAGCGGGCAGGAGCTACGGCGGCGATTACCTTGCCGAGGTGACGGCGGAGGCCCTGAAGACCGCCGAGTGCAATGCCTGTATGAAGCGGATCGTCGCCGCCCCCACGGCGGGCAGCTGCGGCGTCCTCCCGGCGGTGCTGCTCCCCCTCGCCCGCGTGGGCGAGGCAGATGAGGATGCCATCTGCGAGGCCCTCTACGTGGCCGCCGGGTTTGGTCAGGTCATTGCAGCCCGCGCCACCCTTGCGGGCGCGGAGGGCGGCTGTCAGGCCGAGGTGGGTGCCGCCAGCGCCATGGCCGCTGCGGCCCTCTGCCACCTGAAGGGCGGCACGCCGGAGCAGTGTGCCGCGGCTGCCGCTATGGCGCTGGGCAACCTGCTGGGCCTCGTCTGCGACCCCGTGGCCGGTCTGGTGGAAGTCCCCTGCGTCAAGCGGAATGTTGTCGGCGCGGTGAACGCCGTCGCCTGCGCCAATATGGCGCTGGCGGGCGTGGACTACGCCATCCCCTGCGATGAGGTCATCGACGCCATGGGCCGCGTGGGCAGTCTGCTCTCCCCCGACCTCCGCGAGACCGGCCAAGGCGGCCTTGCCGCCACCCCCACCGGCGTCCGCATTGCGGAGCGTCTGGCTGAGAACGACGGCTGATGAACGGATAAACGAAAAGACGTACTTTTTTGAAGCGCTCGAAGAAAAACGAGAAATCACAGAAGATTTTTTCAAAAAACAGTTGACAAAACCCCGCCTGAGTGATAAAATACATCATGTTCCGACCGGAACGTATGCGTTGGTAGCTCAGCTGGATAGAGTGACTGACTACGAATCAGTAGGCCGGGGGTTCGAGTCCCTTCCATCGCACCAAGTAAAATCCCACGATTGACCGTTGAAAATACGGTGTAAATCGTGGGATTTCTTGCTTTATATAGGATTCAAAAGGACTGGAAAGTGCCTCATTTGTGCCTTGCTGCCCCAAAAACTACCTCTCGTGTGCCTTACAGAGTGCCTTGTGCTGGATGCCCGGCGGGGCGGGTGCTTTTGCCTGTTCATCGCCTGTTTGGGGCAAAGAAAAAGCCTGTCCGGTGTGTAGCCGGGCGGGCTTTCGTGCTGTCTGTAGGTGCTGCGGCTCTATCGTAGGTCATGCACTCTGGGCAGTTGGCTTCTCCTTCTCCGTCTTGGCGAGATAGTTGTAGGCCATCTTGCACACGCCGGCATCGGTGTAGTAGTCCCCCATGAGGTCAGCGACCTCCGTCCATGTCAGACAACGAACAAAGCGTAGACGGAAAATCAGATACAGGCGCGCGTCCTGAATCGTATCGCAAAAGGCAATGGCTTTATCTCGCTCCTGCTCGGCCTGTTCCTCAAGGTAGGTTATCCGTGCATCCATGTCGGCAATCTCAACGGCCAGTCGCCCGGTGCTGTCTTTCACACCGGATGCGTGGGGCATACCGTTTAGCGAGGGTGCAGCGGGTTCAGCTCTCTGGCGCAGGAACTTCAAAGCCTCACGGTTCTTTTCGATGGTTTCATTCAGGTGGAAGTAGCGAGAGATTTCTTGGAGTGTCATGGTTTCCCCTTTCATCAATTCGACTGCACCCATTTTACCACAGTGGGCGCAGAGAATCCATCATAGAACGATGAAAAATGCCCCCTGCGGCCGTTTGTGGGCCGCAAGAGGGCGTTGCTGTTACTGTTCGGCGGTCAGGGTCTTGCGCTTCCGCCGGGCACGTTCTTCCCGGATGCCCTGCACCCTGCCAGCGCTGTCTCTTATACACATCTGACGC
>ENA-OYXU01000920-OYXU01000920.1-human-gut-metagenome-genome-assembly--contig:-NODE-920-length-10836-cov-4.825155_pt1 | contig 10836 bp, 11 predicted proteins | sample MGYA00243243_ERZ653435 | MGnify/ENA primary metagenome ERZ653435 (study PRJEB26926, sample SAMN06165113) | human gut metagenome | biome: ENVO:00009003; feature: ENVO:2100002; material: ENVO:00002003... | reverse complement strand
GGAGCCTTATCGTCGGCAGCGTCAGATGTGTATAAGAGACAGGAATACAGTGTCAGGCTGTGTCCGGCAGGCACTTTATATGAAACCTTACCGTCCAGCGTAGGTACCGTAATTTCTGCTCCGAGAGCTGCCTGATCGAATGAAATAGGCATATCAAGCCATAAGTCATTGCCCTTGCGCCTGAACATCTTGTGAGGTTTAACCCTTACAATTATATATAAATCTCCGGCAGGACCACCGTTTATACCATTGAAACTGCAAGAATTTCCGCCAACTATCAGAGGCTGAACATTACCGCCACGGCCAAGAAGGGAACGCAGGAACCCGTCACTTCCAAGGCACCGGCTTTCGGCGTGAACCTGCGCAACCGCATCCATGTGACTGTGACCAGCAAGGTCAGCGGCAAGGCTGTTACCGATGCTGCGGTTCAGCTGATGCACCAGTATCCCAAGTGGAACAAGTGCCCGTCTCTGAAGTATGACGCCGCAAAGAGTGAATATGTGATGCGCAATTCCTGGGATCTGTGCAATCAGCCCTTTACTGCGGTGAATATCACCGTCAACGGCAAGACCGTCGACATTCCGAGCTATCAGGTAAAGCCCGGCATGGTCATTACTCTGAAAGAGAGCAGCCGTGGTCTTGAGAAGATCAAGGCCAATGTTGAGGCAAACAGCTCACGTCCCGCACCCAAGTGGCTTGAGTACGATGCAAACAACATGATCGCTAAGGTCGTCGCAGTGCCCGCACGCGATGACATCGACCTCCCCATCGAGGAGCGCCTCATCGTCGAGTTGTACTCCAAGTAATACAGATACCCTCAAATTGGTAAGCTGACAAAACTCAGGGCGCAGATAAAGCGCCGAACTTAATAAGGAGGGTTATATTTAATATGATCGAAATAGAAAAGCCGCGTATAGAGTGCATCGAAACTCCGACCGACAGCTCCTATGGTAAGTATATCGTAGAGCCGCTGGAGCGCGGCTACGGCACGACACTTGGTAACTCTCTGCGTAGGGTCTTATTGTCCTCTCTGCCCGGTACGGCTGCGACCTCGATCAAGATCGCAGGCGTTCAGCATGAGTTTTCGACCATCCCCGGTGTTAAGGAAGACGTGACCGAGATCGTTCTTAATGTTAAGAGCATCATCGCCCGTCTCCACAGCGAGGAGCCCAAGACTGTCTACATCGAAGCCGTCGGCGAAGGCGTTGTCACCGCCGGCGACATCAAGGCAGATGCTGAAGTCGAGATCCTCAATCCCGAGCAGCCCATAGCCACCCTCGGACCTGACGGTGCGCTCTCCATGGAGCTTACCTTCGATCACGGCCGCGGCTATGTATCTGCGGACAAGAACAAAACAGCCCAAACCGCAATCGGGACCATCCCCGTTGATTCTATCTACACACCTGTTCTGAAGGTCAACTACTCGGTCGAAAATACCCGTGTAGGTAACCAGACCGACTTTGACAAGCTGACGATCGAGGTGTGGACGGACAAGACCATCACCGCGCGTGATGCAGTGTCTCTCGGCGCAAAGATCCTTTGCGACCACTTCACCCTGTTCACCGATCTGTCCGATGCAGTCGGCAATCGCCCGACCGTCGTCGAAAAGACCGAGACCCAGCGTGATAAGGTCCTTGAGATGACTATCGAAGAGCTCGATCTGTCCGTAAGAAGCTTCAACTGCCTCAAACGAGCAAACATCAACACTGTTGAGGACCTCATCTCCAAGACTCAGGATGAGATGATCAAGGTCCGTAACCTTGGCCGCAAGTCCCTTGAAGAGGTCGAGCACAAGCTCGCCATGATGGGACTGTCTCTCGCGGACGAGGAGAACAACTAACTCTAACAAGGAGGAAACACCGAAATGCCCGGAACAAGAAAGCTCGGCAAGACGACCGATCAGCGCATGGCAATGCTCCGTCAGCAGGTCACCGACCTGCTCGATAAGGGTCGCATGGAGACTACCGTCACCCGCGCAAAAGAGATCGCTCCCATGGCCGAGAAAATGATAAGCCTTGGCAAGAAAAAGGATCTGGCTGCATACCGTCAGGCACTGGCCTTCATCACCCGTGAAGACGTAGCAAAGAAGACCTTTGACGAGCTGAGCGTCAAGTATGCCGACCGCAACGGCGGCTACACCCGTATCACCCGTATCGGACCCCGTCGCGGCGATGCAGCCGAGATGGCAGTCATCGAGCTGGTCTGATAGCATTATAAACAAAGTGAAAGCACCCCGATTTCGGGGTGCTTTTGGCCGTTCAATCGAGGTGGAAACATGCATGACGATCTGACAAAGCAGGATATTGCAAAAATGCAGGCCGAGCTTGACCACAGGCGGCTGGAGCTTATGCCCGAGCTTCTTGAGGAGGTCAAGCGCACGCGCGCCTTCGGAGATCTGAGCGAAAACTTTGAGTACAAAGAGGCAAAGCGCGCGAAAAACCGCAATGCCAGCCGCATTCGTTATCTTGAAAATATGATCAAGTCCGCGCACATAATCGACTCGGACTCTGCCGCCGACGAGGTCGGACTGTACGACAAGGTCGAGATATACATCCCCGAGGATGACGAGACGAACGTCATCCAGGTCGTGACGACTATACGCACCGACCCTCTCAATGGACTCATCAGCCGTGAATCGCCCTTCGGCAAGGCGGTGCTCGGCAAAAAGGCCGGGGACAAGATCATGGTCTACGTCAATGATAACTACAGCTACGAGGCCGTTATAAAAAGCATCACCAAGGCCGAGGATGACGGCTCGGCGCCGATATTGCAATACTGAAAAAACTGCCCGGGACTGCGCGGAAAGCGCGGACTCGGGCAGCTTGTTTTTTTATGCTTATTTATCGAGCTTTGCGAGCATCGCGTCGCAGACCTCATCCATGTCGCCGACTATGCCGTAGGTGCAGTAGTTGAAGATCGCCGCATCCGGATCGGTGTTGACGGCAACGACCGTGTCCGCATCGGAAAAGCCCGTGACGTGGTTCACGGCGCCCGATACGCCGAAGGAGATGTACAGCTTTGGCTTTACCACAACGCCCGACTGCCCGATAACGAGCTTGAACGGCAGCACGCCGCGGTCAAACACCGGCCTTGTGCAGGCAAGCTTTCCGCCGAGGCGCTCGGCGAGGCGGCGGTAGCGCGGCAGCGCGTCCGCGCCCTTTATCGCGTTTCCGACGCACACGATAACGTCGGCATCGGCAATGTTCAGGCTCTCGTCCATGTCGTCGGCGCGGAAATCGAGTATCTCGGTGCGGATATTTTCGACGGGGAAGTCGATGTGCTCATCGATCACTTCATATTCGTGCGCGCCGCAGGGAGTGTACTTAAACGTGCCGGGGCGGATGGTTCCGACCTGGGGGCGAGCCACGGGAACGGTGATAACGGCCATCATCTTGCCGCCCACGGCAGGCTCGACAAACTCGATATCCGTCGTTTTAGGATCCCACACAAGCTCGGTCGCGTCCGAGGTGCAGCCGGTGCCGAGACGCGCGGCGAAGCGCGGAGCAAAGTCGCGGCCGTTTATCGTTCCACCGACCATGACGGCCGTCGGGCGGTATTTTTCGCACAGAACCGTGAACAGGTTCGTGTACGCGTCGTTGTTGAAGAAATCGTAGCCCGTGCCGGATACGCGGATGAGCTTATCCACGCCGCAGTCGAGCACCTTCTGAAGCTCACCGTCGCTTATCTCGCCGATAACGACCGCGGCAAGCTTTTCACCGCTTGCGTCGCACAGCTTGCGCGTTTCCGAGCACAGCTCGAGCGATACCGGCAGAACGCTGTCGCCGTCGCGCTCGATAAAGACCCACATGTCCTTGAAATCAGTCTTGTTCATACCTGCAACCTCCTTAAAGCACATCGGCAATAAGCTCAATAAGCTTATCGACATTCTTTTCCGTGCTGCCCTCATCGATCATGCTGCCCTTGGAGCCTGTCTCGGGCGGATAGGTGCGCGGAACCTTAGTAGGTGAGCCTGGATCGCCGATCTGCTCGGGATCGAGCCCGGGGATAGTTTGTGAGTTGTATACCTCGATCTCGGCCGTACGCGAAGCCTTCCAGCTCTTGAGATTGGGAATGCGCGCGCGGAAGTTTGCCTTTTCAACCGTCAGCAGGCAGGGGTACTGAGCCTTGAGAACCTCAACGCCGCGCTCAAGATCGCGCTCTGCGGTGATGGTGCGCGCATCGGTATCGACCTCGATGATCTTTGCGGTGGACGATATCTGGCTTGCGCCGAAGCGCTCTGCCAGCTGCGAGCCCATCTGGCCGGTCGCGCCGTCGAGTGACTCCTTGCCGCAGAATATAAGGTCAAAATCGCCGAGCATTTTGGCTGCCGAGACGATAACGTAGCTCGTTGCGAGCGTGTCGGCATTTGCAAATGCGCGGTCGGACAGCAGCACGGCTCTGTCGGCTCCTGCGGCGAGACACTCGCGCAGAGCTTCCTTTGCCATATCCGGCCCCATGGTGATGACGGTGATGCTGCCGCCATGCGCTTCCTTGACTCTGACTGCCGCTTCAAGCGCGTTTGCATCCAGCGGATTGAGTATGGCCGGAACGCCGGCGCGTATAAGACTGCCGGTTACGGGGTCCATTTTAACAAGATTTATATCGGGAACCTGCTTTACGCAGACAAGAATATTCAGCATTTCTCAGCCCTCCTCGACATTAGTGCAAACCTTGCCGGGATTGAGTATGCCCTTGGGGTCGAACACCTGCTTTATCGCCTGCATCAGCCCGAATGCCGTCTCGCCGACCGATTCGAGCAGATACTGCTTCTTGGCATGGCCGATGGCGTGCTCGCCGGAGACCTGCCCGCCGAACTCGGTGCACTTTGCGTAGCACTTGTCCATAACGGCCTTGCTGCGGCGTTTGAACTCGTCAAGCTCCATGTCGTTTGCGCAGCAGTAGATGTGCAGGTTGCCGTCGCCGGCGTGGCCGAAGTTGCGGATGGCAATGCCCTCCGCCTTGCCGGCTGCACGGGTGTAGACGAGAAATTCGGCGATGCGGTCAACGGGAACGACAACGTCCAGCTCGTCAAGGAGCTTCGTGTCGGCCTCAATGACGGTGAGGAACGCGCTGCGCGCCGCCCAAACGTCCTTTTTTAGGCCGTCTGTCCAAACAACGAGCGTGTCGTATGCGCCGCACTTTTCAGCAAGCTCGCCGAGGCGATCCATCTTCGCGGTAAGCTCGGATTCGCTGTCGCCGACCAGAGTCACGAGTATATACGCGCCGGCCTCCTTGCCGTTTACAACTGTCGGGAACACGCTGTTGCCAGTGAAAGCTGCAGAGGAATCAACGATGTCGCGCTCCATGAATTCTATCGACTGCGGATCGAGGTTTGCAAGCTTTATCTGAGGAACGGAGGCGATTGCCGTTTCGACGTCGGCAAAGGGGAGGATGAGGCTCACGTCCATGTTCGGCTTGGGGATGAGCTTGAGCGTAAGCTCGGTGATGATGCCGAGCGTGCCCTCCGAGCCGATCATCAGGTGCAGCAGACTGTAGCCCGAGCTTGTCTTGCAAACGGTCTTGCCAAGCTCCATAACTCTGCCGTCGGGCAGAACAACGGTCATTGCAAGAACGTAGTCGCGCGTAACGCCGTACTTGACGGCGCGCATGCCGCCTGCGTTTGTCGAAACATTGCCGCCGACCGTCGCGGTCTTTTCGCCGGGATCAGGCGGATACATAAGGCCGCGCGTCAGCGCGTCGGCAGCCAGATCGCACAGCAGAACGCCCGGCTGAATATGCACGACGAGATTGTTCATGTCGTAGGAGAGAATTTTGTTCATGCGCGTTGTGCAGAGCACTACGCCGCCGCACAGCGGCACGCAGCCGCCGACAAGACCCGTGCCTGCGCCGCGCGGAGTCACGGGGATGTTGTTTTCATAGCAAAGGCGCATTATCTGCGAGACTTCCTCGGTGCTCTCGACCTCGCAGACGACCTCCGGATAGTATTTGCCGTAAATCGGCATTTCGTCGTGGCTGAAATCGTCCTTCACCGCATCCTTGGCGAAAAAGCGCTTCGCGCCGACGATGGCCTGAAGCTTCTCAGCAATCTCAGGCGTGATTTTGTTATACTTCGTCATTTCAGACCTCCTTATACAATTTTGATGCATTATAAAATTGCGAAACAGGGGATAGCTATCAGATATCCCCTGTGTAAAAAAGTGTTTTTTCCAATTAAACCCAAAAGCATTATGCGCTTTATGCAACTTGATTGCAGGACAGAATTATTGCTTTGAACTTCCGAGCTTCGGAAGGGCGAGAGTTACGATGATGCCGACGACGGCGATAAGTCCTGCGAGAATGAAAGCAATGGATGTGCTGACAGCCTTTGCAAGAAAGCTCGTGCCTATTGACGCTATACCGAAGCCGATCATAACGAGTGAACAAACAAGACCTGCGTTCTTCGAGCCGAGATAATCGGTTATTAGCGAAGGCATTGTTGCCGCCGTGCCGCCGTAAGTGAAGCTGAGCAGCCAGAAACAGATGACATATACAATTCCCTTGGAGAATGTGAGCAGTACAATTGCAATGATAGTTATAGCAAAGCACAGGAGCATTGCACCTTTTCTGCCGATCTTATCGCTTCCGGTGGAGATGAGAAATCTGCCACCGACCTGCATAAGTGATGCAACGGAAACGCCGGTGACGAGAAGAGCGTTGTCCAGACCTCTTGAGGTTCCGTAGCTTACGAATATGGCGCTTAGAAGAACAAATGCAGGGATAGCACAGAAATATATAAGGCTGAGAAGGTAGTATTCCTTGCGCCTGAAGCAGTCACCAGCCGTCATGCAGGCATTTTGCGAAACCGCAACTGCGCCGGAAGGCTTGTAATCGGACATATATCCCTCGGGAGGCGCTTTTATAGTCAGCATGCCGAATACTGCGATAACAATGTAAATGCCTGCGAGTATCTTAAATGTTCCCGCAAAACCGTAGCTCGTGAGCCAGCTGCTGCAAAGCGGAGAAAGAATTGTGGCCGAAATGCCGAGAACCGCGAGGGTTATGCCAGTGGCGAGCCCCTTCTTGTCCGGGAACCATTTCTGCATCATTGCGATAATAACGTTATATACCATACCATCGCCGATACCCAGAAGACCGCCGTAAGTAAACCACATTCCGGCAGGGGCGCTGCTCGGAAGGAGAGCCGTGGCAAATATACCGGCAGCCATGAGAAGATAGCCTACAAGCATTATTATCTTGACGGGATATTTCTTCTGCATCACTCCGCCTATATAATTGCCGACAACGAAGAGCGCAAGGAATATCGTGTAGGGAAGGCTGGCCATAGAAGACTCTATTGAAAAATAGTCCATGATATATGGCTGGATAATGCTGTAAGTATAGCAAAAGCCCATTATAAGGCTGCAAATAATACCGCAGATAAGAATGAAGATTCTGCTGTTGTTCTTGCTTTTCATCACATCTCTCTCCTTTACACTTATTTCCCCATATTCGCGTCTATTGCTCTCAGCTTTCCGTAAGCAAGATTTTTGAATATGTCGTTAAAAAGCTGAAAACCATCTTCGCCTATGCAGTAGCAGTTAGGCATATGCGCCTTTCTGTTTCTTGCATACTCTATCTTTATGTAACCGTTATCGAAGTCGGGGTGGTTGCAGATGGGAACATCGCAATGATACTTTGCCGTTTCCTTGGAAAAATGCTCAATTGAAGAGAGATACTGTACATTTCCTTCGATCGTTGCAGGCGGATTTGTTCCGCCCCACATACCGGCCATATGCTCGACCCCGTTATCATGGACAGGGAATATGAAGCTCAGACCGCCGGAAGTATGACCCGGAGTGAACAGAACACGAATCCAGTGGTCGCCGAGCGTGATCACATCACCATCATCGATATAGTGGTCGATGTTGAAATCCTTCCATGTATCCGGCCTGTCCGGGAAAAATGGATTTTCCGACCAAAAATCGTCGTCGATTTTACTGAGATAGGTTTCGCAGCCAAAGCTGTCCACCAGCCACTTGCCGCAGCCGCAGTGGTCAAAGTGCCCGTGGGTGATAACAAATTTTCGTATGTCGGCGGGACTCCAGCCAATATCCTCGATGGCCGAGACAATTGCTTTGAACATCTCTTCCTTGGGGTAGATGGCGTCGATCACGATGAGCCCCTCGGAGGTTTTCAGTATAAATGAGGCGGTGCTTTTGTTTGCAACACAAAGAAGGTCGTCGAATATCTGGGCATGGGTAAACCAAGAGGCGTCAGGCATATCCGCAAGCAGCTTCTGTATGTCGATTTTGTACATAGGTAGATTCATTTGCGTTACTCCTTTTTCTTTAAAATTGTCGTAATGACTAAAAACAGAGTAACATGTATGCTGAAACTTGTAAATATGGGCCAATAAATAGCAAGCGACATTTTTCTGTAAGGTTGTTATTAGGCAAATAACTCACTCTGGATTGCGCATTGCGCAAAACTATTTGAGTTGCTATATTTATGCGATTAATATATAATTAGTATAAAAACAGACAGCGCCGCTAACTATTATAAAAAGGGGCGAAAAGTATATGGGTGAAGCAAACGACTATTCCTATAACATCGCATCAGTAGAGAAGACAACAAGGCTTATAGAACTGCTTGCCGAAACTAACGGAGAGCTTTCGGTGCTTCAGATAGCAAAGCGGCTCGATACGCATTCTTCAAGTGCGGACAGGTTTCTTATTACATTGCAAAACCTTGGATATGTGGAGAAAGACGAGCATACCGGCAAATACAGACTGACTGACAGACTGCTGAAGATAGCGTCAAATTTGATTACCAATCACCCGCTGACCGTACGCTATCTTGACGTTATGCATACTCTTGCCTATAATTTCAAGGCAACAACTCATATAATGGCTTTTTATGACCTGAGCACCATTACCATTCACAAGGATCTTCAAACCCAGAACATCTCTTATAACAACGCTTTTTTTGACCCCAAAAGGCAGCATTACTGCTCTGCGCCGGGAAAGCTCCTTCTGTCTACCTTGTCGGAAAAGAGTCTTTCGGAGTATCTTTCAAATATGAAGTTCATCAAATATACGAACAAGACCATAGTAAGCGAGAAAGCGCTCAGAGAAAATCTTGAGCTTATCCGTGAGCTTGGCTACTCTGTTCACGACGAAGAGTGGCTGAGCGGATGCCTCACCATAGCCTTCCCGCTTAGAGTTCACGGACAGATAAAGGGGGCTATGTCGGTGATGTGTTCTATAGACAGAAAAGATGAGATGCTCAGTCAAAGAACACTTGAGGGCATAAAACGAATGCTTGCCGAGCCCAATGTATGAAAAACTCCAAACCACGTTTGAGGATGACAAGTAACTGTATAATGATGTACGGCCATTAATTGTGCATACTGGAAGAACATCAGCACAGAAAGATATAGTTTTAAGGTGAAAAGGCGTCGCCGGAGCGACGCCTTTTTGTCCTTTTTATGAGCGCATATGCTTAAGTCAACGGAGTGCTGATTTTTGCTTACTCAAAGCTTCTCCGGATACAGGACCTGGGCGATGGCCTCAACGGTGGACACGCAGCGCATGCCGGGCATTGCGTCTTCAAGCGAAAGACGCACAAAGCGCTCGTTTTTAACGCAGTCGAGCTGCGAAAGCTGCGGATCGGCCTTCAGCGCGGCGACCTTCTCGTCATAGCTTGATCCCTCGTAATCGTGGATGATGATGCACCAGGGATCGGCCACGGCTACGGCCGACGGCTCGACCGCGTCCCACGCCTTTGATATCTCGCCGAAGGCGTTTGCGCCGCCGGCGGCGGTGATGTAAGCCGACTCGATGTTTGCACTGCCTGCGGTGTAGAGCTTTTCGCCGATGAAGCTGTCGAGCACGAACACCGTTTTAGGCTCGGTTACATCGCCGAGCTTGTCGGCCACCGCTTCAAGGCGTGTGCTCTGCTCGCTGACGATCTCCTCAATGTTTTCGACACTGAATATCTTCGCAAGATCGCGCATTTCCTGCCACACGGCCTCGATGGTCTCGGCCTCGCTGACATAGACGGTGATCCCGGCCTTTTCGAGCTGAGCCACGGTCAGGTCGTCGTCAAATATCCAAGAGCTTGCGTAGAGAAGATCGCATCCGCTGTCGATTATCTGCTGCGCCGTAGGATAGCCTATGCTGAGTGTCGGTATGCTTTCAACGGCGTCGGCGTATTCGGGCAGAGCGCCCAACGAATGATTTTCCATGCACTTGCCGATGACCTTATCGGCAAGGCCGAGCGCGCAGAAAATCTCGGTGCAGTTGGGGCCTGCCGTAACGACCTTCTGCGGAAGCGCCGTGACGGTGCTCTGTTTGCCGTGATTGCGGAAGCTCACGGGAGCGTAGCTTTCCTCGGGAGTGGGCTGCGCTGTCGGCTGAGCCGTCGGTTCCGGCTCGCTGCCCTTGCATGCGCACAGCGAAAATGCCATGACAAGGCACAGTAAAAATGCAACTATTCTTTTCATATATCTCTCCTTTTGTGATAAAAGAGCATTTGCGCATAATATACCACTATATAATTGTCAATTCAACGGCTTTTTGTTAATAAAAAAGGCATTGAGCATAAGAAAAATGTGTGTTATTATATGTATTTGTCGAAATGTACCTTACGGAGGCATTGATATATGGACGAGACTAATGTTTTAGACGAAATGCCGGCTGAGGAAATAACTCAGACGGAGAAAAAAAGCCGCGGCGGCAAGCATTCAAAGCCCGGCAAAAACGGACGCCGCGGCGGCAAAAGAGCAAAAAGGGACTTGTAATAGCCCTGTGCGTGATCGCGGCACTTGCGATCATTGCGGCGCTTTTCGTGTTCGTCGTTTACGGCGGACGGCACATGTACCTGTCTCTTATACAC
>ENA-OYXU01000919-OYXU01000919.1-human-gut-metagenome-genome-assembly--contig:-NODE-919-length-10853-cov-4.231895_pt1 | contig 10853 bp, 11 predicted proteins | sample MGYA00243243_ERZ653435 | MGnify/ENA primary metagenome ERZ653435 (study PRJEB26926, sample SAMN06165113) | human gut metagenome | biome: ENVO:00009003; feature: ENVO:2100002; material: ENVO:00002003... | reverse complement strand
CGAGATGCAGCGTAGTCTAGTGGGCTCGGAGATGTGTATAAGAGACAGTCACGGTTCTCTCAAAAGCTGACGCTTTTGACCGTGAATACACACTGGCCGGTTCTCATTCGGCGGAGATGCTGATGGCTGTGGACCGCCGTCTCTTCAAGTCAATCAGTGCCGGCGGTGTCGCCTCCATTGCGGGAGACTCGCTGCTCAAACGCGACCTCGGAGGCATAATGCTTGATGATCCTTCAGGCATTGTATCCTATTACATTATAAATAAGCGTATCGGAGGTGTGACGCTCTTCAATCCGGCCAACAAGTCTGATCTCAGAATCATCGGAGCCGTCGCCAATGCTTTTGACAAGAACCGCCCCGGAGACCCGCGCACACGCTATCTCCGTAACCTCTATCTCGGCAGTCGCAAGGCTACTGTCGGTGCCCATGCGGGCGACACGCTCTATGCCGATGAGGTAAAAATCTTCGATATCCGCCTTCACGATCGTCATGGCCAGCTGCGCTCACTGGCTGAGGAAGCCCGTCACGGCAAAGTCATTCTCTTGAGTTTCACCGCTTATGGTGCTGATGAATCTCCGGCCTATAACCGTGAAATCAACCGCGTCTATGAGAAGTATCACGGGCAGGGATTTGAGGTGTTTCAGGTGTCTGTCGACAGCGACGAGGTGCTCTGGCGTCAGGCGTCAGCCAATCTTCCCTGGATTACAGTCTATAATCCGATGACTGACGAAGGTATGCGCAATCTTGCCAACTATAACGTCAGCAATCTGCCAGCCGCCTTTATAATCGACCGTCAGGGAGCTATTTCGGGTCGAGTAGACGACATCACCGGACTTGACAGCGCGGTCGCCGCCAAACTTTAACGGTGAGTCTCTTTGACATATGAAGGAAAAAGTCTAACTTTGCGGTCGAAATTTAACAGCCCTAATCCGCCATTCTCGGTCCCAGTGTCGCCCTGGCGTTTTCCACACAGGGTGTGACTATCCGGAATTCTCCTCTTCAGGGTTACGATTGTAATATCCTATTAGATTAATAACAAGCTTGTAATGAAGATAAAATTAACCGCATGCCTTGCTGTCGCCGCACTTGCCTGGTCATGCTCCACACCTAAAGACGTCACCTACATTCAGGACATCCAACAGGGTACAGTCTCCGCGCCTTCTTATGACGCATCGGTCAAGGCACGCCCAGATGACAAACTCCAGATCACGGTCAGCACAAAAGACGAGGCGCTGACAAAACTCTTTAATGTCACGCCCCCGACTTTGTCGTCAAGCAACATTATATATTATACGGTCGACAGTCAGGGTGACATTGATTTCCCTATCCTCGGCCGCGTGCATGTCGGCGGTCTTACCCGTCAGGGCATCGCCAATGAAATCAAAGACCAGCTTATCAGCCGCAATCTTGTGAAAGACGCAACGGTGCTCGTCGATTTCGGCAACCCGATGATTAATGTGATAGGCGAGGTCAAATCACCGGGCCGCTACAATATGGACCGCGACCGTATTTCGGTTCTCGACGCTCTCGCAATGGCCGGTGACCTGACCATCAACGGCGAGCGCAAAAATGTAGCTGTCATCCGCAATAATCCGAACGGACAGTCAGATATCTATCGTATTGACCTTACATCGGTCGAGAGCATCTATGGCTCGCCTGCCTACTACCTTCAGCAGAACGATGTGGTTTATGTCGAGCCTAATGATACCCGCAAACGTCAGCGCTCGGTAAACGGTAACAGCGTACTGACACCATCGTTCTGGATCTCAATAGTTTCGGTGTTGACCACCATTGCTGTGCTCGTCTGGAAATAAACCGAACCACATCTCATAACCTATTCATTTCTCAAAAGACTAACTGAAGCTCCTCAAGACACACTATAACATAAAATATGGAACAACAACCGATATCCACCGTCGAAGGTCAGGAAAACACTCAACCTGAAAACGCGGTTAACTTTCAGAAACTCTTAGGCCAATGCCTCAAGTACTGGTATTGGTTTGTCATATCTTTAGTAGTGTGTCTCGCTCTCGGATGGGTTTACTTTAAGAGAGCAGTTCCTATCTATGAAAGACAGGAATTGATTCAGGTTGTCAGTCAGGATGCCAATACAGACATTTCGGCAAGTCTGTCGCAGATGGGCGACCTTTTCAACCAGAATTCGCAGGCCATGACAGAGCTGCTGACACTCACGGCTCCGGCAGCAATGATTGATGTCGTAAAACGTCTTGACCTCAATGTGAGCTATAAGGCCGATGGCCTTTGGCATAAAACCGACCTCTATGCATCGAATCTCCCGGTTTTGGTTGAATTCCCCGGTCTCGACGAAAACAAGTCGGCCAAGGCTGAATTTGAGCTACTCCCCGGTGGTAAAGCCCGTATTATCAGCGTATCTCGTCCCGGTGCTTCCGGTTCGCTTGAAAAAGCCGATGATATTGACAAGGTCATCAGCTATCAGTCTGCTGAGACTCTGAAAACTTCGGTCGGTCAGATTAAAATCAAACCTAATCCTCTCTATAGCGGAGCAGCTATTGCTGAGCCGATGACTATACATGTCACTCACGGAGGTGTCTACCCAACCGCAATGTCGCTTTCTCAGCGCATAAAAGGCGAACTCAGCGAAAACTCCGAGGAGATGCTCACGCTGACACTGAATGATGCGGTTCCCCAGCGAGCTGTTGATATTCTCAACACCGTTGTTTCTGTATATAACGAAAACTGGATTAAGGAACGAGCTGAACTGGCAGAATCCACATCCCGTTTCATCAATGACCGTCTCAGCGTCATCGAGCAGGAACTTAGCGGCGTCGAAGGCGACATCTCGTCGTTTAAGTCGTCACACATGGTGCCCGATGTCTCGGCAGCATCCTCGATTTATCTCCAGCAGGCCTCGGAGGCCGGTGCAAATGTGCGTGACCTGTCGACACGTCTGGCGATGACGCGTTATGTGCGTGACTTCATCTCGGCGGCTTCAAACACAAACACCATCCTTCCCGCTAACGTCGGTGTGGCCGATGTCAACATTGAGAGCCAGATTGCCGACTACAACAGGATTCTGATGGAGCGCAACACCCTCGTTGCAAACTCATCGACTTCTAACCCGCTGGTCACAGACCTCGACGCCCGTCTTGAAGGTTACCGTCGTGCCTTGACCCAGAGTCTTGACAACCAGATTACGTCGCTTAACACGGCCATCTCAAGCGCTCAGCGCACTGAGGACATCTCGACCGGCAAGGTTGCTTCTACACCGGGTCAGGCCCGCTATCTTCTCAGTGTTGAACGTCAGCAGAAAGTCAAAGAGTCTCTTTATCTCTTCCTGCTCCAGAAACGTGAGGAAAACGAGCTCGGACAGAAGTTTGTAAACTCAAAGATTCGTGTTGTCAGTGAGCCTCTCGGTTCTCCCTCGCCCATTTCGCCCAAACGCAACTCTATAATGATGCTGTCGTTTGTGCTCGGCCTTATCCTTCCCGTCGGGGTGCTCTACGGCCGTCAGCTGCTCGATACCAAGGTGCGCTCGCGTCATGACATCGAGCACATGACTGTGCCGTTCATGGGCGAGCTTCCCAAGAATCCTTCGCCTTACGGACTCAAGGAGCGTCGTCACCGTTTTCAGCAGACGGGCGAAAAGAGTCAGGGCATAGTTGTGGAGAAAGAGAACCTCAACATGATAAACGAGGCTTTCCGTGTGCTTCGCACAAATCTCGAGCTGACACAGCGTCGCGACCGCGACCGCGGAGCAACTGTCATCGCGCTTACTTCGGCAAATCCGGGCAGCGGTAAGACTTTCGTCACGATGAACCTCGCCGCAGCCCTCGCTATCAAAGGACGCCGAGTGCTGATGGTCGATATGGACCTTCGTAAAACATCGTTGACCCGTAATCTTGTCGGTAACCGTGCACAGCCCGGTTTTGTCAACTTCCTGTTAGACCCGTCGGCCTATGGCAACCGTATAGAAAATATGATTGATCATAGCGTCAATGATATCGAAGGTCTCGACCTGCTGCCTGCCGGTTCTGTACCTCCCAATCCAGCCGAACTGCTTGCCGACCCGACCATCGAGGAGAACATTGCCTCGCTCCGTAAGGATTATGATTATATCCTGCTTGACTGTCCGCCTATTGAGATCGTCGCCGATGCCCTCATCATCAACCATATTGCCGACATGACGCTGTTCATTATCCGCGCCGGCCTATTCCGCCGCGACAGTCTCGGCTATATCCAGGAGATGTATGACACCAAGCGTTATAAGAATCTTTCGATTGTCCTTAACGCCACTCCCGTAAACGAGGGCTACGGCAGCTATGGCTATGGTTACGGCTATGGCTATGGTTACGGACGCAAGGGTTATGGCTACGGTTACACCAAAAAGAAATGAAGACAGCCCTAATCACCGGTGTCACCGGTCAGGACGGCTCGTATCTTTCCGAGCTGCTTCTTTCAAAAGGTTATGACGTTCACGGCGTCATCCGCCGCTCGTCAGTCGACTATCGTGAACGCATTGCGCACATCGAAGGTAATCCTCATTTCCATCTCCACTATGCCGACCTGACCGATTCGCTCAGTGTCATGCAGGTTATTTCTGCTGTCCGTCCTGATGAAATATATAATCTGGCAGCCCAGAGTCATGTCCAGGTCTCTTTTGATGCCCCCGAATTTACAGCGAATGTCGACGCAGTTGGTGTGCTCCGTATTCTCGAAGCCGTCAGACTTCTCGGACTTGCTGACAAGTGCCGCATCTATCAGGCTTCGACCAGCGAGCTTTTCGGCAAGGTCGAAGAGGTGCCCCAAAACGAAAATACGCCGTTTCATCCCTATAGTCCATATGCGGTTGCAAAACTCTATGGCTACTGGATAGTAAAGGAATATCGTGAGGCATACGGAATGTTTGCTACGTCTGGAATACTCTTCAATCATGAGAGTGAGCGTCGTGGTGAGACATTTGTAACACGTAAAATCACTTTGGCGGCGGCACGCATTGCACAAGGCAAGCAGGATAAGCTCTATCTTGGTAATCTCTCTTCGTTGCGCGACTGGGGATATGCTCCGGACTATGTCGAATGTATGTGGCTCATCCTCCAGCACGATCGTCCTGAGGATTTTGTAATCGCAACAGGCGTTCAGCATTCGGTGCGCGAGTTCTGTCAGCTGGCATTCAAGTATGTCGGTATTGAGCTTGAGTTTAAAGGCGATGGAATCGACGAGAAAGGTATCGACCGTGCCACCGGACGTGTGCTCGTTGAGGTTTCGCCCGATTTTTATCGCCCTACGGACGTAGTTAATCTTTGGGGTGACCCCACCAAGGCTCGCTCAATATTGAAATGGAATCCTGAGAAGACCTCGTTTGAGCAGCTCGTCAAGATTATGGTTGACGCAGACATGGCCAAAGTTGCTGTTGAGTGTGTCGGTGAGCATGTTCGCACTAATCTTGCCGAATATCTCGAAAAAGGCATAGTCAAATAAGTTATGAATTTTACTGATAAAATCTATGTGGCCGGTCATCGCGGGATGGTCGGCTCTGCTATTATACGTTCTCTACGCCGTCAGGGTTATGAGAATATCATTACCCGCACCCACAGTGAACTTGACCTGACTAATCAGGTTGCCGTCGACGCCTTTTTTGATGCCGAGCGACCTGACTATGTGTTTCTTGCTGCGGCCAAGGTCGGTGGTATCGTTGCCAATCAGACCGCACCGGCCGATTTCATGTATGTCAACATGATGCTTGAGATGAACGTCATCAACTCGGCCTGGAGCCATGGTGTCAAAAAACTTGAGTTCCTCGGTTCGTCGTGTATTTATCCGCGTCTTGCGCCGCAGCCGATGACCGAGAGTTGCCTGTTGACATCGTCACTGGAGCAGACTAACGAGGCATATGCGTTAGCCAAGATTTCAGGTCTGAAATACTGTGAATATCTCAACCGTCAGTATGGCACCGACTATATCTCGGTTATGCCCACCAACCTCTACGGGCCTAACGATAACTACCATCCCGAGCATTCTCACGTAGTGCCGGCGCTGATTCGGCGCTTCCATGAGGCCAAGGTGTCGGGCCTAAAATCAGTCACATGCTGGGGGGACGGTTCACCGTTGCGCGAGTTTCTCTATGTCGATGACCTCGCAGACCTTTGCGTTTTTCTGATGAACAACTATTCGGGCAACGAAACGGTCAATGCCGGCACCGGTGAAGAATTGACAATTAAAGAACTGACAACGCTTGTTGCTCAGACAGTCGGATTTGAGGGTGCGATTGAGTGGGACACGACGCGTCCTAACGGCACACCGCGCAAACTTCTCGATGTGTCAAAGACTCGCCGTATGGGCTGGACACCTAAGATTGGTTTAGCCGAGGGACTTCGTCTCGCCTATGAGGACTTCCTGAACAACCCCATGCGCGCTGAGCGTTGACTGGTTCAACAGGGAAGCACTCCGCGTGCAGTCAGTATACGGAAAATCAGGTCGTGGAGCGCATCGTAGGGGTCAATACGGCTGTCTACACCCTTTGAGTGTGTGTCGGCCTCACGTATCGCTCCGATAATCTCAATCACCTTGAAAGCGTTATAGTTGCGCGCAGCCCCGTTATATCGTTTTAGCTGCCATTCAGATTTCAACCCCATCGCGGAGGCCAGCGATGCCGGTGACTTGTCGCGGGTGAAATGATATATCATCAGATCGCTGAAAAAGTTGAAGATGGCTGAAATGGTCATCACCCACGGGTTATTCTTCGGATTAGCGCGGAAAAATTCAATGATTTTGTACGCTTTTGCGGCGTCGCGTGCGCCGATAGCGTCAATCAGCTCGAAGTTGTTGTAGTCTTTCGAGATGCCGATATTGCGCTCGATGGCTTCGGGAGTGATGGTCGTGCCGGGGCCGAGTGCTACTGCGAGTTTGTCAACCTCATTATAGAGTCGCGACAAGTCGGTGCCGACATATTCTGTTAGCATTACCAGACTTTTAGGCTCGATATTCATCCCTTTGTCCTTGACAATCCCTGCCAATACGGTTGGAACAGCATTCTCGCGCAGTTTTGCCGACTCGAAGACGATGCCGTTCTTCTTAACGGCGGAAATCAGGTCCTTGCCTTTGGCTTTCTCGCCGCGGCAACAGATGACCAGTACTGTTGTAGGCGATGGATTGGCGGCGTATGTGTGGAGTTTGTTCAGCTCGTTGGCCGGTATTGCCTGGGCTTCTTTCAGTATAACGACCTGACGCTCGGCCATCATAGGAAAGCGGCGGCATGTGGCGTCTACGGCGGCCATTGGGGTCTCCGGAGCATAGAGCGTATAGAGGTTGAAGTCGCGGTCGGCTTCCGGTACAAGGTCGACAAAAGCGTTGACAAGTTTGTCATTATAGAATCCCTCCTCGCCGTGGAGCAGATAGACCGGCTTGACCTGGCCTTTGGCAATCTGGCGACGGAGATCGATAAATGTGGGTTGCGATGATGCTGCCATCTGAGAATGGTGGAAATTTTTGTAAATTTACGCAGTTTTTTGCTGACGACAAAATCAATGGCCAACCTGTCTGAAATGCCCACCCTGGCGCTTCCGCCAGCCAAGCTGCGTTTTGAGACTGGACTTGACGGACACACTCGTGTCTTCGACACTCTCAGACGCCGTTTTGTAACCCTCACACCTGAAGAATGGGTGAGGCAGCACTTCACGGCCTTTATGATTGGTTATCGTGGCTATCCGGCCGGACTGATGGCCAATGAGGTAGCTTTGCGGCTCAACACGACGTTGCGCCGGTGTGACACCGTCGTCTTTGAGCGTCTCGGAGGCACGCCCCTGATGATTGTGGAGTATAAAGCGCCCTCGGTAGCCATCACACAGAAAGTATTCGATCAAATAGCCCGATATAATCTTGTCTTGAAAACCCGTTGGCTTGTCGTCTCAAACGGCCTGAATCACTATTGCTGCAACATCGACCCGACTACCGGCCGTTACGCATTTGTTGACGGCATGCCTGCTTATGCAGATATCGCCCGCACACGCCACTTGCAAAATACGTCGTCGCTGAAGAAATAACGGTCTAACAATTAAGCCTTTGCGGCCATTTTATCGAAGATATTCTATTAATTATGTAAAGTATGCTTGTCTATTTGTAAAACTTTGTATACTTTTGTGACGTTGATAAAAAAGAATAACGTCACCAAAAAAATGTGTTATGAAGAATCTGCTTTTCCCAGGAGAATTTCAAGTTGTAGGGTGGCTGCTCTTTGTTCCGGCAGTCATCCTTGGGATTCTTATCTATTGCGGGGTCGTGAGTAGCGAGGGACTACTCGAAACCATTCTTAACGATATGGCGATAATCGGCATAATCGTCGGATCAATTTTCATTGTGTGCTCCAAAGAAAAACACGAAGATGAAATGATCAGGTCTATCAGGCTCGCGTCGTTGCTGAACGCCGTGTATATTTACGGCGTAATCCTGATAGCTGCGGTTTTGCTTGTCAATGGTATTGCATTCCTGAGTGTTATGATTGTCAATCTCGTCCTGTTGCCGCTTATATATGTCGTAGTGTTTCGTCTCGAGATACATCGTTACAATAAAATGAGCGAAGATGAAGAACAGGATTAAGGTCGAGCGGGCAGAGAAAGATGTCACCCAACAGCAATTGGCTGAGGCTGTCGGAGTCAGCAGACAAACCATTGTGGCCATCGAAAAAAATCGTTTCTTGCCCTCTACTCCCCTCGCTCTCAAAATCAGCCGATTTTTCGAGAAACCGGTCGAAACTATATTCATTCTTGAGGAGGGAGATTAACTCTAAAAGCAACAGATATGAAAAGTAAAGTACATTTCAGCGCTTTCTGCACCATCATGACAGCGGTGTGTATTGCACTGTTCCTGTCAGGTATAATCGTGACCCGTCACCAAACTGATAAATGTATTCTGATGACTGCAATCACAGTCATTGCCGTCTTTACGGGCCTGTATTACTGCCCTGTGAGTGTCCGAGTCGGTCTAGACTCGATAAAAATCCATCGTCTGCTTTCAGGCGACAAGACTTTCAGGTATTCAGACATAGAGGCTGTTGATACGTGTTATCCGTCAGCCGGAGGAATAAGACTTTGCGGTAGCGGCGGATTCTTCGGCTATTGGGGATATTTCAGCGATATTATCATCGGTCAGTATTTCGGTTATTACGCAGACCGCAGTCAATGTTTTTGTATCAGATTGAAAAATAAACGTCAATATGTCGTTAGTTGCGAACAACATATTGACGTTGTAAAGGCTATTCAGAAAAAACTGGAATAATAAGCTTTAAAATCAGCGGTAGAGCATTCCGCGAATGTACATCGGAGCGAGCGGTCTTAGCCGAACTTGCTGATTTTGCGGAGAGCCGGTTCGTTGACGATTTTGATACGGCGGCCGTCGACCACAATGATTTTCTCTGTCACGAAGCAACTCAGTGTCCTGATGGCGTTTGAGGTAGTCATGTTCGAGAGGTTGGCAAGATCCTCGCGGGCCATATAAATTCGCAGGGTCGTGCCGTCCTCCTCAAATCCGTAATTGTCGATGAGCACAGTCAGGGCTTCGGCCAGACGTCCGCGGATATGTTTCTGGGTGAGCGAAACGATGCGCGAATCACTGTTGCCGAGATTGCGTGAAAGGTCGTGGATGAAGAACATCGCCAGGGCATTGTTGCGCTTTATCATGTCTTCGACGAGAGGGAGCGGGAGCGAGCCTATGGTCGAGGGCTCCATTGTGGCCGAAGACGAGACATAGGGCTCGGAAGCGAAATAGGCGCGGTAGCCGAAATATTGCACGGGTCTGATGAGTCTCAGTATCTGTACACGGCCTCCGATGCCGTCCTTATACTTCTTGACTTTGCCCTTGAGCAGTACCCAAAGATGCTCGGGGGTGTCCCCCTCGGCATATATAATCTGGTTTTTCTTGAAATTGTGTACTTCAAAATTCTCAATAATCAGGCGCTTCTCGTTTCCGTCGAGAAGTTGCCAGATATCACCCATATCTTCGCAGATTATTTTCTCAAGAGCGCTTTTAATCATTGTTTTATTATCAGTTTGTCCGGGATTTCTGGAGGAATCGCGGAGTTGTCTAAAGACAATGTTTTACAACATGTGCAAATTTACGCCTTTTTTTGTTTTTCTCAAAAAATAAAATGGCAAGGTAGCTTCCTGCCGCCAAACGGCGCGGGAAGCTCCCCTTAAAATTTGTGGGTCTGAGTAGGAGTCAGAGGAAGAGCGGGGCCAGATATTTTGAAAGAGCCCAACCTCCGGCAAGAAGCCATACATAGAGCAGGGCGGCCAGTACAAAAGGCTTGGCACCCGCTTTTTTGAACTTGTCGATGCTGGTTTCGGCGCCGAGTGCGGCCATTGCCATTGTCAGCAGGAATGTGCAAATCCAGTTGATTACGTCAATGACACTCTGTGGCAGCAGGTTAAGTGAGTTGAAGCCGATAACTACAAGGAAGAGAACTGCAAACCAAGGCACGGCGATTTTGCCGCCCTTGCGTGAGTCGCCTGACGCACCGCTGCGTGCGGCGTTCAGAGCCACCCAATATCCAAGGATGAGAAGCACAGGCACGAGAAGCATCACGCGAATCATTTTAACGATGATGGCCACGTTGGATATGTCCGTACCCATGGCGTTACCGGCACCCACAGCATGGGCCACCTCGTGGAGCGTCGAGCCGGCATAGATGCCCATTTCCTCAGGTGACAGACCGAGAATGCCGGCGCGGTAGGCGATGGGGTAGATGAACATCGATATTGTTCCGAAGATAACCACAGTTGCAACGGCGACAGCGGTTTTGTAGGGTTTGGTCTGGATGGTAGACTCGGCACCGAGCACCTGTCTCTTATACACATCTGACGCTGCCGACGATAAGGCTC
>ENA-OYXU01000917-OYXU01000917.1-human-gut-metagenome-genome-assembly--contig:-NODE-917-length-10862-cov-5.896549_pt1 | contig 10862 bp, 6 predicted proteins | sample MGYA00243243_ERZ653435 | MGnify/ENA primary metagenome ERZ653435 (study PRJEB26926, sample SAMN06165113) | human gut metagenome | biome: ENVO:00009003; feature: ENVO:2100002; material: ENVO:00002003... | reverse complement strand
TACGAGATGCAGCGTAGTCTCGTGGGCTCGGAGATGTGTATAAGAGACAGCACGACCGAAGGGTACTACTACGTGAGCCAGACGGCTGATGCCGAGCCGCGTCAGATTGAAAAAATCGGTACGCCCTCGGCGTCTGACCCCGTCACGACCTTCAACGAGCGTATGCAGTATGAGCAAGACCTTGTGTCGCCGGGCGAGGGCGGCTGTATGCTTGTCGGCGAGGATTTCCGCTTCACGCCCAAGCGACGCTATACTTTTGATTTGCCGGGCCGTGACGACAGTCAGCCGGTGTGGTTTGAGTGCTCGTTTGTTGCAAAGACTTTCAACACATCGTCGCTTCTTGTTTTCGAGGCCAACGGCGAAGCTGTACAACGCAATAACTCTGACATGGTGGCTTCGTCGTCAAATGACAGTTACGGCAGAGAAGGTCGCGCGAGACATACGGTCGATATGTCGGGCGAACGTCTTGACCTGACAGTTACACATTCGTCATCTGCGATGGTCTACGGTGCGTGGCTCAATTATATTGCTGTTAACTATACACGCCGACTTGCGCTGTCATCAGGCGGTTATCTCGAATTTGATGCGGCAAGTACACGTCTGTCGTTGGATGCGTCAGAGGCCGCCGGCAAAGCACTGACGGTCTGGGATGTCACAGACCCGCTTGAAATCAGACAGATAGATTGTTCGGACGGCTCGTCGGCACAATGGACTAATCCATACAGCGGCCGTCGCAGTTATGCGGCTTGGCGCGACGGTGCAGCTATCCCGGCGCCGCGTTTTGCCGGAAATGTGGACAATCAGAATCTTCACGCCACAGAGCCTGTCGATATGGTCATCTTCACTCATCCGGCGATGCGTCAGCAGGCAGAGCGCCTCGCGGCCATACACCGCGGCGAGCCCGACAACATGGCGGTGCTTGTCGTCAATGTAGACGAAGTCTACAACGAATTTTCATCAGGCTCGGCCGATGTCGGTGGTCTGCGCAAATTTCTCAAAATGCTCTATGACCGAGGCAACAGCGGAGAACGCAAGCTGCGTTTTGCGCTGCTGATGGGCCGTGCGACCTACGATGAGCGACGTCTGACCGCCGCTATGAAGAGCGCGACTTTCCTGACAATGCCTTCATGGCAATTGCGCAACGAGTCACTGTCGCTGTCGTCGACCGACGGTTTCGAAACCGATGATATCATAGCGATGCTCGACGACAACAGCGGAGGCGACCTCGGACTTGACAATCTGTCGATAGCCGTGGGGCGTATGCCTGTGACCTCAGCACGTTCGGCGGCCGTCTATGTAGACAAGATAAACGAATATCTCCACAAATCGCGTCATACGCAGTGGAAAAACCGCATCCTCGTGCTCGCTGACCGCGGCAACGAGAATGACAATTATACAAATGACCACATCAACCAGTCAGAGTCGTTGCTCAGACATGTCGGCGAGTCGGAAATCAACCCCTATATTTTCGAGAAGGTCTATTTGGGCGCCTATGTCCGCGAGGGCGGCGTGGCCGTCAAGGCCCGCGAGAAAATGTATCGCACGCTTAAGGACGGCACCGCATGGTGGATATATGTGGGTCACGCCAACAACCACCTCTGGACCGGCGACGGCATGCTGACGTTTAACGATATCAACAACATGTATCTGCGTGACCTGCCTTTTATCTACGCGGCGACCTGTAACTTCCTGCGCTGGGACTCGATGACGGAGAGCGGCGGCGAAATAATGATGGGCGAACGCAACGGCGGATGTATCGGCATGATCAGCGCCACACGCTCTGTTTACATCACTCATAACGGATACTTCACCTCTGCCCTCGGCCGAGCCATCGCCAAACGCAATGACGACGGCACGATGATGACCTTCGGCGAGATTTACCGCAATGCCAAAAACGACATTCTCAACGACCGCGGCGAGCACCGCAGCAACGAAAACCGCCTGCGCTATGTCTTCATGGGCGACCCGGCGTTACGCGTCATCACTCCGTCAAATCTCGTCAATGTCGAGACTGTCGGCGGACTGAACGTCGGCGGCGACGACCAGATTATCATCCCGGCTCTCGGCACACCTGTCATCACCGGCACGGTGACGGCACCTGACGGCACTCTGCTTGCCGACTTCAACGGCGTGCTCGTGGCTGAAATCTATGACGCCGACCGTTCGACCACTACGCTCGACACTTTCGGCGCCACGCCTATGACCTTTGATGAGCATGGTGACAAGCTCTACGCCGGCTCGTGTCGGATAACCAACGGCCGATTCGAGCTCAGAGCGGCGATGCCGGGCGATATCACCGATAACTTCCGCGAGGCCACCATAAGTCTCTATGCATACAGTGATGATGCGAAGACAGAGGCTGCCGGCCTCGACCGTAACTGTTATGTCTACGGCTTTGATGAGTCGACAGCCGCCGACACAGAGGCGCCTGTCATCGAGTCGATTGTGCTCAACCATCCGAGTTTCGCACCCGGCGACGCTGTCAATCCCGACCCGATGCTGATAGCGTCAGTAAGAGACAATGTCGCTATCAATCTTTCGACATCAGGCATAGGCCATCAGATGAACATCATCCTTGACGGCAAACGCACATACAATGACGTGCCCTTCTATTATACACCTTCGTCAGACGGCTCGCCGTCAGGACAGATAGCCTATCCTATAGAGGGACTCACCGAGGGCAACCACACCCTGACACTGCGGGTCTTTGACACCAGCGGCAATGCGGCCGTGAGAGACATAGACTTTTTTGTCAGCCATGGTGCCTCCATCAACATCTATGACATCTACACTGACGTCAATCCCGCCACGACCGAGGCTAATTTCTATCTCAACCATAACCGTCCCGACGGCATGCTGACGGTGACAGTGTCAGTCTACAATCTGCTCGGTCACGAGATATGGAGCGAAACCAATACCGGTCGCTCGGATATGTTTGTTTCCGCGCCTGTGACGTGGAATCTTTGTGACGGCGCCGGACGTCGTGTCAGCCGAGGCATTTATATTTATCGTGCGACGGTATCTGACGGTGAGAACAGCTACGAGACTCCCGCCCGTAAAATTGCGGTGACATCTAAATGACAAATCGCAAGGATTTTATTAAATTTGCATCCGATATGAGTGAAAACAGTCAGACAAATTCTCGTGAACTGCTGCCGGAGCCGACGCTCAGACGTCTGCCTTGGTATTTGGCTTACGTGACACTGCTCGATGATAAAAAAGTCGAGTATGTCTCGTCGACGCGTATCGCCGAGGAGCTTGACGTCGATTCGTCTCAGATAGCCAAAGATCTTTCATTTCTGAATATCAAAGGTAAGACGCGCATCGGCTACGAAGTGTCATCGCTGCGCGCGGCTCTGACGGATTTTCTCGGATTCAGACAATCACACAACGCCGTTATGGTCGGTGTCGGCAGCCTCGGTGCCGCGCTAATACAGGACTCGGGTTTGCAGAGCTATGGCCTCAATATCGTCGCCGGCGTTGACATAAAACCCGAGCTCGTGGGCAGCAACATCAGCGGCATACCCATTTCACATATAGATTCGCTGGCAGAGTTAGTCGAGCGTCTGCAGATACGCATCGGCATCGTGGCCGTGCCGGTCGAGAGCGCTCAGGCTGTCGTCGACGTGATGATGGACGCCGGCATACGAGGCATCTGGAACTTCACTCCTTACCGCATACGTGTTCGCGAGGGTGTTGTTGTCACCAACACGTCAATCTACAGTCATCTCGCCATGATGTATAACCGTCTCGGCTCTCTCAATTTATAATATTACTGTCAGAAACTTCAGCCTGTGAAAGCTATCGCACTTTATGACCGTGGGATCAGGCTTTACGCCGATTCGTCGATGCTGCGCGAGCATCAGCCGTTTTTTGTGCCCGAGCATTGTGAGTTGTGGAGTGTCAGAGTTTGTCCGGCTGTGCGCATTGACAGATTGGGCATGCATATTTCGCGGCGTTTCGCACGTCGTTATTACAGTGAAATCGGTCTTGTCGGCCAGATTGTGCCGCGTGAATATGCCGGTTGTCCGTTTGATATGCCATCGGAGTTTTATGCTATGGATTCATCGCTTGCCATGGGGCGTTTTGTAAAGTTGCAGGATGACGGTGACGAGATGATTCTCTCCGGTGAGTCGGGTGTGCGGGTCGCGTTTTCGCCGGCGTCATCGGGCGTAGATGATGCAATCTCGCGGCTGTCTGATTTTATGACTTTCAAGACCGGAGATTTGATTGTCTTTGCCGATAAAGCAGTCGTGAGCGACATTGCTATAGACCGCACGGTCACGGCCATGCTTGACGGCGTCGAATCGTTTGTCCTTAGAGCTAAGTAGAGCTGTATATACAATGAAGAACACTTTAAAATATCTTTTTTTATTTATCGCTTTTTCTGCCGGAATTCTGTCGGCCGACGCAATTGACGCCTCGCACTTTGCGACGGAGTCGTGTCTCGCCCGGGACAGGTGGGTCAAGGTCAGTGTCGGGCATACCGGTATCCATGCAATCGGCTATGACGATTTGCGCGCATATGGTTTTGAGAATCCTGAAAGGGTCAAAGTCTACGGTTTCGGCGGCACGCGTCTGAGCCTTAATGAACTGAGCGATGATTTGCCTGATGATTTACAGCAGACACTGACTCTCCACACACCCGACGGGCGAATACTTTTTTACGGCGAGGCCGATTTGAGTTACAGCGCGAGGATTCAGACTGCAATAGATATCAGGCGCAATGTCTATGACCTGAAAGGATATTATTTCCTTAGTGACCGTGATGATGATGCTGACACTCCTGCAACTGATAATATGCGGACTGACATTGAACGCATCTATACTCATCAGTCGGTCAGCGTGATAGAGCGGGAGGTGCAGAACGTCGGTAAAGGCGGTGCTGTATGGCATGACCGCCGCATGGTGTCAGGTGATGAAGAACCTTACACATTTGAAATCAGAGATTTCGCCGACAGCGGCACAGGCATGTTCCATTATACGTTCGGAGCGTATGATTCAAAGGGGCTTACTCTTAAGGTAGCAGAGCCTGCCGGCCTTGATGTGACACGACGCAGCGACATACCCTCTGCATCGTTGTCCAATACCAACAGATTTTATGCAATTTCGAGCGGAAGTCGTACATTCGTCGGTCCGGTTGCTGACGGTAATTATACATTCACATTGTCTGTGCCGGTCAAAACGACAATCAAATATGCGGCGGTCGACCGCACATATCTGATTTACACGCGCGCCAACCGTATGCCCGCGCAGGGTGCTCTGACCATGTGCTTTGACCGCTCGGATGTCGGTAAATCAGTCAGTGTCGAGTGCGGCGACGGAGATATACGGCTTTGGGATATAACAGATCCTGCGGCTGTCAGAGACTGCCGGGCTGTCAGGTCTGATTCTGATCCGTCGCGCGTCGAGGCTTATCTGACCACTGATGCGCCTGAGGCCTGTCAGGCGATAAAATATATGGCTTTCGATGCCGGGGTCGATTGGCCCTCGCCTGCATTTGAAGGCGAAGTCGCCAATCAGAATCTGCATGCTCTTGCTGTGCCTCAGATGCTGATTATCACAACCGATGAGCTTGAGCCGTCGGCCCGTCGTCTTGCCGAGATACATCGTCAGACCGACGGTCTTGACGTGGCTGTCGTCACGCAGAGCGAGGTGTTCAATGAGTTTTCGTCAGGCAGCCGCGCGGCAATGGCTTACCGTCTGATGACTAAAATGCTTTATGAGCGTGACAGCTACCGGTTTAAGTATTTGTTGCTGTATGGCCACAGTTATTATGACAACCGTCACCCGCAGCTTCCCTCACGCGAGGACCTGCTGACATATGAGTGTGAAGCGGAGGAGTACGCGCGCGACCGTACGACAAACTATTGCACTGATGCCTATTTCGGGATGCTTGACGACGATTTCGACCGTCGTAAAGTACATTTCGGGAAAATGAGCATCGCTGTGTCTCGAATAGATGTCACCGACTGCAGCGGCGGAGATGCGGCCAATGCAAAAATCGAGAGATTTCTGCGTCGCGGACGTACACCCTCAGTGTGGGCTAATGTGCTTGCTGTAAGCGACGACGGTGACCATCAGGGGCATTACAAGCAGTCATCCGAAGGTATGGATGTCATGAAGAGTATTTGTCCTCAGATGACTGTTGTGCAGGGACATAACCTTATATATGAGTGGGATAACGGACAGGCCCGCACGCTTAACAAGGTTGCGGCGGATGCACTTTCTGACGGTGTCGGATTGCTTTATTACTGCGGACATGCGGCCGTGTCTTTTTTCGGGGCGGAAGGCGTGCTGACAAACAGTCTTTTTAAAAATACGCCGGTCAGTGATATCCCGTTTGCATTTTTGGCTACATGTGAAGTTCTGCCGTATGATCGTGCGGTAGGACATGTCGGACAGGAAATATTCAGTATCCCGGGAGGTGGATCAATGGCCTCAATCGGAGCGTCACGCACGGTTATCATGGAGTATAACCAGACCATGACTCTCGCGTTTTTGCGTGAATATGCCTCGGCGGGTCCGACGACATCAATCGGTGAGGTTTATATGCGCGCTCATAATAACGCGGTTAGCAAAACCAAAGAGCCCCTTGTCGCGGTAAATGCCACAAATTTCAACATGCTCGGCGACCCGTCGCTGCGTGTGGGAGCTTCAGGCGGCGCAATCGGGATTGATGATGTCGACGGCGTCGCTGCCGACGGAGAGGGACACTTCGTGATAAACTCTCTGAAGAGAGTAAGAATCAGGGGCCGCGTCGGCGGAGATGACGGCAAGACATTCAGCGGTCACGGACTTATCAGAGTGTATGAGGCACCGCGGACGGTCTATACAAACGAACGCACCGACAAAAATGAGAAGCCGCTGCCGGTGGTCCTCGATGAAGAGGTGATGACGGCGCGCGGATTTGAGATTAAAGACGGACTCTTTGATTTTGAGATGATGTTGCCCGAGCCGCTTAACCAAGGCGGCACGAATCGTGTGACTCTGAGCGCGGTCAGCGCCGACAGTCTGAGCGCGGCATCAGGCATGGCCACGTTTGTAATCGGGCCTTCAGAGTCGGAGAGTGCCGACGATAACGGTCCGGTAATCGAAGAGTTTTATGTCGGCGGCAGTGAATTTGCCGACGGAGATCTTACAGATTGTAATACGACGGTGTTTGCCCGCGTCAGCGGCGATGTGGCAGCCGGGCATAATATCGGGCGACGTATGACAATGAGCCTCGACGGCCGTGTTTCATTACGTAATGCCGGCAATTTTATACGTGTGACATACGACGGGGCTGTGTTTGTCGAGATGCCCCTACATAATCTTGCACCCGGCCGACACAGTCTGACACTTGTGGCTTATTCGGTTTCGGGTGTTTCGGCGGAGCGTACAATCAGTTTTGTCTGCCGCGAACAGCCGTCAGACCTCAGGCTGAGTGTGGCAGAACGTCCGGCGACTGATGTGGCCACGATAGGGCTTGACCATAATTTGACCGGAGCGCCTGACTGCCGTCTGATAATTGAGAACGCTGACGGCGAGACTGTCTTCTCACGCGAGTCGTGTACGTTCCCTTACGAATGGCGGCTTGTAAGCACTGAAGGCTCGAAGGTCGCCGACGGGCTATATCGTGCATACGTCACGGCGTTCGACGGTTTAGAGCATGCGTCGAGTGGCAAAATCGAGATAGTTGTCATCGGCGACACACAATAAAGCCCGTAAATTTGAGTTATATACAATGTATAAATCAAATCCGTGATGAAATCTTTCAAGACTATAAATATACTTGCTTTGGCCGGACTGCTGCTCTGCTCGTCTGTAAGCCTCAGAGCCGATGACGGCAAGAACGAGTTCAACCCGCTGACTACAGGTGTGACCTCGCTCAGCATCGCTCCCGACGCACGCGGCGCCTCAATGGGCGACCTTGGCGCAGCCACCGAGCCTGACGCATATTCTCAGTTCTGGAATCCGTCGAAGTATGCCTTTGCCTATAGTCGTGCGGCTGTCTCGCTGAGCTATACGCCTTGGTTGCGCAAACTTGTAAACGATATTTTTCTGGCTGATTTGTCAGGCTACTGGAAAATCGGCAGCGGCGACAATCAGGCACTTAGCGCATCGCTGCGTTACTTCTCTTTGGGAGAGGTGACCACCGACAATGTGACCGGTGGCGGACAGAGTCTCAATCCTTATGAAATGTCGTTTGATGTAGGCTATTCGCGCAAACTGTCGGAGAAATTCTCGATGGGCGTAGTGTTCAGATATATCTATTCTGACCTCGGATTCTCTGACAGCTATGCCGGAGACCAATCGACCGGCGCCTCGGCCTTCTCGGCTGACATCGCGGGCTACTACACGACGTATCCCGTCGTGGGCCGCAGCGAGTGTCAATGGTCTTGGGGCTGGAACATCTCGAACATCGGTACGAAAGTGTCATACAACAACGGCGAGGACCCTGCCTTCCTCCCCACTAACCTTAAAATCGGTACGGCATTTACATTCCCGCTCGCCGACTATCATAACCTCACCCTTGGTCTTGACCTCAACAAACTCCTTGTGCCGGCAAAGCCGCGCGAAAGCGATTATGCCGATGACGCCGACGGCCAGCGTGAGTATCTCGATGCTCTTGAGGAGTGGGAGAATATGTCGCCGTTCACCGGCATCTTCAAGTCATTCAGCGACGCTCCGGGCGGCATGAAGGAGGAGTTGCGCGAAATCAACTTCTCTCTTGGCGCCGAGTACAGCTACAACGACCAGTTCTTTGTGCGCGCAGGATATTTCTATGAGAACGAGATGAAGGGTAACCGCAAATATTTCTCTTTAGGAGCCGGTTTCTCGCTCAATGTGCTGCGACTGGACGCGTCTTACATGATTGCCGCCGCTCAGACATCACCGCTCGACCAGACACTGCGATTTTCGCTGACATTTGACATGGATGGTCTCGGAGACCTCTTCGGACGTCGCCGCTGATAAATTATTGATATGAAAATCAGGGTCGGTAACGGATTTGATGTGCATCGTCTCGTCGAGGGGCGCAAGTGTATTATATGTGGAGTGGATATCCCGTCGGATGTCGGTCTGCTCGGCCACAGCGACGCTGATGTGGCGCTGCACGCCCTGTCTGACGCTCTGCTCGGAGCGGCTGCGATGCACGATATAGGCTATCATTTCCCTGATACAGACGAGCGCTGGCGCGGTGCCGACTCACGCATGTTGCTGCGCCGCGTCGTCGAGCTGCTCGCCGAGCGCGGTTACACGCCGTCTAACGTAGACATCACCATCATAGCCGAGCGTCCGCGCATGTTGCCGTATGTCGAGCAGATGCGTCGCAATGTCGCCTCTGATTTGGGGCTTGACACCGACTGTGTCTCGGTCAAGGCGACTACAACCGAGCGCCTCGGTTTCACGGGACGCCGCGAGGGCATTGCCGCTATTGCCACAGCCGTGATTTCAGGCGAGTAAGACCCCTATAAACATTGCCGGCAAAACATTTTCAGGCCAATATAAAAAGCAGTTGTCAAAACCATTGTAGGGACGTGCCTTTGGCACGTATAGGTTGGCCGTCAGGAGATTATCGGCGTATTATACATGCCGCGCGTCCCTGCGGGTCGCTTTGGCATGTCCCTACATTCGCTCTGGCATGTCCCTAAAAAAACGCTGACCATTGAAATCTTCTCTGATAAATTTTGCGACCGAATCTTCGGTGTTCGGTCCGATTATTATGTCTGCCTTAGCTTTGGCCTCGTCAAAGGCGTTGCCTACGGCCACGGCTACGTCTGCGATTTCAAACATCGGGAGGTCGTTGAGGTTATCGCCGAACACGACTACGCGGTCTGCTCCGGTCAGCTCTTTGAGGTGTGTTATTGCGGAGGCTTTTGAAACACCCGGAGCAAAAATCTCGAGGTGAGCCATGTCATGATTGAAAATATCGGGATAGGCCGATACCGAACATTCGGTTTCTTCCTTGAGTTTCGCTGCGGCGTCATAGACAGCCTCTGCCCGGCTGATGGCATAATACAGCAGGTCGCGACGCGACTCAGGGGCCGGCGTGTGCAGATGAAAGCGTTTGAGCGGCAGGTTGCGTCGCTCGTCAACAAAGCTCTGCTCCTGACTGTTGAGGCTGTCGCCGGCGTGATAGACCTGAAGGACTGACGACTCACCCATCGTGTAAATAAACGGAAATATATTGTTGCCGGCGCATATTGCGAGAGCTTTCGCGCGGTCATTTTCGGGCATGACCTTGACACAGCTGTATGCTCCGGGCTCTCGATGCCAGAAAGCTGTGCCCGTCATCACAATGGCGGGTGGCAGGGTGTAGGTGCGCTGCAATAAAGGGACGACTGTCGCAGGTGTGCGTGCGGTGGCCACTGTAATCCGGGCACCCTGTCGGCTGAGGTCGCTGATAATTTCGGCCGAACTGTTGCTGACGCGGCTGTCTGCTCCAAGGAGGGTGCCGTCAAGGTCTGAGATGTATAGCGTGGGCATAAAAGATATGATTGTCAGAAATTAAAATCGGCCGGCTCAGATATGTGAGTCAGCCGATTTAAGAAGTAGTCTTACCAGGATTCGAACCTAGACAGACAGAACCAAAAACTGTAGTGCTACCATTACACCATAAGACTATCCTTTGCCCAGCCTTTGCCGTCGGCGATGACTTAAGCGCCACAAAGTTACTAAAAAATGCCGAAACTGCAAAATCAGTCCGAAAATCTTTGTTTTTGAATTTAAATTTAGGAAGAGGCTAAAAAATTATGGGATGCAATGTAAATTTAGTAAATGCGGCATTTTAACATAGCGCTGTTAGGCGCATCAGTGCTGCAGAGCAGCGCCGTATGTGAGCCTATGACAAGCGGGCTGTAGGTCCGCGCAGTCATAGG
>ENA-OYXU01000912-OYXU01000912.1-human-gut-metagenome-genome-assembly--contig:-NODE-912-length-10886-cov-3.888653_pt1 | contig 10886 bp, 8 predicted proteins | sample MGYA00243243_ERZ653435 | MGnify/ENA primary metagenome ERZ653435 (study PRJEB26926, sample SAMN06165113) | human gut metagenome | biome: ENVO:00009003; feature: ENVO:2100002; material: ENVO:00002003... | reverse complement strand
GGGCTCGGAGATGTGTATAAGAGACAGCAAACACCATGTACACCCACCAGCTCATGACGATCTGCGTGTTGAAAAACGGCACGTAGAGGTTCGGCGTCAGCATACCCTCAAAGCGCATCAGGCAGAGGAACGCGACCGCCGCGGCGAGCTGGAGCAGGAACTTCTGGATGGCCGTGAGGCCGAGGTTCTGCTTGTGCTTCACCTTTTCAAAGTCGTCTAAAAAGCCGATGCCGCCGAAGATCAGCGCAAAAAAGAAGATGTAGAGGTGCTCAAAGTCCCCCGCCATCATGCCCTTCCAGCCGCAGATCAGGATAGAGACGAAGATGCCGAGGATGAACATTAAGCCGCCCATTGTCGGCGTGCCGGCCTTTCCGGCGTGCCAGGTGGGGCCGTCCTCGCGGATGCTCTGTCCGGCCTTGAGCTTTCTCAGCTCAGGGACCAGAAATTTTCCCGTGATCGCGGAGACCGCGAAGCTCAGTATGCAGGCAATGATGATCTTCATGTTCGTTTTCCTTCGCCGCGTCGGCGGCGTCCTTCCTTTGTACTTGCGCGAACCTCTCGCGCACGACCTCCCTCTCGTCGAGGTGGTATTTTATCGTTCCGATCTCCTGATAGGTCTCGTGCCCCTTGCCGCAGAGGACGACGACGTCGCGCGCTTTCGCCTCGCGCAGAGCAAAGCTGATGGCCTCGCGCCGGTTTTCGATGACGGCGAACGGCGTTCTGCTCTCCAAAAGTGCGGGGAGCACATCGCGCAGGATGGCGTAAGGATCCTCGGTGCGGGGATTGTCGCTCGTGAGAACAACGAAGTCCGAGAGCGCCGCGGCGATGCGGCCCATGCGGGGTCGCTTCGTCCTGTCACGGTCGCCCCCGCAGCCAAAGAGCGCGATGACGCGCCCATCGGCAAAGCCGCAGACCGTAGAGAGAATATTTTTGAGCCCGTCGGGCGTGTGCGCATAGTCAATGATGACGGTGAACGGTGCATCAAGCGGTACGACCTCGCACCGCCCCTTAACGCCGACACATTCCGTCAGCGCTTTTGCCGCGTCGGATAGCGGCACGCCGAGCGCCTGCACGGCAGAAAGCGACGCGAGCGCATTGTAGAGCGAAAAGCCGCCGGGGATGCCGATCCTCGTCTCCTCGTGGTCGAGGTCGGTGCAGGCGGTGAAGCGCACGCAGTCGTTTTCGTAGCGGGCGCGCCAGCCGACAAGGTCGTTCGTCATGCCCTGCCCGAATGTCACCCGCTCGCCCGTAAAGCGGGCGAGCAAGCGCTCCGTCCACGCGTCGTCGCCGTTGACGCAGGCGATGTCGCACTGGTCGAAAAGCCGCGACTTTGCATCACAGTAGGCCTCCATCGTGCCGTGGTAGTCAAGATGATCTTGCGTCAGGTTCGTGAAAACACCGACGCGGAATCGGATTCCTTCTACCCTGCTCTGCATCAGCGCGTGGGACGAGACCTCCATCACGGCATAGGGGCAGCCCGCATCGACCATCTGGGCGAGCAGGCGCTGCACGGTCAGCGCGTCGGGCGTTGTGCGGTCGGTCGGGATGGTCTTGTCGCTGATCAAATTCTGATTCGTGCCGATCAGGCCGACCTTCGCGCCCTTTGTGCGCTCCAAGAGCTGTTTGATAAGATACGTCGTGGTCGTTTTGCCGTTTGTGCCGGTCACGCCGACCACGGTGAGTTTTCCCGCCGGAGTACCATACCATACCGCCGCGCAAAGCGCAAGCGCTTTGTGCGCATCCGGCACTAAGATATAGGGAATTTCCGTCTCCGGCGGATGCTCGCACACGGCGCAGGCCGCGCCGCGCGCTTTGGCTTCGGCGATAAACTCGCCGCCGTCCTCCTTCTCCCCCGGCAGGGCGAAGAAGAGGAATCCCTCTTCTACCTTGCGGGAATCGAGCGCAAGGCCGCTGACTATCAGGTCAGGCGGCGCATGCACCGTTTTGTCTTCTAATGCGGAAATAAGCTCAGATAACTGCGTTTGAAAAATTCCTTTCGGAATTGGGTCTTGCTGTCTTTAGTCGCGCACCGAGCTGTCGCTGAACTGGACGCGCACGACCGTACCGGCCTCGACCTCCGTGCCCGCGGCGATGCTCTGCGAGATGGCGCGCACCGTGGACGAGCTTGCGTTCGTCGCGCCGGAAACGCCCATGATGAGCCCCGCGTTCACGATCTTCTGGTTCGCGGTCGCGGCGCTGTCGCCCACGACGTTCGGGACGATGCACTTGTCAGTCGACTTCTCCGCGCCGAGGTAGAGGATGATCTCCGCGCTGTTCGGCACGATTGCGCCGCCCGCGGGCGTCTGGTCGGTGACGGTATCGCCGCTGCCGACGGTGCGGAAGCTGAAGCCGTTCGCGCTCAGGCGCTCGGCCGCCGCGTCCTTGCTGAGGCCGACGACGTTCGGCACAGTCTTATCCGCGCCGACGAGCTCTTCAGCGGTGTAGCTCGGCTCAATGCCGAGATACGGCAGGATCTCGCCCATGACGGAACTCGCCACGGGGGCGACCATGTTACCGCCGGAAACGTAGGTACCGGTCCACTTGCTCGGCTCGTCGAGCGTCAGGAGCATCATCACCTGTGGGTCATCCGCGGGGGCGAAGCACACGAACGAGACGATGACGCCGCCGCCGACCTTATCGGCTGTGCCGGTCTTGCCGCCGATGCGGTAGCCCGCGACCTGACCGTTCTTGCCCGTGCCGCTTGTGACCTCGTACTCCATAATGTCGCGCACGAGCGCGGACGTCTCCTCGGAGACGACCTGACGGATGGGCGTGGAGTCGTGCTTGGAGACGACGTTGCCATCCTGGTCGGTGATCTCTTCGACAAGATAGGGCGTATAGAGGTAGCCGCCGTTGACGCAGGCGCACTGCGCCGCCAGCAGTGCGATAGGCGTGACGTTAAAGTTCTGGCCGAAGGCGTAGCACGCCAGCGCCAGCGTCGAATATTTAATTTCGCTGTTGACGAAGCCGCTGGCCTCGCCCGTGGTGTCGATGCCGGTCTTCTCCGTCAGGCCAAAGTCCAGCATGTACTGGTAAAACTTGTCGTTGCCGATGCGAAGGCCAATGTTGATGAACGCGGGGTTGCAGGAGTTGGCGAACGCCTGCGTCAGGTTTTGCTGGCCGTGACCGGGCGCGCGCTTGGAGCAGTTGATGGTCTCGCCCTCGATCTTTACGCTGCCGCTGCAATAGAAGCCCGTGTTCAGGTCGACAACGTTTTCCTCAAGCGCCATCGCGAGCGTCAGTGTTTTGAACGTGGAGCCCGGCTCGTAGGTGTCGTTGATGGCCTTGCTGCGCCACTGCTTGTTGAGAAGGTCACTCATGTTTTCGAGGACCTGCTCCTCCGTCATGCCGGAGGTCAGAAAGTCGTTGTAGACCGTGCCGGGGGAATTCAAGTCGTAGGTCGGCAGCGACGCCATCGCCAGCACCGCGCCGGTGTTGACGTCCATGACGATGCCCTCGGCGCCCTTGCCGGTGCCGAAGCGCGCCTCGAGCTCCTGCACACCTTTCTCAAGGTAATACTGGATGGTCGTGTCGAGCGTCGTGTGCAGGTCGCAGCCGTTTTCCGCGTCGAAATACTGGTCGTACTGGTAGAGCACGGAGCGGCCGTCGCGGTCGCGCGCGGTGACGACCATACCGTTCTCGCCGGTCAGCTCGTCGTTGTACGCCGCCTCAAGGCCCATCGCGCCGCCGTTTTCATTGGCAAAGCCGATGACCTGTGAGGCGAGCGTCCCCTTGGGATAGGTCCTCTTGCTCGTCGGACGAATGAAAACGCCCTTGAGGTCGTTCTCATTGATGAATTCGCGCACCTTGTCGGCGAGCTCATCGTCCGCTTTTTTGACAAGGATCTCGTACTGCGAGGTCGTCTTCTCCATCTTTTTGAGAATGTCAGCAGCGTCAAGGTCCAGAATTTCAGCAAGGCCGCCCGCGATCAGGTTTTGATCCTGATCGTTTTCGATGATCTCCTTGGGCGAGAGAAAGATATCCTCCGCCGAGGCGGACATCGCGAGGATCGTGCCGTTTCGATCGTAGATCGTGCCGCGGCTCGACTCCACCGTGGTGCGCAGTGTTTGCTGGCGCACAGCGACGGACTGGAGCTCGTCATGCTCGGTGATCTGCCAGCGATAGAGCTGGGTGAAGAGCAGCACAAACGTCAGCACGCCGAACACGCCGAGTAACAGCAGCGTTCTTGTCTGAATGATGCGGTTTGCGCGGCGCGCGGATTCGGGCCGTCTTTTCTGGTTCTGGGGGCGTGGTGCCACAGTCGTTCATCCTCCTTAAAGATGGAAAAGGAGTAAGGAAGCTCCTTACTCCTTATGTATAGCTTCGCTCATTTGAAATATTCCACCACTGCGCATACGCCGTTGCCAAGCGACGTGAGCACCCGCGACAAAACGTTCTGGCTCTTCTGCTGGTAGATGACCACGCTGTCGGGCTCCGACAGGTCGATGTAGTAGACCTGCGAGGCGCTGGGCTTGGCCATACCGGCCGCGGCCGCCGCCTCCTTGATGGTGGTGAGGTCAAAGGTTTTTTCGTAACGCGTGAGCAGCGCGACATGCTCGTCCTCGAGCGCGGAGATCTCTTTCTGCACGGAGACGACCTGCGCGGAGATTTCCGTCAGCTGTGCGCGGCACATGATCATCAGCGCGACCATTGCGGCCAGCGCCACAAAGCCGCACAGCGTGCCGAGCGAGACCTTTTCGCGTTGACGGCGGACGGGCGCAGCCTTTTTCTGCACCTTCCGCTGCGGGGGACGCATGAATTCCTCGCGCTGACGCTCGTGCTCGCGCTCGTATTCACGCTCGCGGCGCAGCCTGCGCTGGCGCTCTTCGTAGGCGGGATCGTAAGCGAGATTGCCATTGACTCGTCCGCTGTAGCGGCGGTATTTCATGTTCTGCTCTCTGCGGCTGGCCATGGCGATCTCCTTTCTTTTGCGTATTTTCGGCTGTTGTCAGCACTTTTCCGCGACGCGCAGCTTGGCGCTGCGGGCACGGGGATTCTCTGCGAGTTCTTCTTCGCCCGAAACGATGGGCTTTCTTGTGATGAGCTTGACCTTTGGCTTTCGTCCGCACACGCACACCGGAAATTCCGGCGGGCAGATGCAGCCCTGTGCAAGCTCCTGTAATTTCTTCTTGACGATGCGGTCTTCGAGCGAGTGGAACGTGATGACCGCGAGCCGTCCGCCCGGTTTCAGATTTTTCTCCGCCGCGTCGAGCATCGGCGGAAGCTCGCCCAGCTCGTCGTTCACGGCAATGCGGATGGCCTGAAAGCTGCGCTTGGCAGGGTGCTGCTTTTCGCGCAGTGCGCTCGCGGGCATGGCCGAACGGATGATATCGGCGAGCTCAAGCGTCGTTTCGATGGGCTTTTGCTCGCGGTGCTGGCAAATTCTCTTCGCGATGGCGGGCGCATAGCGCTCCTCGCCGTATTCAAAGAGGATGCGGCGCAGCTCTTCATAAGAATAGGTATTCACGACCTCGCGCGCGGTCAGTGCGGCGGATTCGTCCATGCGCATATCGAGCGGCGCGTCCTGCTTGTAGGAAAACCCGCGCTGCGCTTCGTCGAGCTGCGGGGAGGAAACGCCGAGGTCAAACAGCATCCCGTCCACGCCGTGGACGCCCAGCTCGTGCAGCACAGCGTCGAGCGCGCTGAAATTGCTGTGGACGAGCGTGACCTTGTCCAAATAATCGCCGAGGCGGCGGTTTGCCGCTTCGATCGCGGTCTCGTCACGGTCAAGCGCAATGAGACGGCCCGTCGTCAGGCGGCGCACGATCTCGAGCGAGTGTCCGGCGCGGCCGAGCGTGCCGTCCACATAGATGCCGTCGGGCTTGATGGCGAGCGCGCCGAGGCACTCGTGCAGCAGTACCGGCTTATGGCCGTAGTTCTCTTCCATATCAGAATCCCAGCTCTTCCATCACGGCGGCCAGATTCTCGGGATTGAGCTCCTCGGCCTCGATCTCTGCCCACTTCTCCGCATTCCAGATCTCGGCGCGGTTCGAAACACCGATCACGACCACGTCTTTTTCAAGGTGGGCGTAGGCTCTGAGCTTCTGCGGCAGCACGATGCGCCCCTGCGCGTCGGGCTCGCACTTGGCGGCGTTGGCGAAGAGCGGGCGCATGGCCTTGGTCTTCGTGTAGGGCAGGCTTTCAAACTTTTCGGTGAAGCGCGCCCAGGAGGCGTCGGAATAGATGCTCAGGCAGGAGTCCATGCCCATGGTGACATAAAACGTGTCGCCGAGCTCCTCGCGCAGCTTCGCGGGGATAAAGAGCCGCCCCTTGGCGTCGATCGTGTGCTGATACTGACCCGTCATGGCGGCTGGCCCCCTTTTTCTGTGCATTTTCGCATACAGAGGGCACGAAAGCGCGGCCTTTTCTTCATTTTGGAAAAAGCCGTGCCGCGTCCGATCTGATGCTTATGTGGGAAAGTAAGCCATTTTCATGGTATGATACACCACTTTCCCCCACCTTTGTTTTGAGTATACGAGATTCACATAAAAAATGCAAGCAGAAATTTCCCTGAGATTTCAAGCCTTTTACCGCTTTTTCCTGTGAAAATTCGGCCAGTGCACCGTATTTTTAAAACGCATGTTCTACTTTGGTTTTGGTTAAAAAAGGGCCGCCACAAGATATTGTGGCGGCCCTTTATGCTATGCCCAAATATAGATTATGTCTACCGATCATGTCGGTTTTTGTCACTTTTGACAAAATTTTATCCGTTCTGTGTCTGCTTTTCGGCTGACTGTGCCAACTCCTCGCGGCGCTTCTGCATCTGCTCGGCAGAGGCGGCGCGGAAGCGCACGCGGGACTGCTTGACCTCCTCGAGCGCCATCTGGATGGCCTCCTCGGTGCGGCGCAGCGCATCCTCGGTGTACTCGTTGGCCACGCGGTACATTTCGCGCGAGCGGTCCTCGGCCTTTTTGATGATCTCGTGGCTCTTTTCGCGGGCGATACCGAGCACCTCGGTCTCGGAGACCTTGTTCTTCGCGTCCTGCTCGGCCTGCTGCATCATGCGCTCGACGTCGCGCTTGGCAGCCTTGACATAGTCCTCCTTTGCGCGGATGAGCTCCTGCGCGCGGGAAAGCTCCACCGGCAGCTGGGCGCGGATCTCGTCGAGCAGATCGAGCGCCTCGTCGCGGTTCAAAATGCACTTGTCGCTCGTCAGCGGCGCGTTCTTCGCGCCGTCGATCATCTCGTAAAGCATATCCAAAAGATGCTGCACATCATTGTTCGCCATGGTCTTCTCTCCATCCTTTCACAAGCTCCGCCGCGCGCAGCGGCATATATTTTTCAAGGTCTTGTCCGTATTTGATCATCTCGCGCACCATCGTGGAACTGATGTGCTGATACTTCGGTTCCGCGACCAGCAGCACCGTTTCGAGCGCGCCGTCCGACACATCGCGATAGATGAGCGAAAGCTGCTGCTCGGCGTCAAAATCCACGCTGTTGCGCACACCGCGCACGAGAAACTGCGCATTTTTACGCAGCGCGTAGTCGGTCAGAAGTCCGCCGCCGAGCTCAGCCTCCACATTGGGAAACTCCTCGACGCTCGCGCGCATGAGCGCGAGCTTCTGCTCGTCGGTGAACATCGGGTGCGTCTTCGTCCCGTTCGGCACGATGGACACATACACGCGGTCAAAGAGCTTCGATGCGCGCGCGATAATGTCCTGATGCCCGATCGTCACAGGGTCGAACGAGCCGGGAAACACTGCGATTCTCATGCCTCTTCCTCCACCGCGCGGTGATAGATGCTCACCTTGATCTTGCCGTAGCGGTACTCGCGATACAGTCCGTACGGCGCGGGAAGCTCGGGAAGCGTCTGGTTCTGCGGACTTTCCGCGACCATTATACCATGGGGTGATAAAATGTCAAACTGCGCGATCTTTTCCATCGCCTGCTCCAAAAGCCCGCTTTCGTACGGCGGATCGAGGAAGATGATGTCGAACCTCCCGCTCTGCGTGCCGAGCGCGGCGAGCGAATCACCGCAGATGACCTGCGCGTTTTCTTCCAGATGGCACAGCGCGAGATTTTCGCACACGAGCTTGACCGCGTCTGCACGCTTGTCAACAAAAAGCGCGCTTTTTGCCCCACGCGAGAGCGCCTCGATGCCGAGCTGCCCCGTGCCCGCAAAAAGATCGAGCACGCGCGCATCCTCCACGTCGAACTGGATGCAATTAAAAATACTTTCCTTGACCTTGTCGGTCGTCGGGCGGGTCTCCATGCCCTTGAGCTCGCCCAGCCGCCGTCCGCGCGCCGAGCCTGTGATGACTCTCATGTTTATCCCTCCGCAGCGCCCAAAGCGGGCGCAATGAACTCGTTAGTTTCCATAATACGTGAATTTCCGTTTATTTTCAATAGAGTCCTTGACATTTTCCCGCATTTTACGCAAAATATTTTCTCTTGTTATTCTGCACCGCTTCGTATATAATGATATGGTCATATCATATCGACCAGGGAGAAAGGAGTATCTTCCATGATCAGGCTACAAACCGAAAAGGGCGAAGTCAGCATTTCCGACGCTGCCCTGTCTAATATCACCGGCGCCGCGGCCACGAGCTGCTTTGGTGTCAAGGGCATGGCCTACCGCTCGATGACCGACGGGCTCGTCCACCTGCTGCGCCGCGAGGCGATGAGCAAGGGCGTGCGCATCATTCCCCACGAAGAAGGGGACATTTCCATCGAGCTGCACATCGTTGTGGAGCACGGCGTGAACATCGCCGCCGTCTGCCGCTCCATCATCAATCAGGTGCGCTATATGGTCAGCGAAAACACCGGCGCAAGCATCCGCAGCATCGACGTTTGCGTCGACAGCATGAATATGTAAAAACCGAGGAGGACATCATCCTATGCACGATACCATCAATGGTGCCATGTTCAAGGAGATGCTGCTCTTCGGCACCGTCTCCATCGCACAGGCACAGCAAGCTATCAATGATTTGAATGTATTCCCCGTTCCCGACGGCGACACGGGCACGAACATGAGTCTTACCATCCAGACCGCGGCGCAGGAGCTCAAGAAGATCGAGCCCGCGACGGTCGATCAGGCCGCCTCTGTCACGGCGTCCGCGCTGCTGCGCGGCGCGCGCGGCAACTCCGGCGTCATCACCAGCCTGCTGTTCCGCGGCTTCTCCAAGGCTCTGGAAGGCAAGAAGGAAGCCGGTGCCGACGACCTCGTGGAGGCCCTGAAGAAGGGCGTTGAGGGCGCTTACAAGGCCGTCATGAAGCCCACCGAGGGCACCATCCTCACCGTCGCCCGCGTGGCTTCCGAGGAAGCTGCCGCCTGCGGCGAAGCCGAAGTGCCCGCCCTGTGGGAGGTCGTTCTGACCGCCGGCCAGAAGGCGCTGGACGATACCCCCAACCTGCTGCCCGTCCTGAAGAAAGCCGGTGTCGTGGACGCCGGTGGTCAGGGCATCATGATCATCTTCGAGGGCATGAGCAAGGTCTTCCACGGCGAGGGCATCGTCGCGGGCGGCGAGGCTGTCCCCAACAAGGCCAAGCTCTCCACCGAGAATGCGGGCAAGGGCGTCTTCACCGATGACCTGATGAAGGTCGAGGACATCAAGAACGGCTACTGCACTCAGTTCCTCATCAACAAGAATGAGGGTGCCAGCGCCGCAAAGATGCGTGCCTTCGCCGAATCCAACGGCGACAGCGTGGTCTGCATCGAGGATGATGACGTCATCAACCTGCATGTCCATACCGCCGACCCCGGCAAGATCCTGAGTGAGGCCATCAAGTACGGCTACCTGACCAACTTCAAGATCGAGAACATGCACGAGCAGTTCCTCGCCCGCCAGAAGCAGGGCAAGAGCCTGGAAAAGCAGGCTTCTGCCGAGAAGGCTCCTTCCCAGTCCAGCGAGTTCATTTATGCTGCCGTGGACCCCAGCCGTGACTACGGCTTTGTGGCCGTTGCCGCCGGTGAGGGCCTGAAGGCTGTCTTCACCGATCTGGCAGCCGACGCTGTGGTCTCCGGCGGCCAGACCATGAACCCCGCCACCGAGGACATCCTCGCTGCGGTCCAAAGCGTCCCGGCTAAGACCGTCTTCGTTCTGCCCAACAACAAGAACATCATCATGGCTGCGGAACAGGCACAGAAGCTGGCCGACCGTCAGGTGGTCGTCCTGCCCACCCGCACGGTGCCCATGGGCATCACCGCCCTGCTGAACTTCGACCCCTCCGCCAATGTCGAGACCAACACCATCAATATGATGGCGGCTGCTGACAAGGTCTCCACCGGCCTGATCACCTACGCCGCCCGCGACAGCGAGTTCGACGGCAAGCGGATCAAGAAGGGCGAGATCATGGCGCTGGAGAACGGCAAAATCGTTGCCACCGGCACCGACCTGGTCAAGATGACCTATCGTCTGGCCCGCTCCATGAAGAAGAAGGACACCCAGTTCATCACGGTCATTTCCGGCTGCGACGTCAGCGACGAGGACGCCGAAAAGACGACCGATCTGGTGCGCGCCAAGTGCGGCGGCAGTGTCGAGGTCAGCCACATCAGCGGCGGCCAGCCCGTGTACTACTACATGATCTCTGTGGAGTAATTCGGACGTTATAACATTAAAAAGGCGAATTTGGGTATGTTCCGAGTTCGCCTTTTTTGGTACAGGGCCGGACCGGGGACGGCTGCCTCCCGGGAACTCGTTCTTTCTTTTGCCAACAAAAGAAAGAACCAAAGAAAATTGCCGCTGTTTCGACGCAGCGGACCCGCGACCAAGGGGCTGCACGCCCCTTGGATTCCCAAAGAGGAGGTCGCAGAGGGCGCGGGCTAAACGAAAGCAGTATTACTTTTCGTTCTTAACGCCCGCGCCCCCTGCTCCGTTTTAAAATTCGGGTGTTCCCCCGAACCCCCGCAGGGGAAAAGGCCCCCTTGTCAAAGGGGGCTGTCACCG
>ENA-OYXU01000909-OYXU01000909.1-human-gut-metagenome-genome-assembly--contig:-NODE-909-length-10895-cov-6.730351_pt1 | contig 10895 bp, 10 predicted proteins | sample MGYA00243243_ERZ653435 | MGnify/ENA primary metagenome ERZ653435 (study PRJEB26926, sample SAMN06165113) | human gut metagenome | biome: ENVO:00009003; feature: ENVO:2100002; material: ENVO:00002003... | reverse complement strand
GCGGTCTGGATGCTGACGGCAAGCCTGCCGACACCCGCACCGAGGCACAGAAGGCGACCATGCGCGAGCTCCTCGTGAGCCTCTGCATGGATTATCCCGAAGCCGAGATTATCGGTCACCGCGACTTGCCTTGGGTCAAGAAAGCCTGTCCATGCTTCGACGTTAAGAAGTGGCTTGCAACAGCTTAGTTATTAGTTATTAGTTATTAATTATTAGTTATTATTTTGTTCCCGTTCCGTAGGTTGTGAGACTTGCGGAACGGGAATTTATTTTCAATCATTATTGTGTAAATTAGTGAATTTTTTATATTTCAATCATAGATTTCAACTCGGGATTGTCTTTTACTATCCATCGTTTGAATGCTGTAAAGGCGGTGTCGTTTTTTAAGCAGTTGCGTACCTTTTTTATCAAATCATCCTTTTCAGCACTGGATTTTGCAGTTACCATTTCTATCAGGAGATTTTGGAAGGTGTCAATTTCATTCAAAATAGCAGTCCTGATATTCTCTGCCTCAATTTTCTTGATCGATGTTTTATAGCCATTATAAATAGCATCCAACAGTGTTATTGTATTCTCTACACGAACAGAATATTCTTCATCTGAGATCTCAGCCTTTTCTATTACAACTATTGCTATAGGAAAAGAGTAAACACGGTAGCTTATCCTCTCATCCACTCTGTCTTCTTCATGTGTACAATTAAGAAATCCACCCTTAAATTCAGAGTCTCTTTCCAGCATCTCTTTCGTATTGTTGCAGTGAGAACAAGCATAGAACAGATTATCCCAGTTATACTTCAAATCATCATTTCCCCTGTGTGGAATAAAATGTTCTACATTTATTGATGTTGGTGCAAGCGTCTCACACAAATAGCACTTGTTTTTGAAGTCATCATGTATGCGTTCAATCACATCGGCCTCGCGGTATGACTTCTTGTCGGCTAAAGAGGCTGGTGCAGGTTGTGATTTCTTAAAATATATCATGTAACTTGGACATATTGGCTAATAGCAGGTTTTTCAATTTTACTCTCAACTCTGGGGAAACGACCATTTTTTCAGGTAGACTATTAACAGACTTATACATTTGTTTTATCTGTTTTATCTCTTCCTCGCTCAGAGTTTCTTTTTTGAGTAATCTTTCAATGTTGCAGATTGAATTAACTATATGGTCAGAGTATGTGTTAATCTCATAATAGTCTTCCATAATGCCCGTATACGAGTACTCGCTCATATTGGTATAGCACTTATGCTTTTCCAGATCATATATCATGCTATTCTCGATTGACGAAAGAACAAATGGTGAATGTGTCGTGACAATGAACTGGATGTTTGGAAACAGGGTTATTAAAAGAGGCAGTATCTCTTTTTGCATTTTCAGATGCAAATGGGTTTCTACTTCATCAATCATCACAATGCCAGGCATTGCATATTTTCCAGTCGGAGCTCCCATTTTTTGCATCTTAAGAATCAAATCTACAATGATGTCGAGAGCTGCGGAGTAGCCTGCGGACAGTTGAGTAAATTTGAACTTTTTACCAAGAGAATGAATATAGAATTTATATGTTTTGTAATCAAATTCCAAGTATAGTTTTTTATCAGAGAAAAGATTGCGTAAAATTTGCTGAAAACCATCAAACCAGACTTCTATTTCTCTGGCATAATCATTGGCGTTTTCTCCATTTGCCAGTGCACGCTGTACCTTCAAATCAACCATGTATTTGATGAATTCATCCACCTTACTTGTTTTTACACTTGAGTAATTCAAATTAGGCTTTTCTGGATTTTCCACCTCTTTAAACAACGGTTTTCGCATATCGCCATAATAAGCTATGACAAATTCCCTGTTTGCTATGACGTTGGGAATGGCCTGTATATTGGATATTGACAGCTCAATCTCTCCATACAGGGCATCTATATTTTTCTTATAGTTATCAATTACTTTCCTTTGGGAAACAATTTTTTGATCATCATTTTCTCTTATGGCACGCTCCAATACTTTTTCATGCACTTTGATATTATTCCTATAAGACAAAAAGTACAGATTTTCATCTTTTGAAATCGTCTCCAGTTGCTTTTCTATCGCATTTAGCAACGTTGTCTTTCCAGAGCCATTAGCTCCGGTAATAATCAAATGTTTCATTCCTGCATCCCCATCACAAACCTTTATATCAAAATCTGAAAGATGCAGTAGCTTGTTTATATGAATAGATTCTATGTATATGTTATTCATAATGCTTGGTAATTTTTGATGCAAATGTTATATTCATCATTATATCTGTATTTGCCTGCAAAGTTACGCATAAACGAGCACAAAACAAAATATAAAAAGATTTTTTAATATTTTTTGTCGAGTGAAAGTAACTTGTCTAAAGATACGCGTAAACGAGTGCAGAACAAAATAAAACGGACAATATTAATGTTTTTTATGCGAGTGGGAGAAGTCACTCCCACTCGTCTTTGCATAAAATCATCGTTTTATTGGGGTAGACAAACTTGCACCTGGATTTCTTTTGGTTACAGATCTACATATTGAAAACACATTGGAGCTTTGTCTATTCCAATATCTTTTAAGTTAATAGGTTCTTCGTAAATTTCCAAATCACTAATTCTATAGGCATAAGCAACGGATTTGTCCTTAAAATACTGGAAGTAATCTTCCTTTGTTATACCACCTACATCATTAGTCATATTCCAAACTTGTTCTGGTGTTCCTTGAATAATTTCTGAAATTCGGAACTCGGCAACAATCTTCCTAATGTCACTACTCTGATAAATTAAAACTTGATTAACCGAAGTGTCTTTCCGCACAATCTTACGATATTCAACTCGTTTGGTACCTTCAAGTATTTGTTTTACATACTCCGGAAGTATGGGTAATAATAATTTTTTCATAAGGTGTATTGTTTATTATTTTTAACAGTTGATTTTTAGAAAGTTGAACAGGACATTGACTATTAATGAGTTTCATATTAATCCCCCAATTGTCAATAACTGTTTTTTTTATTTTCTTTTCAAAATGATATGCATATAAAAAATCCACCACAATAGGTCGCTCCGATGTTTTTATCCAAAAGTCATGAAGTGTATAGTCTAAAAAACAAGAACGTTTTCTGCATCGACTGATAAAATGCGATTCATTGAGAAAATGCCTATATATTTTTTCAACAATACCCAAGGAGGTGATTTTTACAACATTCATATCTTCGGTTTTCTGAAGAAATAGAAGAATGGAACCTTGTTTCATATTTGGTGTTCCATCATACATTATTATAGTTTTTTTTATTGCTTGCTTTATCGGCTCCACATCAATTATGTTCTCGTTATTGTCGAATGGTGGCAGTAGCTGTGTCGCATAACTACGGTTTATTGGTATAATAAAACAATTATTTGCTAAAGAACAAAATGGAAAACTTTCTTTCGGATCGTCTGAAAGTTCTTTTCGGAAAGATCGCAAAAGTACTTGTTCCCTTCCATCTTTTATACCATAAAAAACGAATCCCCATTGTTCTATCATACTAACAAGCCTTCTGCGTTGTGGGCTATTCGGAAACAAGGTAATATAAATTTCATTAACCATTTCTTTCATGGCTGTAGAAAATACAATGCGCATGAAACGTTGACCTAATTTCTGACTTGTAAACTCGGCTTTTAATGAACTAATTTTCAATCGTTTTGCAGGCTTAAATTTAGGCATAATATTGCCACAATCATCGTGAGCGTTCTCAATTTTTAGTTTTAATAGTCCACGTAACTTTCCATTCAAATCTTTTGCAATGTACACACCGTCATTAGCTTTCTTTTCAAGCCATAAATGATAGTATGGTTCATATTCCGCCTTGAATGTATTGAAAAAACGGTCATTAAAATTAAGTTCTCCAAACCGAACTTTTTGAATAGCTATTCCACGAGTTTCATCTAAATCTTGATGTTCTATGCTACATTTTTCTATGAACTCTTCAATAGAAAAAACTTTATCGTCTACCTCCAATAATTTAGCAATTTTATGTGATATTGCATTTTCTGTAATTAAGTAGTCGACATCATGATAGCAAAGCCAATTCAGTTGAGCTAAAAGAGGTTTGTATTTAGTTCTATTTACACAAAATATATTTTTGTTCTTTAGTTCAAGCTCTTTTATTTTATGGGCTTTGGGTCTTATCCCTTTAAGAAACTCAAAACCATGTAATTCTTCAAAAGATTCTAAAGGAACAAAATTCGTTAAAATTACAATAGATGACGAATCCATATATTTGGTGGCATCCAAACGTTCTATCCATTTGAATATCATCGATATACCCTCTAATTCTTGTTTTAGAAGATAGTAAAGAAGCACGTCTGTTCCAATAAGTACTCTCATCTCTTACGAAAAATTTGTATTGATTTTATTCCAAAATTGTTTTTTATAACTAATCCAACAATAAATAAGATGAGTAAACCAACCAAAGTAGGACGAATCCAAGTTGACCAGTTATTAACGTCGAACTTTATGTCGTTTATTGTGAATGATAGCATTGACCCCATCCACCCAAGGATAATGATAACAGAAAAATACGACATCAATCGCCATATATCTATATTAGGGTATTTCGTAATAAAGAAAACAGAGGCATCAGAAAAAGACTTACTCTCTTTTTTCCTCCAATGATGAGCTACATAATTTGTATTATGCAACTTGTTTTCTGGTTCGTAATTAAGCCAATGTTCCTTTTCTAACAAGCGACTATCAATTTTTAGGGAACTTCCATTTTCAACATTTTCTCTTGTATCTGCAATATAAAATACATGAATTTTATTAAATTGCATTGGTTCGAATTTCTCGGTTTTCATCTTTTCTAGTACTTTACCGTCAATTTCGCGCTTCTCATTGAATCGGAGATCAAATAAATCAGTTTGAGAAAATGCGGCTTGTAACAAATCATTAGACACATGTTCTGTTATGACAAATTTAGAATTGTTCTCAACGAATAGCCGCATGCGTATATATAGTTGCTTTTCTTGGGGTGCATCAAATGTATCATTATTAGGAGATCCTTTTATTGTTATGGTAATATATGTACCTATCTGTTCCTCATTTTCCTTATATTCTTCAAACTCAATATTATCAGAAGCCAATTGATAAAGAAAAAACTCTAGATCGCTTGTTTGACTTTTTACCTGACAAAAACAAGTGTTATTTTGTGGAGTAGGCAACATCTCGTCATTAAATATGGCACACATCAATTCTCTTTGTTCCATGATTGTCTTGCAAAGATCTTTAAATTTTTCTTTTTTTGTAACAAATGGTACAAATATTCGGATTTTATTGCACTTAAAACTCAATTTAATACCAAGGTCAAGATAAAAAATAGGACGTAACTTTAGATGTCCTTGATTAACTTTCCATATATTAACATGAAGTTCTCCGGCAGCGCACTGTTCATCAGAAATACTATCTTGTTTTTTATAATAAATTGCAAAACTTTTCATGACTATCTTGTTTTATGTGATCATTATGTTACTTACTATGGCTTTTCACATCATGTGTTTATGAACGTATATGACATAGAATTTGTAAGCAATTAATAATGGCTATTAAACTTTCTTTTAATGTATTTGCCTGCAAAGATACGCATAAATTTTCATTCCACCAAACTTTTTACAGAAAATATAACGTACTACATTATGGAATATGATTTAAGATGCTTGCCCAATCTCTACATCATTTTTATCTGTTCTTTTATCCATGATGAAGATATGTTTTCTGTCCTTGGTAATATAACAAACTCCTTATCATTGTCATTGCACCATTGCATCGCCTTTTGAAACCCGTCATGATTTTGATCTTCACCTATTGCCAATATATCAAAATCAACCGTCTTGATAATTTCGTCAACAGCTTGGTAAGTTATGACATTGTCAACAAATCGCACAGATTTTACCATGTACATACGTTCTTCTGTTGAATATACCAATTTGGCATTTGGCTTATACTTCAAGACAACATCCGATTCTTGGACTGCAACAATGAGAACGTCCCCCAAGTCTTTAGCACGTCTAAATAAATTTACATGACCTATATGCAGCAAATCAAATACTCCAACCGTTAAAACTTTTTTTTGTGTATTGAATACATTGTATATTTGTTTCTCATATTTCCTGAAATAATCTTCCTTGTATTTATGTAACTCTTTCTTTTGCTCGTCATCTACAATAAAATCAACAATATTATAGCTAACACCAGAGTGTTGAAGTAAAGAAGACAATATGTCATTCCGTGTACGTGAAAAGACAGTAAAATCACAACTTATAAAATCCTTAAGCAGATATAGATTTTCAACAGCTTGCTTCCATGGATAAGATATGGTTTTAATATTATATTTGCTTAAGAGCGTAAATAGTTCTTCGGGGGGTAATTTCCTCATATCAGAACTATTTCCCTGTTGAATATCATCATCTACACAATACTGGTAGGTGGCTAAATCTGGATACAACACTGTAGCTTTAAGCATATCAAGATTATAAGTCTCTATTATCAATCTTTCTTTAACAGGTGTTTGTGTGGAAGAAAGAAACTTATGAATATAGCTCAATAAAAGACATGTTCCTTCAAACGTAAAGTCTTTAGGATCTATCATTAATATGTCAATTTCTTTATTTAAAAGTTTCCCTAAAATATCATCTAATGAAAATGCATGTAATGCCAAATCTTCATTTGTATATAATTCGTTATTTATAAACCAATCGTGAGTACAGTAATCAGGAATAACATCTATCCCCAACCGTTTAAATGCCTCATGTGAGAAATCATGGCTTGTGACATATTTCCCGTCATCAGTTCTGCATACATCAAATTCATAATTGCGATATCCTTTGCTATGCCAATAACAATAAGCTTCTTTAGAATTAGTAAGCATTTTACCGAATATTCCTCCTCCGGCATGCATACACATTTGCATTTTACCTTTCATTGTGTGTTTATTATTTGTGTGTTACGTTATAAGTTTGTTTATAATATTCCTTATATGGAGTATCAGGGAAGAATTGTGCAGAATGCCAAGCTCCACGCTGTTCTTTTGGTGGATATTCCATAAAATTACCAAAATAAATGGTCAATTGTTCATAATAACCGATAGGTACATTTACCCAAATACCCGAGAAGGGCATTTTTATAGCATTGTCGAATATGTGCTTGGGCCATATTTTTCTTTCAGGTTTATATTGTGTGGAAACAAGCAAAGACAGATAATCTGTATCTTTATCTTCGTCAACCATGGCTGTTGACTCTATTTGCTCCCATGTGTTGAGACATGATACAAAGCCATTAAGATAAGTCTTTATCATCTGTTCGTCTCGGTCAGTTTTACATGGAAGGTCTTTTCTCATATAGGCAGAATTGGCAGATATCAGTTTTTCTATTTTATTTCTTCTATCTAAGTAATCATCGGTTGTAACTTTGTCTATTGGGAATATGTCAATGTGTATTCCATGATTAAATATAGCATGCGTAAAAGGTCTGACATCATAGGCTGTATTAGAATTACACAGTTTCATGAAAGAAAATCCATATTCAGGGTCAGTTGCTGAATTTTGTAAAAAATAGGGATGTTCAAATTCGGTAGTTAAAGTTTTTAATAACTCATAATCTTTACGTAACATACAGACATCAAGGTCATCATCCCAAGGGATAAATCCTTTGTGTCTTATTGCCCCCAATGTTGTTCCGCCATCAGTAAATAGTCGTATGCCATGCTTATTACAAACCCTTTCCAATTCTAAATACAAATCTATCTCTATTGCCCATATTTTCTTCCTCTGTTCATCCACATAGAAATCACAAATGGTTTCCGGAATAAAAAACGATTCTGGCAGAATCCCTTCTTTGATGATTCTCTCACATTCAGTCATAATATGTTAGTTCTATTTTTTATTATATTTTTCTGCTTTTTACAAGCAATATCCGTTCGTTGCGTTCCTCTTTATCTGTAAATCCTTCGCGCTCGTAAAATTTACGGGCGTTACGATTGCTTTTCAATACTTCCAGTTGTATTGTATCATAATTACTGTCCAGTGATTCTTCCAATGCGGCAAACATCTTATGCCCGAGCCCTTTATGACGTCCTTCCCTGTGAACCACAACTTGAGGTACATACGCAAAATGTTTTTCGTCATTAAGATAGTAGGCAAGGAACGCCATCATCTTATCGTTTTCCAAGATGAGAATAAAATGTGCATTCTTGCTCAGTTTCTCGCTATAACTTATAAAATCCAATCCTTCGTGAAGAGGTGTATCTGAAGAATCATCAAAATGGTCGAGCAGGCGTTTCACCTCAACCTCTGTCAAGCGGACTGCACTCTGTGTTTTCATAACACTTCGATTTTTATATTCTTTTCAATATCCTTAATCACCTCAAACATCTGTTCCATTGAGTCATACCGAAGTATAAACTCACCGATGCAGTCCTGAGCATCGCGAAAATGGTGTACTTCATCTCCAACTTTAAGGTCATTGACGAAATCCACAAGGTGGTTGTTCTCAAAATCTGAGTCAAACGATATTGACTGATACTTGCCGGTCTTGTCGGAATGCACCATATAGTTAGACCAATAGCCCTTTATCGGCATTTCCCTTTTGCCATTCAGCATTGACAGGTCAATAGGGGCACCGGCAGCAGCCTGTATTACCCATGTCACCATGTTGATGCCTGTGGCATATTCTGTTACCTGTGGTATAAGACTTCCTCCGCTGCGTGCTCCAAGTTCAAGCAGGTACACTTTATCGTCTTCACCTACTATTGCCTCCACGTTATATGCGTTGCTCTTCATGCTCAAGAGTGTCATGATGCGTTGAAGCTGTTCTTCAAGGTCCTCAATGTATTTGTGGTCCATCTGAAACGGCCAGCACTCACCGAGCGGTGCAAAGTCCTTATCGCAATTGGGGTCGTAGAATTCATTGCCAAGACAGTGGAATACGAGTTTGCCGTTCACGGAGAAGGCATCGCCGGATATCTGGTGCCCTTTCTTCACGATGAACTCCTCAATAAGAAAACGTTTACTGCGTGAATAGCTGAGAGCATCCTCCACAAAGGATTTCAACTGCGCTTTGTCCGTCATCTTATTTATACCCTTACTGCCCGATGAGTCCACAGGCTTTACCATCACGGGCAAATGGAACTCATCAATATGCGCAAGGGCATCTTCGTATGTAGTAAAGCCCATTGCCTTGGGGCAATTGAACCCGTTCTTCTGCAGGAAGTCACGGAAGAAATCCTTGTTTGAGAGTATCTCCACAGATTTATAGGGAGAGGTGGGTAAGCCAAGCTGCTCACATACGAATGCGGCTGTAGGTGCTGCCGGGTCTGAAGCATACGCCACGATACCGTCAACGTTCAGTTCCTGTGCAAGTTTCAGTACGGCTTCCTTGTCGGTCGTACTTACGTTATAATATTCGTCTGCATATTTGTGTCCAGGATTATCAGGAAGATAGTCACATGTAATGACATAATATCCCAAGCGTTTGGCTTCCTTTATGGCGTAAGTCTGATAAAGACTGCCTCCCAACATCAGTAATCTCTTCATTTCTGTATCCCCTCCATGAATTTTGCAATTCTTGCGACTCCCTCCTTGATTTTGTTCTCATCAAGGGTGAACGCTATTCTTATGTATCTGTCACAACTGTTGCCGTATGCAATACCCGGAACACATGCCACATGTACAGTCTCCAGCAATTTGCAGCAGAAATCATACGAGCTCAGTCCCGTTGCTGATACGTCTACCATCATATAGAATGTTGCCTCAGGCTTGTTGCAGTACAGTCCCGGTATTTTGCTCAGTCCATCGTAAAGGATATTACGCCGCGAGGTGAATATATCCACCATATCCTTGGAATAATCTTCCTTTCCGCTCAATGCCTCAATAGCCGCATACTGAGACGGCAGGGGAGCGCAGGCACAAACGTTTTCCTGAAGTTTTGTCATCGTTGCTATCAGTTCCTTTGGAGCCAAGACATAGCCAATGCGCCATCCCGTCATGCAGAATTCCTTTGAAAGACTGTTTACAAGAACAGTACGCTCACGCATACCGTCAATGTCAACAATGCTTTTGAACTTTATGTTGTCGTAAAGAAGACACTTGTACACTTCATCAGAAATAACAACAAGATTGTGTGTCTTGGCAATTTCCGCCAAAGCCTCTATTTTGTTCCATGGAATAACTTTTCCTGAAGGATTTGATGGAGTGTTGATTATAATCGCCTTTGTCTTTGGAGTTATGGCAGCTTCTATATCCTCAATGTTAAAACTGAGTTCCTCTGCTTCAGGATTATCTATCACGACAGGTTTCGCATGACAGAGTGACACCATCTGCACATAGTTGACATAATAAGGGGCAGGTATGATTACCTCGTCATCAGGGTCAAGTATGGAAAGAAGTGTAAGGTAAAGCCCTTCCATTGCGCCTACTGTTACAATCACCTCATCCACAGGGCTGTATTCAAAGCCTTCAGTGCGTTTATAGTATTCTGCTATTGTCTGCCTCAGTTCCAGCACCCCCGCATTCTGCGAGTATCTTGTCTTTCCCTCCTGAATGGCTCTGCAGCCAGCGTCTTTTATTGCCTGATGTGTCTGCACATCTGGGTCGCCGAGAGTAAAGTCTATCACGTCATTGTAGGATTTTGCCATATTAAACAGCTTCCTTGTGAGTGAAGGCTGGACTGTCTCGGATACTTTTGAAACATGTATCATTTTATTTGATTATTATTGAAAAAATATTGTGTGGATTTAAGCCATAATAATGTCACACAAAACGACAATCTGTTGGGCGGAGCCGCCCAACAATAGTATCTTTTTCATTGATAAAATATAAATAGGAATGCGCACACAGAAAATTCCGTATGCAGAATGTGAGTTTAAAATAAAGGATTA
>ENA-OYXU01000907-OYXU01000907.1-human-gut-metagenome-genome-assembly--contig:-NODE-907-length-10918-cov-7.415263_pt1 | contig 10918 bp, 11 predicted proteins | sample MGYA00243243_ERZ653435 | MGnify/ENA primary metagenome ERZ653435 (study PRJEB26926, sample SAMN06165113) | human gut metagenome | biome: ENVO:00009003; feature: ENVO:2100002; material: ENVO:00002003... | reverse complement strand
GTGGGCTCGGAGATGTGTATAAGAGACAGAGTCAATATTCTTTTCCTAATCTTCATTGCCGGATTTCCTTGATATATTCCATTATCCTCCATGTCCTTCGTAGCAACGCTGCCAACAGTCAATATAGCATTTGTGTGTACAGTCACTCCCGGACAAACCGTAGTCTGTGCTCCTATCCATGCCCCGTCCTCTATCACAATCGGGGCATTTCGGTAAGGCTTTGAGGGATTCTTAGTGTGTTTGTAAAGATTACGAAATAATAGCTCTATATCAAAGAAAGGAGGCTATATGGTTATACCTAATTCTCTTAACACAGTATTTAAGTCACAATATCTTACTCCCATGGCATTACAGGCATCAGGTATTTTCACTCTACGCCTGCACATGGGATCAGCAGTTTCATTAGTAACAAGTGTATGCCCCTTAGCTGAAGCTGCTGCTACAAGAAAAGCATCCGCTACTTGTGCGAATTCTGTTACAGCATTTGGTTGATACATAGGATTAGTGCTTGCCCAATTCTGTACATCAGCATATTTAGCCATAATATCCCCATCATTTTCAATATAAAATTCAGATGGCGCATGTTCCTTCATCCACAGAGTCAACTCATCGTTACCTTTTTCTATTTCTTCTTTTACTTGAATGTTAGAAAAAATTTGCCCAGAACGAATCATTCCAGCCACCTTTATCCAAAAGGTAGGCCATAAATCAATCGGCATCTCATTTTTAGACCGAATGAAGATATTAGTGTCAAATATATACGCCATACCTTAATTATATATTATTGGTCATAAAGTGCTGGTATGTATTACCAGACAACCCGGTTAAACGATAAGCCTCCGTATATTCCAATTGCCTGCTGTTTACAGCATTGCGAACATGAATGGCAAAAAGTTTTCCCACTCTCTTGACACTTGTACGATAGAAATCACCACCGTTACTTGTTTTCTTCTCCATAACAGAACGATGGTTATATTCCATCCAAAACTGTTTATAAGCTGTATCAGATAGTAAACCCAGATTATGGGCACGGCGAGCTATAACAATCTCACTCACTTTAAATTGACGAGACAATCGTTTGATATTGCAATCCCAAATATCACGCAATACATCCGCAGAAACCAAGAATTCCGCAGCCAACATGTCGCAATACCTTTCATAGGCATCATGTGCTCCAATATCTTCACCAGCATGACCTGCACTGACACCTAACATGATATGGGCTGTTTCATGAATCAGCGTAAACATCTGTGCAGATTTGCTATCGGCGCTATTCACGAACACATAAGGAGCCACATCATTGACCAATGCAAAGCCACGACATTCACTTACTTTCAAGGCACGCTTTGTATTATTGCCAACAATACCATTATAGGCAACGAAGATTCCTGCTTGCTCCAGTCTTTCTGTCAAATAGCCCACTGCTACATCTGTCCTTGCAAGGCTGAATGCCCAACGAGGCTCAAGATTTAATTTTCTCCTTAGCAAATTGACAGCCTCTCCAATAGGAGTATTCAAAGAAATGCTATTCACTAAAGTACAAGACTCAATATCATTCTCTGCAAGATAATCCTCCAACCATTCCTGACGTACTCTGATATTAGAGACCGTATCATAGACGTTTAAGTCAAAATGATTCAGTTCTCCAGCTTCACCACGAAACATCGGGAAAGGCATCTTCTCTGTTGGAATATGCTGCATAAACAAAAAGCCAAATGGAACATAAAACCTTTTGGCAAACTGTTGCAACTGATTGACTGTAGGCAGTTTCTCCCCAGATAGCCAATACTCCAAATTTGGAAAAGCCTTGATGGCTCTCTCTTCATTGAAACCGGCTCTTTCGAATGCCCAAATGAGCATTTCTGGTCGTATATTATTTAATCTCGTTACTGCCATACTACTTATTTTATTTGCAAAAATACAATATATCTACAAATTACTTGCTATTTTTTATTCTTTTAACAAAATTTTTACTATTATTTAAATATTCTTTCCCTAATTTTCACTGCCGGATTTCCCTGATATATACCGTTCTCCTCCATGTCCTTTGTCGCTATGCTGCCCACAGTAAGTATAGCATTTCTGTGTACAGTCACTCCCGGACAAACCGTGGTCTGTGCCCCTATCCATGCCCCGTCCTCTATCACAATCGGGGCATTACGGTAAGGCATCGAGGAAATGGCATAATCATGATTTCCCGTCAGCAACATTGCACCCTGCGATATACAAACATTGCTGCCAATTGTCACCTTGTCGAGATTATCAATCCAAACGTTTTCACCTATCCAACAGTCGTCACCAATAACCAGATTCCATGGTGACTTGATGATAACATTATTCTTTATCACCAAACCCTTGCCGATTTTTGCACCAAACAACCGTAGAAAGAAAATCTTTATCCCTTTAAACGGGTTCCATGATGCACGGACAATTAGGGCATTCACGAAATACCATAGAGTAATCTTTAAAAATCCAGCACCTTTGTTGAAATTCGAACTGTCGAAAGAACCGAGTGACACGTTAGGCTGCATGTTGCCTCCTTTCCACAGGATGCAGATATATAGTATAGCAAATCAAGCTTTGGCATCCCCCCTCGAATTCGTTAGTTTCTTTTATCCACTCCAAAGTATTCCATGTATATGAGGGATTGGTAGACTTAATGATTTTCTCTGTCTCCACCTTACTTTCTCCATATAAAGTATGCGGAGCATAATCCTCAAAGTCCTTTGGCATATAGCCAGGCTCGCAGACATACATGGATGAAGCGAAGATGGCACGCTTCACTGTACCTACAGCGGCAATAGCATCGAGTACATTTCTCACACCGCCCATATTGGCGTCATAATCCTGCAATGTCGCACCATTGAGATCTGTCCGGGTACCGAGGTGAATTACGCAATCAGGGGCAAAAGCTTTTATTGCAACCATAACATCGTCACGATTTCTCAAGTCTACTTGTTTCCAATATTGGCGATGAGTTTCAATCTTTGGTGCTTTTATGTCAAGACTCATTAATTCCAAATTACTGTCTCCCAAAAGTTTCTCTATAAGATTGGTCCCGATGAAACCAGAGCCTCCTGTTATTATAAATTTCTTCATTATTCTTTTATTTTGAAATACCACGTTCTTTGATTGGTTTTGCGGGATTTCCATAACATATCATTCCTGCTGGCAAATTTTTTAAGACGGTACTTCTTGCCCCTACTACAGTTCCTTTTCCGATAGTAACACCTGGACCAACAAAAATATCGTTGGGAATCCAGCACTCATCTTCAATTACAATAGGTTTTGCGTAAATATCAAAAGTAATGATATGTAGAATGAAACATAACTACTGCAATGATAGCTATGCCCTTAACAATATCAACCCATGACTCTTTATGCCATATTATTTTATTATGTTAATTATTCTTTCTGCCCATTTATTCTCTTCTTCTACAATGATATACTTATTATCAATTAAGTCATGAGAATATCCCTCAAATCCAAAAAATGACGAAATAAAAGGAACACCATCTTCTATTAATGATAGAAGTTTAAGTTTTATGCCACCTCCAATTATATCAGGATTTATATAAAGGCTATTATTAGATGGCATTCCATTACCATCAAAATAGCCGTGCCCATAAACTCCTAAAGTAGGATTATTAAATAGTTGTGTATTTTTACCCCAAAGATGAAATTCCGCATCTACAATTTTTTCTTTAACAATTGGGAATACCTCATTTATAAACCAATCAATAGAGGATTTCTTATGTGATTCAACCCCTCCGAACCATATTAGTCTATGGTCTAAATTGAGAGGATTCCTATTTTTCATCGCACAATTCAAATCAGGCAAATACGGCCAAGTCTCTGAATCAGAAGATATACCAAATATGTTTCTATAGTAATCCCTATCTTCATCCGAAATAAATATTTTATGAACATTGCGGTCTTGAAATATTTCTTTCTCAACCTTATACATATTTTTTAGTTTCGTCAAATACTTCCAATCAAGATCAATGTCCATCATTCTCTGACGATCATATATACGAGCATAACAATTGTGAAATCTTATACTCATATGCTTGTGAGGAAACATTTTTTTTATTGGTCTATAAAAAAACGATTCATCGAGATGGATGTTTTTAAAATCATACTGGCACAAAAAACTCAAATCACAATAATGAGGTTCTGTTCTGTCTTTAGATGACAATAAATTAATAACACTCCTAAATGAATAAAAGGATTTTTTCTTTATAATGAAATCCTTGTCGCGTAAATATAACATTTTCTCTTTTTCTATATCAGTATACCATACAACTATATCATTTTCTTTCGGTTTTAATTTGTTGTATGCGTAATTCACTCCTATGCCATATCCATTTGACTTATAGGCAGCATCTGGGAATATATATAAATCCATATTCTAAAAAACTTGATTTAATTTGTAATTGTTAATAATATCGAACCATATTGATAGTCGCTGATAGAATTATACAGCACCCATCAATCAATCGTATATATACATGCTTATTTTAGGATACTTCTAACAGCTTCAACCAACAAACAGCTTACGTTCTTTTCAATTTTGAAACTATCCTTGCAGCCCGCAGCCCGCCCTGCTTCAACATCCCGACCACTGTCACCAATTATAATCGATCGAGACAAGTCGATGTTAAAGTCCTTGGCAGCTTGCAGCAACAATCCAGGCTTTGGCTTGCGACAGTCACAATCTATCTTGTATTCTGGACGTTCGCCTTCAAAGCCTTTATCGGGATGGTGAGGACAGATATAGATAGCATCCACGTATGCACCATCCTTTCCCAAAAGTGTTGCCATCTTCTTGTGAATCTCATTCAGCTCTTCCCATGACACTTCACCACGCGCAATGACAGGTTGATTGGTTACGACAATGACCAAATAGCCGCTTTGGTTTATCTTTTTGATGGCTTCTGATACACCATCTATCAGTTCAAAATCATCGATATTGCAAAGGAAACCAACATACTTGTTGATAGTGCCATCGCGATCAAGGAATACTGCCTTTTGCTTGTTGCTTAGGTTCTTTATCTGAACAATACCATTCTTATAGTCTGCCTCAACTTGATGAAATCTGCAGGGAGTGCCCATGTCTTTCACATATTCGGGACTGTCATAACAGAACATCTGATTTGTGCCGCATAATGGTTTCAGAATCTGTCGGTCGAGGTCAACCTTTCCTTTGGGGAAAACTGTCTCTGGGTCTATTTCAAGATGCTCCAAGCTCAAGTCTAACACCTTTGGGTCTATCACATGCAGACCTGCGTTCACACGATTGTCATACCATTGAGGCCTCTCATCTTCCTTGGCAAGCCATTTCTCCACATTTCCTTTATCATCAGCAATAATCAATCCACTGTCGTAAGGATGAGAATTAGGATGGGTGAACAGAGTTACGAGGCCTCCATGACTTTTGTGGAATGACACCATGCGATTGAAGTCCACATCAAATGCGGCATCAGCATTCAGAAGCAGGAATGGATCATCTCCAATCTTTTCTCTGAGTCTGAACAAAGCTCCCGCATTGCCAAGCGGAGTTTCCTCTACGAAATAATCAATCTTCACTCCCAGTTTACTACCATCACCCAAATAAGCCATTATATTATCGGCGAGATAGCCAACGGTCAATATCAAATCCTTAAAACCCTGAGCACGCAGTGACCTTATCTCTCTTTCGAGAATAGGCATACCTGCTACTGGTATCAACGGTTTGGGAATGTCTGGGAAAAGCTCAGCAATACGAGTTCCTCGTCCGCCCGCCATCAATATTGTCTTCATATTATCCAAAGAATTTTTCTTCCAACATCAAGCACAAGCAATGGTATACAGGAAGGTGAAGCTCCTGTATCTTATAGGTTTCAGTCTCAGGTACATGAATGCAGACATCTGCATATTTCTCCAGCTCATTCTCTTTCTGTCCCGTCAGTCCTATCACCTTCAGTCCCTTTGACTTGGCGGCTATGGCTGCATATAGCACGTTCTTGCTGTTGCCCGATGTGGATATGCCAAGGAACACATCACCGGCACGCCCAAGTCCGTTCACCTGCTGGGCGAAAACAAGCACCGGCACAGCATCATTCATAAATGCCGTTGTCAATGAAGGTTCTCCTACGAGAGATATTGCAGGCAGTGAGCCTTGCAAATGTTCTGCCAATACTGTTCCCATTTCAGCATCAATCTTCATCAACCTGTCAATCTGAGCAGAAAAGATCTTTCGCTTCTGCTTAAATTCTTTCATCAACTCCCCGACAATGTGCTCAGCATCAGATGCAGAGCCGCCATTACCAGCCACAAGCAACTTTCGCCCGTCGCTGTATGCCTCCTCAAGCAAGTCGTATGCAGCGATGACGTCATCCTTGCACGACTCTAACGACGGATACCGCTCTACAAGCAACTCCACATGCTTCAATAATCTTTTTTCCATAAAGTTTATATTAAATTCTTCCGCCAGTCAACAATTTACATGCCTTAGGAAAATATTTGGTCATTAAGTGATATGATAGAATAGATGATAGCATCGTTAGTACGAATACTACAATATGTAATAAAAGGCACATCCATTCGGAATTCGATGATATTATGAGAAATACAATCTTACTTATGTATCCTAATAATATGGCATGAATAGCATAAACAAAGAATATTGTCTTTTGTAATGCTTGATTTTGTTTTAAATGCAGATAATCTTTTGCTATTACTCCCAAACAACAAATTGCCCCTGCACCACACACAACTGAAAGAGTGTGCATATTCGGAAATCTTGTTATTGTATCTGCTAATGCTATTGGTATCCAACAGATCAAACAAGAACCAAGTAAGAAGAGATTAGGAGAATAGTCCTTTTTAAGCAATGCCCAGTAACTTCCCACAGAGAAAAAAAACATGCTTGAAAAAGACAATCCTGGCAACAACTTAATTCCGCAGAACATTCCAACCAATAGTAAAATCTGAAAAAACATCCTCAGTTTTTTTTATCATATAATATATAATAGGTGATATTAGGATTAAAACCATCAAATCTCTGATATACCAAAATGGATAGAGTATTGGGCATCCTCCATCTATTGCCCAAAATGCGCCAATGAAATAATAGACATCAATAATCTGCTTATGACTATTGGGAAAAACAGAAGACAGCATAGGAAGATGCCTTGTTAAGTTTTCTATCAATGCAATTAAATTCCACAACAAATATGGAATAAGTAACGTGCGAATCCTACTCTTTACTTTTGATGAATATATATCTTTCTTAAATTCGGTAATATTCTGAAAAAATAAATATCCAGAAATAATAAAGAACACAGGAACGGCAGAACGACATATAGCTTCTTGAAAAAAGTATAGGACATTGCTGTACCATGATTGCATTATATCAGCTTTTTTATCCCATTGCAAAATATGTATTAACACTACCATACAGATAAGAGGGAATCGAAGAATTTCGAATAGATTAATTACCCCCCTATGCAAATTGTCAGATTTATCCATATACAAATCATTATTTCAATTATCTATCTTTTTACAACTCTCATCTCTAAATTATACACCTAACTTCATTTCTTTCCTCGGAGAATATTCTGTCGGTGCATAGTAGAGCACCTGTGCTCCTTCTTTCTCAAACTTGAACGGCACAATCATCAGTTTTTCCATTGCTTTCACCAGCTCCGGCTGTTTCTCCTTTTCACAGTAGAACAGCAAGAATCCGCCTCCACCGGCTCCAAGCAACTTGCCTCCTAATGCACCAGATTTAATAGCCTGATCATACAGCTCATCAATTACATTATTGCTTACCTTTGCTCCGGTTCCACGCTTCAGCTTCCAAGTCATGTCGAGCAACTTTCCAAACTCCACAAGACTACGATTCTTATCAGTCAATATCGCCTCTGCCTCATTCACAAGAACCAACATATCTTTTAGCTGCAACGTCTTGTCAACTGGCTTGGCAAAAGTATCAGCTTGTATTTCCGACGAGAATCGCTGAACACCCGTATAGAACAACAATAAATTACTGTCAAGTTCACGCTTGCGCTCAGGACTGATAATAATGGGATGCACAGAGAAATCATTGTCATAGAAGTCGATGCGGTTCAAGCCACCATATGCAGCAGCTATCTGATCCTGCCAACCTCCATGCTCCTTTAGTATCTCCCGTTCAACCTTGATAGCCTCTACTGCCAACTGCCGATGGCTCATCATCTTTCCCTTCAGTGCGCAGAAGGCATTCAGCATACCTACTGCAAAAGTAGAAGAAGTACCAAGACCGGTACGCGCAGGCAGGTCACCTTCGTATGTGAGCCTTATCTCATGAATGTCATGCAGACGCATACATTCACGTATCAGCGGATGTCTAATCTCCTCAAGATTATTCACTCTCTCAAATCGGTTATACACCAACTCCGAGATATAAGGATGGAACGGCGGCATGTGTCTCACGTTAACGTAGCAATACTTGTCAAAAGTCGTGCTGATTACAGCACCACCGTGCTCATTGAAGAACGCTGGCATATCAGTTCCGCCGCCGAAAAACGACATACGGAAAGGTGTTTTTGTAATTATCATAAATTTATACTTTTTTGTTTATAGTACAATACAATTGTATGTCTTTTTTGTATGAAAACATTGCCATCATGCAAAGTGGGGTATATGTCATATATATATATGGATCACTATTAACCAGAATAATACTAATATTCATCAGTGCTACAAAAAAACAGAACAATTGCTTCTTTAATGTATAATCAATTCTTAAGAAGAATTTTACAGGCATGTAAACAATAAGATAAGTGTAAAAGAACAACCCTATCACTCCCATATCGATGTAAGACTCCCCTATGGGGTTGTCAAAAAAATGGAAAAGATATCCGCCGCCAAAAATATAATTAACAAGTGTAAATTCTGATAATTTTTGTAATGCTATCATTTGGGACCACGCTCTAACTGAAGCTGAGTCATCCCAATCCACAACATTACTTTTCTTATTAACATATACATCTGAGAATCCATTTATAGTTCTATCCATCATTGTTGATGTTATATCCTGTACTTCAGGAATGAATAGTAGTAATATAAAGTAAATTACAGTACAAATCCCGAGTCCTGCCATCATTTTTTGTTCTTTATACAGATAAAATAAAATTACCAACAAAGCAGAAATGAAATACGACCGTTTACCAGATTTTGTGATAATATAAAAATCTATAAAGATGAATATGATTAAGACTGTTTTTGATAAAAAAGTTCTATCTTTTCTAATTGATAACAGACAGCATATCAGATTTATATATGCTCCTATATTCGCTGTAAAAACCTCAAGTACAAAATTTTCACCATATACTATTCTTTCCATTTCAAATAAGTCAAGATAATGCAATACGCTTGATACTATCGACAATATTGCAGAATAGCCAAAAATCCAAGGAATAAAATTTCTTTCCCTAAGAGATGGTGTGCGCATCAATATAAACGATAAGACTAATATATATAAGTGGAAACTTAATTGGCGTATATATGGTGTGATTGTTTTTGTTTCAAATGTAAAGAAGAGATACCCCAACATTATTATTTGAAATGCTATTATCATTTTGAAATACTTATTTGTCTGGGAGCTTGTCACAAATGTGTTTCGGTCACATAATAATGCACATGACAAAAGTAAAATATATTGTGTAAAATACATGCCTCTGAAGAAAAAATTTAGATACATACTTGTTGTTACTCCACAAAAGACCATACAAAGTCCTAAATTCTGGCGTATAGATAATAATTTAATATGATTCATCCGTATTTGCGTTTTTTTCAGATAACCGTAAATTTTTTTACCGACAACATCTATGGAATAGCATGAGAGATATTTGTCTCGTATTGCTTCTAATTTTTGCCTATTTGGCTTGTTGTTGATAATGTCTAATATTTTTTTAGAAAGAGCATCTTCGTTTGTAGGTGGATTGTATGTATACACTTGCCCCATTAGAACTTCGTCGAGAGAATCGCAGTTTGTGCTCAATACTGGCACACACTCTATTGCAGCCTCTATTGGAGGAGAACCAAATCCTTCCCTCAGAGAAGGAAAAACGAATAATTCTGTGTTTTTATATAGTGAAGTCAGCTGTAATTCAGTGCAGTCCTCTATGATTACAATGTCATTACAGCAACATTCATCAACAATTGGCAATACATGTTCATACCAATATTGGGTCTTCTTGCCCACCAACACTAATTTAATCCCTGCCAGCCGTTCTTTTATCGTTATATATGCCTTTACCAATGTTATAACATTTTTCATTTTGCATATTCGTCCAACATAAAGAATATATTTTTCATCTACCAGACATTGCCCATTACTGTTATTTGTTGATACGCTATTTCCAAGATTAACAATTGTATCGTCTGATAATGATGGATAAAACGACCTTATTTGCAGTTTACTGAATTCCGATATCGTTACAATCTTATCTGAATTACGTATTATGTTATCATCTATTGTTTTATGAATATATAGCAATAATCCTTTTAAATCAATACGTAGCTGTAAATCATGAATAACAGATATTTTTTCAGACATGTTATCTCATTACCCCAAGGACAAAATATAACATCACAATTCGTTTTATTTGCTATTTTCCTGAATTTATATATCAGAGCAAGTGTGCGTAAAATTGGAATCGGTTTAAGAATACCACTACTAATTACCCGATATTCAAATTGTGGATACCATTCCCTTATCTTGGGGGCTGATATGAAATTTAAAAGTAAGATAAATTCATCACATTTATCATTCTTGACAATATAATCCAATATACGATAGGCATATTTTGATACACCTGCATATAAGTTATATCTGATATAAGACAAATCAAATAAACATTTCATCTGTCTCTTATACACATCTGACGCT